>ERZ777003.2038-NODE-2038-length-25946-cov-8.123247_pt1 | contig 25946 bp, 19 predicted proteins | sample MGYA00374956_ERZ777003 | MGnify/ENA primary metagenome ERZ777003 (study PRJEB29302, sample SAMN06268252) | bioreactor metagenome | isolation source: Joint BioEnergy Institute, California, USA | place: USA:Joint BioEnergy Institute, California, USA | collected... | reverse complement strand
GTAACTACCCGGACGTCTACGAGATGTTCGACACGTACGGCTCGGACGCGATGCGCTGGACGCTGATGGCCTCGCCGGTGTTGCGGGGTGGGGACGTCGTGGTCAGCGAGGCGGCGATCCGGGACTCGGTGCGCCAGGTGCTGCTGCCGTACTGGAACGTCTGGTACTTCTTCTCGCTCTACGCGAACGCGGAGGGATACACGGCCAGGTGGCGGACCGACGCCGGCTCGACGGCGGGTGGCGGCGACGCCGCCGGCAGCCTGTTGGACCGGTACGTGCTGGCCAAGACCCGGGAGCTGATCGAGTCGGTCACGGCGCAGCTCGACACGTACGACATCTCCGGTGCCTGCGCCTCGGTCCGGTCCTTCCTGGACGCGCTGACCAACTGGTACGTCCGGCGGTCCCGGGACCGTTTCTGGTCCGGTGACCGGGACGCCTTCGACACCCTCTACACGGTGCTGGAGACGGTGAGCCGGGTGTTGGCCCCGCTGGCCCCGCTCACCGCCGAGGAGGTGTGGCGCGGGCTGACCGGGGAACGGTCGGTGCACCTGACCGACTGGCCGGATCCGGCCGCGTTCCCGGCCGACCCCGAGCTGGTCGCGGCGATGGACGCGATCCGTGCCGTGGCCTCGGCCGCGCTGTCGCTGCGCAAGACCAAGGGGCTGCGGGTTCGCCTGCCGTTGCCGAAGCTGACCGTGGCGACCCCGGCCGCGGAGACCCTGCGGCCCTTCGCCGACCTGGTCGCCGACGAGGTCAACGTCAAGTCGGTCGAGTTCAGCACGGAGCTGGGCAGCTACTGCGAGCAGGTGTTGACCGTGGTGCCCCGGGTTCTCGGCCCCCGGGTCGGCAGGCAGGTCCAGGCGGTGATCAAGGCGGTGAAGGCCGGCGACTGGACGCTGGTCGACGGCGTTCCGGAGGCGGCCGGGGTGCGGCTGGAGCCGGGTGAGTACGAGCTGAGGCTGGTGCCGGCCGACCCGGCGCAGTCGGCACCGCTGCCCGGCGGCGAGGGCGTGGTGGTGCTGGACACCACCGTGACTCCGGAACTGGCCGCCGAGGGCCTGGCCCGGGACGTGGTCCGGGTCGTGCAGCAGGCCCGCCGGGACGCGCGCCTGGACGTGTCGGACCGGATCGACCTGCTGATCGGGGCCGGACCGGAGGTGACCGCGGCGGTGGCGGCGCACCGGGACTTCGTGGCCCGGGAGGTGCTCGCCGAGTCGATCGACTACACGACGCCGGAGCAGGTGACGGACGGCTTCGCCGGCGAGGTCGGCGAGGACGAGCCGGTGACGGTCCGGGTACGCCGGCGCTGACCTGCCTGACCGGCCCGCCGACGACGCGTCGCACGGCGTAGCCGTGCCTGCCGGTACGGGTGACCGGTGTGGTCGTCCGTACCGGCGCGCCGGGCGTCGGCTACCGTGACAGCCGCCCACCAATCCGACCGCCGGAGGCCCCGTGCCGCTGCTCTACACCATCGGTCAGTACACCGTCGCTCCTGTCCTGCGGGCTCTGTGGCGCCCCGTCGTCGAAGGCCTGGAGAACGTCCCGGCGACCGGAGGCGCGATCTTCGCCGGCAACCATCTCTCGGTCGCCGACGAGATCTTCCTCGGTGCGGTGATCCCCCGGCACCTCGCGTTCTGGGCCAAGTCGGAGTACTTCACCGGCACCGGGCTGCGGGGTTGGCTGACCCGGTCGCTGGTGACCGCGCTCGGGGCGATCCGGGTCGACCGCAGCGGCGGTCGGGCCGCGCTCTCCGCGTTCGACAGCGCCATCCCGGTGTTGCGGGCCGGGGATCTGGTCGCGCTGTATCCGGAGGGGACCCGTTCGCCGGACGGGCGGCTCTACCGGGGTCGGACCGGGGTGGCCCGGCTGGCCCTGGCCGCCGGGGTGCCGGTGATCCCGGTGGGGACGCTCGGCACGGACAAGGTGCAGCCGATCGGGGCCCGGATGCCCCGGCTCGGCGCAGGGAAGATCATCATCCGTATCGGCAAGCCCCTCGACTTCACCGGCCGGCCGATGGACCGGACGTCGCTGCGCGAGATCACCGACGAGATCATGATGGAGATCCAGAAGCTGACCGGCCAGGAGTACGTGCCCCGGTACGCCCCGGCGCGCGGCGCCCCGGGCGGTGCGGCACCCCCGGCGACGCCCTGACCCGCGCCCGCGCCCGCCGGGCCGCTCGCCCCGGTGCCGTCGCGCCCGCCACCGGCCGGCGCCGTTGTGCGGTGCCGGCCGTCCTCCCCGCCGGTCAGTCCCGCTGGATGATCTCCTCGCGCATCGTCACCAGCAGTTCCGCGCTCTCGTCGACGTTGCGGAACGTGAACGACCCGGTGATCAGGCTGCCGTGGTCGGCCACGGTGCAGACCACCACCGATTCGCCCCGCTCCCGGCCGACTCCGCACCGCCGGTGTTCACCCCGCACCCCCGTGTCGACGTCACGGACGTCCCTGAGGTCGTACTGCTTCGCGAGCTCGCCGAACTCGTCCTCCAGGTCGGACTGTGGGTCCAGTCGCAGGCCGGTGGTGCCGAAGACCGTGACCCGCTTGCCGCGCCCGTCCCGGTAGACGGCGGCGAAGGTCGTCTCCGCGATCCAGTTCCGCATCCGCAGGCTCGTCTTGAGGTCCTCGGCGACCTGCTGGTCCTCCCGGCCGCTCTGCAACCGGAGGTCCAGCACCCGCTCGGGCAGCGGATCCGCCGGCCGGGCCGGGTACTGGTTCCAGATGGGCCAGAGGTAGTACCCGGGAAGGCCGCAGCAGCAGGCGACGGTGAGCAGGGTCAGGGTCAGCATGACCCAGGGCCAGCGGCGACGGCGGCGTACCGGGATCGCCACGTGGTCGCGTGGTGGCTTCCAGTCCGGCGGGGGTGGTGCGGGCTGTTTCCGCCTCGAACCCGCCGTCCGGGGCGGAGCCACCGGTGGCGGTGGTGCGACCGGCGCCGAAGACCGTCGGGTCGCGGGCGGCTGGCGGGGCGACGGAGCGACGGGTACGGCGGTTCCGGCCGGCATGGGCGGCGCCGGCTCCGTCGACGTCCCGTATCCGGCCGCGGGTTGGGGGGACACGGGATCCGGATGCGGGTGCGGCGGCGTGGCCCAGGGGTCGTGGGCGACTCCGGCCCAGGGGTCGACCGGCGTCGGTATCTCGGCCTCCTCCGGGTCCACCGCCGGCATCCGCAACGTGGGGTCGAGACGACGCGGCGTGGGCGGGGCCGGAGCCGAGCCGGGTGCGGCCGGCGCCGGTACGTCCGGCTCGTCGTCCTCGTCGTCGTCGAACCAGCGGCGTCCGCGCCGCCGTGGCGGCGGCACGGCCGCCGACGCGGTCCAGCGGGGGGCGACCACCCGGGTCGGTGCGGAGTCCCGTTCGGGCGTCGCGGCCGTGAGCGGGCCCGGGGTGTCGGGGCGCGGTCGCGCGTCCGCCGCCGGGCCGTCGGCCTCGGCGCGGGTGGGTTCGTCGTCGGGCGCGGTGGCGCGGGTGGGTTCGTCTGCGGGCGTGCCACCACGGGTGGGGTCGCCGGTCTCGACGGCGCGGGGCGTCGCGTCCCGGCACGCGCTGCCCGCCGGTTCGGTCGCGTCCACCTCGGGCGAGCCGCCGTCGCCCGCGGTGCGGGTCCCGGCCGCCACCGCGTCGGCCGGGCCGGCCGCCACACCGTCCGCGCGGGTCCCGAGGCGGACGGTGGCCTCCGCGGGCGGGCCGGGAACGGCCCCGTCGTGGTCGTCGCGGTCACCGTCCGACGCAGGCTGGGCCGGTTGCGCGTGCCCCCCCACGGTGGCCTGGCCCGCCGACTGACCCTCCTCCGGCAGAGGCGGAAGCATCCTGGCTCTCCTCTCGCGCTCGTCCGAGGTTAGTACCGTGGTACCAGTTCGTCCGGTCGTGGTCCGGCCGTGCGTGGCCGGACCACGCCGCGTGTGCCGGGGATGGGTTGGCACCCGGGTTAGGGTTCCTTGCCGTCCGGGGCGCCGCGTTCCCGCGTACTCTGGATGGTCAATCGTGTCCAGCACACTCTTCCGGGAGGTCCCATGAGCGCCGCGTCGACTGCCGCGAGCAGGTCAGCGGCGATGACGGTGTGGCCGCAGCTCGAACCGTTGCTGCCCCTGGTGAGCAAGCCGATCCAGTACGTCGGCGGCGAACTGGGCGCGGTGGTGAAGGACTGGGAGTCGGCGGCGGTCCGCTGGGCGCTGATGTATCCCGACGCGTACGAGGTGGGCCTGCCCAACCAGGGTGTGCAGATTCTCTACGAGGTGCTCAACGAGCAGCCGGACGTGCTCGCCGAGCGGACGTACGCGGTCTGGCCGGACCTGGAGAGGCTGATGCGGGCGCACGGCGTCCCGCAGTTCACCCTCGAGGCGCACCGGCCGGTCGGGGCGTTCGACCTGCTCGGCGTCTCGTTCGCCACCGAGCTGGGCTACACCAACCTGCTCACCGCGCTCGACCTGGCCGGGATTCCGCTGCTGGCCGCCGACCGGACCGAGGCGCACCCGGTGGTCCTGGCCGGCGGGCACGCCGCGTTCAACCCGGAGCCGATCGCGGACTTCCTCGACGCGGCGGTGCTCGGCGACGGCGAGGAGGCCGTCCTCGAGATCACCGACATCGTCCGGCGGTGGAAGGCGGAGGGACGCCCCGGCGGGCGGGACGAGCTGCTGCTGCGGCTGGCCCGCACCGAGAGCGTCTACGTGCCGCGCTTCTACGACGTCGACTACCTGCCCGACGGTCGGATCCAGCGGGTCGTGCCGAACCGGCCGGACGTGCCGTTCCGGGTTCGCAAGCGCACGACGATGGACCTGGACGCCTGGCCGTACCCGAAGAAGCCGCTCGTGCCGCTCGCCGAGACGGTGCACGAGCGGTACGCGGTGGAGATCTTCCGGGGCTGCACCCGGGGCTGCCGGTTCTGCCAGGCCGGCATGATCACCCGGCCGGTCCGGGAACGGTCGATCACGACCGTGGGGCAGATGGTGCAGCAGGGTCTGGAGTACTCCGGTTTCTCCGAGGTCGGGCTGCTGTCGCTGTCGTCGGCCGACCACTCGGAGATCGGTGACATCTGCTCCGGCCTGGCCGACCGGTACGCGGGGACGAACATCTCGCTCTCGCTGCCGTCGACCCGGGTCGACGCGTTCAACATCGAGCTGGCCCAGGAGCTGAGCCGCAACGGGCGGCGGACCGGCCTCACCTTCGCCCCGGAGGGCGGGTCCGAGCGGATCCGGCGTGTGATCAACAAGATGGTGACGGAGGAGGATCTGATCCGCACCGTCGTCACCGCGTACACCAACGGCTGGCGCCACGTGAAGCTCTACTTCATGTGCGGGCTGCCGACCGAGACCGACGAGGACGTCCTGCAGATCGCCCGGCTCGCACACGAGGTGATCAAGGCGGGTCGGGAGGCGACCGGCTCGAAGGACATCCGCTGCACGGTGTCGATCGGCGGGTTCGTCCCCAAGCCGCACACACCGTTCCAGTGGGCGGCGATGGAACGGCCCGAGGTGATCGACAACCGGCTCAGGCTGCTGAAGGAGGCGATCAACGCCGACCGCTCCCTGGGCCGGGCGATCGGCTTCCGGTATCACGACGGCGAGCCGTCGCTGATCGAGGGCCTGTTGAGCCGGGGCGACCGCCGGGTGGGGGCCGTCATTCGGAAGGTCTGGGAGAACGGCGGCCGGTTCGACGGGTGGAGTGAGCACTTCTCGTTCCAGCGCTGGGTGGACGCCGCCGCCGAGGTGCTGCCGCCGCTCGGCGTGGACCTCGACTGGTACACCGTGCGGGAGCGCGGGGAGACCGAGGTGCTCCCCTGGGACCACCTCGACTCCGGCCTGGACAAGGACTGGCTCTGGCAGGACTGGCAGAACGCGTTGGCCGAGTGCGAGCAGGACGACTGCCGGTGGACGCCCTGCTACGACTGCGGGGTGTGCCCCTCGATGGACACGGAGATCCAGATCGGGCCGACCGGCCGGAAGCTGCTGCCGCTGACCCCGGTGCGGGGTCTGCGGACGCCGGCCGCCTCGCCCCGCTGACCACGTCGACCCGACTCGTCCCGGAGCGGCGGTGTATCGCTCCGGGACGACCGTCGGGAACCTTCCGCACACCAAGGAGCAACGATCAGTAGCAAACCACAGCCCGAGGGCGGTCAGGCGCCGGTTGTCCAGCGGATCCGGATCAGGTACGCCAAGCGGGGTCCGCTGAGATTCACCTCGCACCGGGACTTCGCCCGCGCGTTCGAGCGCGCGTTGCGCCGGGCCGGCGTACCGGTCGCGTACTCGCAGGGCTTCACGCCCCATCCCAAGATTTCCTACGCCAGCGCGGCGCCAACCGGTGTGGCCAGCGAGGCGGAGTATCTGGAGATCGGGCTTCGGGAGGAGGTCGACCCGACGGAGCTGCGGCTCGCGCTCGACGCCGCGTTGTCGCCGGGGCTCGACATCCTCGACGCCGTCGTCGCCGGGCCCGGAAGCCTCGCCGACCGGATCGACGCGTCACGGTGGCGGCTGGAGCTGCCGGGTGTGGAGCCCGACGTCCTGCGTCACGCCGTATCGGCCTTTCGGGCCGCCTCGGAGGTCCCCGTCGAGCGGATGACGAAGCAGGGCCGACGCGTCGTCGACGCGCGCAAGGCCGTGCTGAGTATCGATGTGATCACGCCGACGGAGGCACCTTCCGAGGTCGGAGGCGTACCGTGTGCGATACTCGAGGTGGTCGTGCGACAGGTCACCCCGTCCGTACGACCCGATGACGTCCTTTCCGGCCTCCGCGTGGTGGCCGACCTGGAGCCGCCGGTGCCGCCCCGGGCGACCCGGCTGGCGCAGGGCACGGTGACCGCGCAGGGGGAGATCGTCGATCCGTTGGAGGCGGATCGCGACGGGGCAGCCATCGGCGAACGCTAGCCGGAGGTCCGGCCGGCGGTCAGGCAGGCAGACTTCGGTGGCCCGGTCACCTCGACGCGTCGCCGGAAACATCTTGCGGCATCCCTGCGTGGCAGCGCTCACCCGCGCCCGGGGAGGCCAGAACTGGAGAACGTCCATGCTCGAAAACGAGCCCGAGGGCGGGGAGCGTACCGGTTCGGAACCGGTTGACGCGACCGCCGAAGAAAGAGAAACCAGTAGCAGCAAGGCGCCGACCCGGCGTACCCGTACCTCCCGGCGCCGGACCCCGGCGCCGCCGAGCGAGCCGGCTCCGACCGGCGCGCCGGTCGAGGCGTCGACCTCGCTCCGCTCGACCAGCGGCGAGGCGACCGACGCCGAGGTGTTGACCCCGGTGGCGGGTGACACGGAAAGTCCGCCGAAGACACCGCGTCGGCGCCGCAAGACCACCACCGCGGACACGAGGGCCGGAACCGGGCCGGCGGAGGCCGACGCGTCCGTCGTCACGGGTGCTTCCGGCCCGGCGGCCGATGCCGGGTCCGCCCCGGGCGGCGCTTCCGGCACCTCGGCTGTGGAGGGCGCCGCCGGAGCCGGCCAGGGCGGTCCGGCCACGGCGGCGGACGCCACGACCGTGCCGTCGGGTGCCGGTGCGACGGCATCCGACGGCGGTGCGGCAACGGGCCCCGCCGGTGGTACGGGGACGACCCCCGACCCCGTGGCGGGAACAGCCCACGACGCCGGCGCCCCGACGGCGGCCGGTGAGGCGGCCGCGCCGGTCAGGGCGACACGCACCCGCCGGAAGAGGGTCACCGTCACGCCGGCTGCCCCACCTGCGGCGTCCGCCGGCGAGACGACGGTCGGCGAGGAGCGGGGCGACGCCGGTCGGCGTCCGGTGGTGACGCCGAACGAGACGTCCGAGCCCGCGGCGGCCGGCGACGCGGTGGTCACCGGTGGGCCGTCGGGCGGCGCCCCGGTCGGCGGTGCCGTGACCACCCCGGGCGCGCCGGAGCCGACCGTGAGCGGTGTCGAGGCCGCCGCGGCCCACACGACCGGTACGGGCGGGGTCGGCGAGGAGCAGCCGCGGCCCCGTCGCGCGGTGCTCTCCGCGCCGACCGTGCTGTTCATGGCCCCGCAGCCGGAGGCGTCGACCACGCGCGCCGAGACCGAGCCGGCCGGGTGGCCGGAGGCCGCCGAGACCGAACCGGGTGAGTCGGTGACCGTCCGTCGCCGGCGTCGCGGCCGTCGCGCCGCGGAGCCGACCGAGCCCGAGACCGGGGTGGAGCCGGAGGCGGAGCTGGCCGACACGCCCGAGGAACCCGCGGACGAGGCGGAGCGGGGCGAGGGCGAGGAGACGACGACGGGCCGCCGCCGCCGGCGGCGTGGCCGCCGCGGCCGGGGACGTGGCAAGGGCACCCCGGACGAGCTCGAAGAGGTGGTGGAGGAGCAGCAGCCGGCCGCCCAGACCGAGACACCCGCCGCCGAGCCCGGTGAGGGGGACGACGAGGAGGAGGAAGCCGAGGCCGCGGCCGACGGGGTGACCACCCGGCGGCGTCGGCGCCGCCGCCGCAAGGGTGCCGTGGACACCACGGAGACCGTCGCCGACGACGGCGTGCCGACGGTCATCAAGATCCGGGAACCGCGGAAGGTCGTCGACGAGGTCCAGGGCGTCTCCGGCTCGACCCGGCTCGAGGCCAAGCGGCAGCGTCGACGCGACGGTCGCGAGCAACGGCGTACCCGGCCGCCGATTCTGACCGAGTCGGAGTTCCTGGCCCGCCGGGAGGCGGTCGACCGGGTGATGGTGATCCGCCAGCGCGGCGACCGGACCCAGATCGCCGTACTGGAGGACGGGGTGCTGGTCGAGCACTACGTCAGCCGGGCGTCCTCCGGCACGATGGCCGGCAACGTCTATCTGGGCAAGGTGCAGAACGTGCTGCCCAGCATGGAGGCGGCCTTCGTCGACGTCGGGCGCGGCCGGAACGCGGTGCTGTACGCCGGCGAGGTCAACTGGGACATCACCGGGCTTGAGGGCCGGGCCCGCTCGATCGAGCAGGCGCTGCGTTCCGGCGACTCCGTGCTGGTGCAGGTCACCAAGGACCCGATCGGGCACAAGGGGGCGCGGCTGACCAGCCATATCGCCCTGTCCGGTCGGCACCTGGTCTACGTGCCGCACGGCAACGCCTCCGGGATCAGCCGGAAGCTGCCGGACACCGAGCGCAAGCGGTTGCGCGACATCCTCAAGAAGCTGGTGCCGGAGGGGGCCGGTGTGATCGTCCGGACCGCCGCCGAGGGAGCCACCGAGGACGAACTGGCCCGGGACATCAAGCGGCTCCAGGCGCAGTGGGAGGACATCCAGGCCAAGGCCGCCGCGGGGAACGCTCCGGTGCTCCTGTACGAGGAGCCGGACCTGGTGATCCGGGTGGTCCGGGACCTCTTCAACGAGGACTTCCGCGAACTTGTCATCCAGGGCGCCGAGGCGTACGACATGGTCGAGTCGTACCTGTCGCACGTCTCGCCGGACCTGGTGCCCCGGCTGCGTCGGCACACCGGCCCCGTCGACGTCTTCGCCGAGCGCCGGATCGACGAGCAGATTCTCAAGGGCCTGGACCGGAAGGTCTTCCTCCCCTCCGGCGGTCACCTGGTGATCGACCGTACCGAGGCGATGACCGTCATCGACGTCAACACCGGCAAGTACACCGGTGCGGGCGGCAACCTGGAGGAGACGGTCACCCGTAACAACCTTGAGGCGGCCGAGGAGATCGTCCGCCAGCTCCGGCTGCGTGACCTCGGCGGCATCATCGTGATCGACTTCATCGACATGGTGCTGGAGTCGAACCGCGAACTGGTGCTGCGCCGGCTCACCGAGTGCCTGGGCCGGGACCGTACCAAGCACCAGGTCACCGAGATCACCTCGCTCGGCCTGGTCCAGATGACCCGCAAGCGGATCGGCGCCGGCCTGCTGGAGGCGTTCAGCGAGACCTGTGAGCACTGCAAGGGCCGTGGGGTGATCATCCACCCCGAACCGTGGCCGGAGAAGTCCCGCTCGGGCGGGGGTGACAAGGTCAAGGCGGTCGCCTCGTCGGCCACCAGCGCCCCGGCCGCCACCCCGGCACCGGCACCGGCCACGACCGCCGCCCCGGAACCGGCCGCCGCGGCCACGGCGGTGTCGCCGGCCGCGACCGCCACGGTGACACCGGCGCCGGATGCCGCCGAGACGGCACCACCGGCTGAGCCAACCACCCCGTCGACCCCGACGACCCGCCGCCGCGGTCGCAGGGCCGCCTCGGAGCGGGTCGTCGTCGAGGTGTCCCCGGCCCACGGGGACACCGGCGGTGACGACCCGTCCCGGTACGGGGCCGGGGCCGAGGAGACGCCGGCCGCCGGCGCCGCCGGACCCACGACGCCGTCGATGCGGCTGGCGGGTCCGGACGACCCGGACGCCCTTCCGGAGAACGGCGACCCGGACGCGGGGGCCGACCCGGCGGATGCCGTGGGCCGACGGCGGGTCCGGCGCGCCGCAGCCCGGCGGCGTACCCGGCCGTGAGGGCGGCGCGGAACCGTCGCGGCAGCCGGTGACGGCCGGCCGCGACGGTCGTCGGCGCCTCGGCCCGCGGTCGGCGGCTGGTGGTGGCTGTGACGATCGTGGAGGATGTGGTTAGCTGGCCCACGTCCTTCGCGATCCGTCGATCGGGCGCGCCCCGCGCCGGCCGGACATCCGAAGGACGGGCCATCCCGCTCGGAGGAGACGAAACATGCGACGTCTGCTGGCGACCGTCGCCCTCGCCGCCGCCCTGGTGACGCCCGCAGCCTGTGCGAGCGAGCGGGACGGCGTGGGCGCCCCGCCGCCGTCCGGCACCGGCACGCCGTCCGACACGTCCGCCTCGGAGGCCCCGGCGACCGGTGCGCCGGAGTCGGGGCCGACCCAACCGCCGTCCGTCGCCGGGGCGCCGAGTCCGGCCGGTGGCAACGCCAAGGAGGTCTGCGAGGCGGCCACCACGGCCAGCGCCGAGCACGTACGCGTCTTTGTCGAGGAGTTGGGCAAGTCGCTGCAGGCGAACGCGGCCAAGGACGCCGCCGCCGCCAGGGCCGCGCAACGCAGGGCGGAGGAGGCGCTGCGCGCCTGGAGCAGTGCCATGCGCGAACAGTCCGCCAGGGCCACCGACGAGCGGTTGAAGGCCGTTCTGGCCGACATCGGCGCCGAGGTGGCGACGATGAAGGCCAGCGTCGACTCCATCGACGAGGCCAAGCTCGACCAGTTGCAGCAGCGGCTGGACCAGCTCTGCGTGACCTGACGGCCTGACCCCGCCGCCCTGGGTGGTGCCCGCACCCCGCGGGGCGGGTCGCCCAGGGCGAGTCGTGGGGCCGGTTTGAGGCCCGGAGTGGTCATGGCGTACGCTTGCCTGCGGCGCACGCCATGTGCCATGTTCCCGCGTGCCCGCTCCGGACCCGCTGCGGTGGGGTGGGCTCTCGCGAACACCACCCGCAGCCTCAACGACAGGGAGTCCGCGTCCGATGTACGCGATCGTCAAGACCGGCGGCAAGCAGTACAAGGTCGCCGAGGGCGACGTGATCGAGGTCGAGAAGCTGGCCGGCCAGCCCGGCGACGCGGTCTCGCTGACCCCGGTGCTCCTCGTCGACGGTGACAACCTGGTGACCGACTCGGCGGGGCTCGCCAACGTGACGGTGTCCGGCGAGATCGCCGCGCACGTCAAGGGTCCGAAGATCCGGATCCACAAGTTCAAGAGCAAGACCGGCTACCACAAGCGCCAGGGTCACCGGCAGCCGTTGACCCGGGTCAGGGTGACCGGGATCAGCAGGTAAGCGTCCAGCGGAAAGTAAGGTCGTCCTCAGATGGCTCACAAGAAGGGTGCGTCCAGCTCGCGGAACGGCCGCGATTCCGCGGCGCAGCGGCTCGGCGTCAAGCGGTTCGGTGGTCAGCTGGTCAACGCCGGCGAGATCCTGGTCCGGCAGAGGGGCACGAAGTTCCACCCCGGTGACCTGGTCGGTCGCGGCGGTGACGACACGCTCTTCGCCCTGGCCGCCGGCACGGTCAAGTTCGGCACCCGGCGCGGGCGCAAGATCGTCAGCATCGTGCCGGCCGAGCAGTAACGTCAGCTCTGCGGCGGAGCGGGCCACGGACCTGGTGTCCGGGCCCGCTCCGCCGTTTCGCAACCGGGTGTCGCCGGTGGCGGTCCGGCCGGTGCCGTCGGTGGTCCCACCCGTCCCGCCCGCCGTGCCCGCGCCGTCCGCGTGGCGGGGACACGGCCCGGTACCTCGGCGTCGATGAAAGGATTGCAGCGTGACGATGTTCGTTGACCGGGTCGTACTGCACCTGCAGGCCGGTGACGGCGGGCACGGTTGCGTCTCGATCCGCCGGGAGAAGTTCAAGCCGTTCGGCGGGCCGGACGGGGGCAACGGCGGACACGGCGGCAGCGTGTCCCTGGTCGTCGACCCGCAGGTACACACCCTGCTCGACTTCCACTTCCGCCCGCACGTCAAGGCGGAGAACGGCAAGAGCGGCGCCGGGTCCAACCGGGACGGCGCGAACGGTGCCGACCTGGTGCTGAAGGTGCCGGACGGGACGGTCGTGCACGCCATGGACGGGACCGTCCTCGCCGACCTCGTCGGGGCCGGCACCACCTTCGAGGCGGCCCGGGGCGGCCGGGGCGGCCGGGGCAACGCGGCGCTGGCCAACGCCCGGCGGAAGGCCCCCGGCTTCGCCGAGCTGGGTGAGCCCGGGGAACGGCGGGACGTCATCCTCGAACTCAAGAGCGTCGCCGACGTCGGGCTGGTCGGTTTCCCGTCGGCGGGCAAGTCCTCGCTGATCTCGGCCATCTCGGCGGCCAAGCCGAAGATCGCCGACTACCCGTTCACCACCCTCGTGCCGAACCTCGGCGTGGTCCGGGTCGGTGAGCACACCTACACCGTCGCCGACGTGCCGGGGCTGATCCCGGGCGCCGCCCACGGCAAGGGGCTCGGGCTGGAGTTCCTCCGGCACGTCGAGCGCTGTGCCGTGCTGGTGCACGTCGTCGACACGGCGACCATGGAGCCCGGGCGCGACCCGCTCGCCGACATCGACGCGATCGAGGCCGAGCTCGCCGCGTACGGCCGGGGCCTGGCCGACCGGCCCCGGATCGTCGCCCTCAACAAGGTGGACGTGCCGGACGGCCGGGACCTCGCCGAGATCGTCCGTCCGGACCTCGAAGCCCGGGGCCTGCGGGTCTTCGAGATCTCCGCGGTGACCCGGGAAGGGCTGCGCGAGCTGACCTACGCGCTGGCTGAGCTGGTGGAGCAGGCCAGGGCGGCGGCCCCCGCTCCGGAACCGACCCGGATCGTCATCCGGCCGCCGGCCGTCGACGACGCCGGGTTCACCATCGAGCGGGAGCCCGACGGGGCGTACGTGGTGCGGGGGCCCCGGCCGGAGCGGTGGGTCCGGCAGACCAACTTCGACAACGACGAGGCCGTCGGTTACCTGGCCGACCGGCTGGCCCGGCTGGGCGTCGAGGAAGAGCTCGCCAGGCTCGGTGCCCAACCGGGTGACCTCGTCCGGATCGGCGACCGGGAGTTCGACTGGCAGCCGACGCTCTACGCCGGGACGGACTTCGTACCGGGCGCGCGGGGGACCGACTACCGGCTGGCGGAGAAACCGACCCGGCCGACGGCGGCGGAACGGTTGGCGGCCCGGAGGGCCCGGCGGCAGCGTCCTCCGGAGGAGGAGGCGGCCGGGGTCAGCGACACGGCGCGCGAGGAGGACGTGCCGGACGACGGCGACCTGGACTAGCGGGTCCGGTCGTGCGCCGCACCGGTGCCCTCCGGGGAGAGCCACCTCGGGAAAGCCTTGCCGAAACGGCGCGTGGCCACGGTCCGGGAGGTCAGCCGAGCAGGCCGATGGCCCGCTTCGCCCGGTACACCGTGTCCGCGGCGGTCTCGCGGGCGCGCTCCACGCCCTCGTCGAGGACCCGTCGGACGTACCCGGGGTCGCGGGCCAGCTCGGCGTGGCGGAGCCGGATCGGTCGGAGCAGACCGTCGAGCGCCTCGACCACGGCGTCCTTGAGCTGGGCGCACGAGCGGTAGTCGGCGGCGAGCGCGGCCGGGGTGGTGTCCACGGCGGCGGCGAGGATGGTGAGCAGGTTCGCCACGCCCGGCCGGCTTGCCGGGTCGTACGTGACGGTCCGGCCGCCGTCGGTCACCGCGCGCGTCACCTTGCGCCGGATCACCTCGGGCGGGTCGAGCAGGAAGATCACGCCCGCGTCGTTGCCGTTCGTCTTGCCCATCTTCCCGGTCGGGTTGGTCAGATCCAGCACGCGGGCGGCGACGGCCGGGTGGACCGCCCGGGGCACCACGAACGTCTGGCCGTAGCGGGCGTTGAACCGTCGGGCGATGGTCCGGGTCAGCTCGAGGTGCTGACTCTGGTCCGCGCCGACCGGAACCTCCGTGACGCCGTGCAGCAGGATGTCGGCGGCCATCAACACGGGATAGCTGAGCAGGCTCAGCCGGACGTGTTGTCGGGCCGCCGACCTCTCCCTGAACTGGATCATCCGGTGCGCCTCGCCGTAGGCGGCGGTGCACTCCAGCAGGTAGTGCAGTTCGGTGTGCTGCGGAAGCTGGGACTGCACGTAGAACACCGTCCGGTCCGGGTCGAGGCCGGCGGCGAGCAGCGTGGTGGCCTGTTCCAGGGTCAGCGACCGGACCTGGTTCGGCTGGTGCGCCACGGTGAGCGCGTGCAGGTCGGCGAGGAAGACGATCGTCTCCGTCCGGTACTGGTCGGCGACGGCCGGTCGGATCGCTCCCAGCAGGTTGCCGAGGTGAAGGCGACCGGTGGGCTTGAGGCCGGTGATCCGGCGTACCCCGGAGGCGGTCCGGGTCGGCGTGGTGGACAGGGCGGTCGGGGTCATGGTCGGCTGCTCCGTGTCGGTACGGTGACCGCCCGCCCGGGGTGGGTGCGCACATGCCGAACGGCCGCCCCGGAGGGCGGCCGTTGTGCTGGTCTCGGGTATGCGGATGCGGGCCGCCCGTCAGGGCGCCCACCAACCGTTCGTGGTCATCCGCACGTCCGGCAGGGTAGCAGAGGCGCCGGCGGTGTCGGTTCCGCCGAGCGCCGGCAGAGGTCGACGGCGGTGGGACCCCGGGCGGGGGACCCGCGGCCGGGGCCGGTCGACGTCGGCGTCAGTCCAGGTCGAACTCGCCGTCCCGCGCCCCGGCGACGAAGGCGTCCCACTCGGCCCGGGTGAAGACCAGGACGGGCCCGTCCGGATCGGCGGAGTTGCGCATGCCGATCAGGTCGTCGACGAAGGCGATCTCGACCGCGCCCTCCGAGTCGTCGCCCTCGGCGCGTTGCCACACGGCCCGCGAGAGGTCGAAGTCGCCCTTGGGATGCCGCACCATCGTCCGCTCCTCCACTGGTCAGTCTGCCCGGGGACCGGCCGTCCGCGAGCCCATGGTGCAGGATATGCGGATGCCGAGCCTCACCCGGGTAGCGGCGGCTGAGCGCGCCGCATTGCTCACCGTCGAGTCGTACACCATCGATCTGGACCTGACCGGCGACGCGACCACCTTCCGGTCCACCACCGTCATCCAATTCCGGTGTACGGCTCCGGGCGCCACCACGTTCGTGGAGATTCGGCCGGCGCGGCTGTGCGGCGTCCGGCTGAACGGGGTCGAGCTCGATCCGGCCGCGCTGACCGACAACCACTTTCCGCTGACCGGGCTGCGTGCCGAGAACACCCTGGTCGTCGAGGCGGAGATGGCGTACTCGAACTCCGGGGAGGGGCTGCACCGGTTCGTGGACCCGGCCGACGGCGAGGTCTACCTGTACGCGATGTCCGGAATGGACAACGCGCAGCGCGTCTTCGCCTGCTTCGACCAGCCCGACCTGAAGGCTCCGGTGACCCTGACCGTCACCGCACCACCCGGGTGGGTCGTGGCGGGCAACGGGGAACTCGCCGCGACGCCGGCGCCCGGGCGGTGGGAGTTCGCCCCGACCCCGCCACTGGCCACGTACGTCGTGACCCTGGTGGCGGGCCCGTACCACGTGCTGCGCGCGGAGCACGACGGTGTGCCGCTGGGCCTCTACTGCCGCCGGAGCCTCGCCGAGCACCTCGACCGCGAGGCCGAGGAGATCTTCACGGTGACCCGGCAGTGTCTGGACCGGATGCACGCGCTGTTCGGGGTGCGGTACGCGTTCGGCAAGTACGACCAGGCGTTCGTCCCGGAGTTCAACATGGGGGCGATGGAGAACCCCGGCCTGGTCACGTTCCGGGACGACCACGTGTTCCGGTCGACGGTCACCGAGGACGAGCGGGAGCTGCGGGCCACCGTCATCGCACACGAGATGGCGCACATGTGGTTCGGTGACCTCGTCACCCTGCGCTGGTGGGACGACCTGTGGTTGAACGAGTCGTTCGCCGAGTACTTCGGCACGCGGGTGACCGCCGAGGCGACCCGGTTCGACCGGGCCTGGACCACCTTCGGCCTGCGGCGCAAGGCCTGGGGCTACGCGGCCGACCAGCGGCCCTCCACCCACCCCGTGGCGCCGACGGAGGTGCCCGACGCCACGCGGGCCCTGACCAACCTCGACGGCATCTCGTACGCCAAGGGGGCGGCGGTGCTCCGCCAGCTCGTCGCGTGGCTCGGCGACGAGGCGTTCCTGGCCGGGCTGAGGGCGTACTTCACCGCGCACCGGTTCGGTAACGCCACCCTCGCCGACCTGCTCGCCGCCCTGAGCGGGGCGAGCGGACGTGAGCTGGGCGGCTGGGCCGAGGCCTGGCTGCGGCAGCCGCAGGTGAACACGCTTCGCGTGCAGGTACGTCGGGGCGACGACGGCCGGTACGCCGAGGTCGCCGTCGTGCAGACCGCCCCGTCCGGGTATCCGGTGCTGCGTCCGCATCGGATCGGGATCGGACTCTACGACCTTCCGGACGAGGCGGGGGCGCCCGAGCCGCCGCCGGGGCGGACGCCCGCGCGTCTGCGGGACAGGTTCGAGGTGGACCTCGACCCGGCCGCCGACCAGGGCCGTACCGTCCTCACCCGGCTGGCTGGCGAGCCGGCGGCCCGGCTGTTGCTTCCGAACGACGGCGACCTGACCTTCGCCAAGATCCGGCTGGATCCGGACTCGGCCGCCGCCGTGCCGGCGCTGCTGCCCGCGATGGCCGATCCGCTGGCCCGGGCGGTGCTGTGGGGCGAGACCCTCGACGCGGTCACCGACGCGGACCGGCCGGTGTCGGCACTGGTCGGGCTGGCCGAGGCCGCCCTGCCGGCCGAGACCGAGGTGATCATCGTCCGGGACGTGCTGGCCCTGACCCGGTCCCTGATCGACCGTTACCTCGACGTTCCGGCGCGCGAGGCGGCCCTGGCCGCGCTGGCGGCAACCTGCGACCGGGTGTTGGCCGGGGCGGAGCCCGGCGGTTCGATGCAGCTTGCCGCGGCTCGGGGGCTGATCTGGTCGACCCGGGACACGGCGCGGCTGGCCGGCTGGTTGGCGGGCCGGGACGTGCCGACCGGGCTTGCCGTCGACGCCGACCTACGGTGGACGGTGCTGCTCCGACTCGCCGTCCTCGGGGCGGTGGGTGACGCCGAGATCGCCGACGAGCAGGCCCGGGACCCGAGCGCCGCCGGCGCCGAGCGGGCGGCGGAGTGCCGGGCCGCGCTGCCGGAGCCGGAGGCCAAGGAGCGGGCGTGGCAGGTGATCATGAAGGACACCGGGCTCTCCAACCGGCTCGTGCTGGCCCACGCGACCGGCTTCTGGCAGCCCGAGCAGGCCGGGTTGACCGCGTCCTACGTGGAGCGCTACTTCGCCGACGTCGTCGAGGCGGCGGGGCGGCGTACCCCGTGGCTCGCCGAGCGTGTCGCGGCCGCCGCCTATCCCCGGTACGCCGTCGCCGAGCGGACCCGGGAGCTGGCGGCGACGCTGCTGGCCAGGACCGATCTGCCCACCGGGCTTCGTCGGGTGGTCGTGGACGCGGACGACGACCTGCGCCGGGCGCTGCAGGCACGGGCTCGGTGGGGGTCGTGACGCGGGGGCCGGCGGGCGGCGTGCGATGCGTCATGCCCGGGCTGCCGGGCGTGTCGACCGGCCTACGATCACATGCGTGGAGGAGGAGACGATCCGCCGGATAGGGATCATGGGGGGTACCTTCGACCCGATCCATCACGGTCACCTGGTCGCCGCCAACGAGGTCGCGGACCGGTTCGCGCTGGACGAGGTGGTTTTCGTACCGACCGGACAACCGTGGCAGAAGGCGGACCAACCGGTAAGCCCGGCAGAGGACCGCTACCTGATGACGGTGATCGCGACCGCCTCGAACCCGCGGTTCCAGGTCAGCCGGGTCGACATCGACCGGGGTGGGCCGACCTACACCATCGACACGCTGCGTGACCTGCACGCCCAGTACGGCCCGAAGGTGCAGTTGTTCTTCATCACCGGCGCCGACGCGCTGGAGAAGATCCTCTCCTGGAAGGACGTCGACCAGATGTTCGAGCTGGCGCACTTCATCGGGGTGACCCGGCCCGGCTTCGAACTCTCCGACGCGCACCTGCCGGCGGACACGGTCAGTCTGGTGCAGGTCCCCGCGATGGCGATCTCCTCGACCGACTGCCGTCGACGGGTGGCCGCCGGGGGACCCATCTGGTACCTGGTCCCCGACGGGGTGGTGCAGTACATCGCCAAACGCGGGCTGTACCGGTAGGTTTCGTCCAGTATGTCCGGCTGGCGCCGTCGACCGTCGGGCCACGCGACGGTCTCGTGTGAGAGGCTAGAGTGGTCCGACTGTTGATCGAAGGAGAATGGTGACAGCTTCCGAACGCGCCCGTGAGCTGGCGACGGCCGCCGCGCAGGCAGCCGCCGACAAGAAGGCGCAGGACATCGTCATCATCGACGTATCGGACCAGCTGGCGATCACCGACGTGTTCCTGCTCGCCTCCGCGCCGAACGAGCGCCAGGTGGTCGCGATCGTGGACGCGATCGAGGAACGGCTGGTCAACCTGCCCGAGAAGGCCAAGCCGGCACGCCGGGAGGGCGAGCGGGCCGGCCGCTGGGTGCTGCTCGACTACGTCGACCTCGTGGTGCACGTCCAGCACTCCGAGGAGCGGGAGTTCTACGCGCTCGACCGGCTCTGGAAGGACTGTCCGACGATCCCGTTCGTGGATCGGGACCTGGTCGAGGCCGAGGCGGGCGCCGCCGAATGACCCGCCTGATCGTCTGGCGGCACGGCAACACCGACTGGAACGCCGCCAACCGGGTACAGGGACAGCTCGACGTACCGCTGAACGAGCTCGGCCGGGAGCAGGCCGCGGCTGCCGCGCCGCTGTTGGCCGCGCTGCGGCCGGACGCCATCGTCTCCAGCGACCTGAGCCGGGCCGTCGACACCGCGGCGGCGCTGGCGGCGTTGACCGGGCTACCGGTCCGGACCGATCCCCGACTGCGGGAGCGGTACTACGGGCAGTGGCAGGGACTCACCATGACCGAGGTCGCCGAGCGGTTCCCCGTCGAGCACGCCCGCTGGCGGGCCGGTGAGCCGGACCCGGGCTGTGACGTGGAGAGCCTCGACGAACTGGGCAAGCGGGTCGGTACCGCGCTGGCGGAGGCGGCCGACACCGCACCGGGCGGGACCGTCGTGGTGGCGACGCACGGCGGTGGCGCCCGCCAGGGCTGCGGTTACCTGCTCGGCTGGGACTCGATGGTGCTGCGGGCCGTCGGTTCGTTGAACAACTGCCACTGGACGGAGCTGCGCCACGACGAGGTGCGGGGTTGGCAGCTTCGGGGGCACAACGTGGGGCTGATCGCCCAGAGCCCGCCACCGGCGGCCATCTGAGGTCCGGTTCCGGAGGGTGTGGCCTGCGGGCGCCGTGAGGACCCGGCGCCGACCCCGGCCGGTGTTCCACCGGAGGTCTCGCGGTGGCGGCGCCACACCTGACCGGGCGACCCGCGTCCCCGGGTCGGGGTGGGTGCTGCCGGCTGCCGGCCCGGCTGGTCGTCTTCGCCGCGGTGGTCGGCTACCGTGCCGGAATGGCCGTCGCGGTCGTCACCGACTCCACCGCATACCTGCCGTCCGAACTGGTCGTCCGGCACCGGCTCACGGTGGTGCCGCTCACCGTCGTCCTCGACGGGGTCGCGGGCCTGGAAGGAGTCGACGTGACCCCGGCAGACGCGGCCCGGGCGCTCGTCGGGCGGCGGGGCGTGGCGAGCACCTCACGTCCGGCACCGGAGCAGTTCGTCCGGACGTACCGTCGGCTGCTCGACGACGGCGCCACCGCGGTGGTCTCGGTGCACCTGTCGGCCGAACTGTCCGGGACGGTGGAGGCGGCCCGACTGGCCGCCGCCGAGGTGGGGCTGCGGGTGAGCGTGGTCGACGCCCGGTCGACCGGGATGGGACTGGGCTTTCCGGTCCTGGCCGCCGCGGCGGCGGCCGGGCGGGGTGCACCGGCGGCCGAGGTACGGCGGGCCGCGACCGACACGATCGACCGGACCAGCACGCTCTTCTACCTCGACACGCTGGAGTTCCTCCGGCGTGGCGGCCGGATCAACGCGGCCGGCGCCCTGCTCGGCACCGCGTTGTCGGTCAAGCCGATCCTGCAGGTCGTGCAGGGGACGATCACGTTGCGGGACCGGGTCCGTACCGCCGGCCGGGGCCTGGCCCGGCTGGTGGACCTGGCCGTCGAGGAGGCCGGGGAGGGCGAGGTCGACGTCGCGCTGCACCACCTCGCGGCACCCGGGCGGGCCGCCGAACTCGCCGCGGCGCTGGAGTCCCGGCTCGGGCCCCGGCTTCGGCGGCGGTACGTCACCGAGGCCGGCGCCGTGGTCGGTATCCACGTCGGGCCCGGGCTGGCCGGCGTGGTCGTCCACCGCAGAGGATCCTGAGGGCCGGCCTCTCCCGGGTCGGTTCGCCCTCGGGCCGGTTCCTCCCCGGGCGCCCGGTGCGTTGTCCGTCGGTCCCGGCGTACCCGGTGGCAGGCGGGGCCTACCACACCCGGCCATGATCAGGTGGTTGTCCACAGGGCCGTCCGTCGTCCACACCTCGCCCGATCAGGACCACCCGGATCAGGCTCGGCTGGTTAGCGTCGCCGCGTGTCCGACGACGAGGTCATGGTGCGGGAACGCCTGGTGCGGCTGCTCGGCTCGGCCGACGGCGGCGCGCGGACGCGGCCGGGTGCCGTGCCGCTCACCGGGCCCGGATCCCGCCGAAAACCGGCCGTGCGTGTTCAGCCGTCACCGCCGGAGGAAACCGGACGAGCCACGGGGCTCGCCCTCACGAAGCTCGGGTCACCGGGTGAGACCGGACCGGCGGAGGTGACCGGGGCACCGGGTGGGACCGGGGTGGCGGATGCGACCGGGGCGCCGCGACAGCCGCAGCCGCCGCCACACGGCGGATCGGGCCGGCTGGGCGGGCCGGGACCGTTCGATCCGGGCCGCCGCGGCGGGCGTGCGCTCGCCGTGGTGGCCGCCGTCGTGGTCGTCGCGGCGGCTGCCTGGGCGTGGTGGTCCCGTCCCCGGACCGAGCCGGTCGCGCAGCCCTCGGTTGGTGGGTCGGTGGGGGCGTCCGCGTCATCCGATCCCCGCCCCGCCGTGAGTCCTTCCGAGGTGGTGGTCGCGGTTGCCGGCAAGGTGCGCCGCCCCGGGCTGGTGCGGCTGCCCGCCGGGGCCCGCGTCGCCGACGCGCTCGCCGCCGCTGGTGGCGCGCAACCCGGCGTCGACACCGCCCTGCTGAACCTGGCTCGGAAGGTGACCGACGGTGAGTTGATCCTGGTCGGGGTGACGCCGCCACCCGGAGCGGCTCCGCCCGGCGTGGCCTCCGACGGTGCGGCTGGTGTCGCGCCCGGCACCAGCGGAAAGGTGAATCTCAACACCGCCACCGTGGCGCAACTCGATGCCCTGCCCGGAGTCGGACCGGTGCTCGCCCAGCGCATCATCGAGCACCGCGAACGGATCGGCGGCTTCCGCTCGGTGGGAGACCTCCGCCAGGTCAACGGTATCGGCGACGCCCGGTACGAGGAACTCAAGGATCTGGTGACGGTGTGATCGGCGACCATTCACGCCGGAACCGGTCCGGCACTCCTCTCACCTGGCTGCGGGCCGGGGTGTCCAGGGCGGTGGCCGCGTCGGTGTCGGCTCGTCGGGCCGCTCCCTCCGGTGTGGGCCCGGCAGCGGTGGCCGCCGACCCGGCCGAGGGGCGCCGACCGCCACCGGACCTCCGGCTGGCCGGACCCGCCGTCGGTGCCTGGCTTGCGGCGTTGGCCGGCCTCCGACTCTCGGCCGGGGCGACGCTGCTGGTCGCGGCACTCGCCGCCGCAGCCGCGGCGGTGCTGGGGTGCCGGCTTCTCCGGCCGTCGGCGTCCGCCCTGGACCGGTACGGCTGGGTGGCGGTCACGGTGCTGCTCGGGGTGCTCTGTGGCGGTGTCGCCACCGCCGCGCACGTCGGGGTCCGGGACGCCGGGCCGGTCCGTGACCTCGCCGCCTCCCGGGCCACGGTCTCCACCGAACTGGAGGTCCGGGACGATCCGCGAACCCTCACCGGCGTGGCGAACCGGCCGGCGACATACGTGCTGTCGGCCCGGCTTCGCTGGCTGGCGGGCCCGGACCAGGTGCGGCACCGCCTGCGAGCTCGGATCCTGGTGCTGGCCAGCCATCCCGCGTGGCGGAACCTGCTGCCCGGACAGCGGCTCACCGCCACCGGTCGGCTCGGGACGGCACGGGGCGGCGACCTCACCGCGGCCGTGCTGTCGGTCACCACCCAGCCCGTGCTGCGGGGCCGGCCGTCCTGGGCCCAGCGGGCCGCGGGTTCGCTCCGCGCCGGGTTGCAGCGGGCCTGTGCTCCGCTGCCCCGGGAGCCGGGCGGCCTGCTTCCCGGTCTGGTGGTCGGCGACACCAGCCGGTTGGAGCCGGCGGTCGAGGCCGACTTCCGGACGACCGGAATGACCCACCTGACGGCGGTGTCCGGATCGAACGTGGCGATCGTCGTCGGTGCCGTGCTGCTGCTGGCCCGCTGGGCTCGGGCCGGACCGTGGCTCGCCGCGCTGCTCTGCGCGGCGGCGTTGCTCGGATTCGTTGTCCTGGCCCGACCGTCGCCAAGCGTGGTCAGGGCCGGCACGATGGGTGCGATCGGCCTGGTCGCGCTGGCTGTCGGACGGCCCCGAGCGGCACTTCCGGCGTTGGCCGGTGCGGTCACGGTGCTGGTCGTCATCGACCCGGAACTGGCCGGCGACCCCGGGTTCGTCCTATCCGTGCTGGCCACCGGTGGCCTGCTGCTGCTCGCCCCCCGCTGGCGGGACGGGCTGCGCCGCCGGGGTGTCCCGGCCGGGCTCGCCGAGGCGGTGGCGATTCCGGCTGCGGCGCACGTTGCCTGCGCACCCGTGGTGGCCGGGCTCTCCGGCACGGTCAGCCTGGTGGCTGTGCCGGCGAACCTCCTGGCGGCCCCGGCGGTCGCGCCGGCCACGGTGCTCGGGGTCGGGGCCGCGGTGGTCTCTCCACTCTGGCCGGCGGGCGCGCAGCTGATCGCCTGGCTCGGGCACTGGCCCGCCTGGTGGCTGGTTCTGGTGGCGCGGTACGGCGCGCGGTCGCCGGCCGGCGCCCTGCCCTGGCCGGACGGGGTGGCCGGCGGTCTGCTACTCGCCGCGTTGACCGTCGTCCTGCTGGTCGCCGCCCGGCACCCGGTCGTTCGTCGCCTCGTCGCGGTCGTCGCCGCCGCAGCGGTTGTCGGCGCGCTTCCGGTGCGACTGGTCGCCACCGGCTGGCCGCCGCCAGGCTGGGTGGTGGTCGCCTGCGCGGTGGGTCAGGGCGACGCCCTGGTCCTCCCCGTCGCCGCCGGCCGGGCGGTCGTGGTGGACGCCGGCCCCGACCCGACCCCGGTGGACCGCTGCCTGCACCGGCTCAACGTTCGCACGGTGTCCCTGCTGGTGGTCAGCCACTTTCACGCCGACCACGTGGGGGGTCTGGCGGGCGTCTTCCGCAGGCGGACGGTCGAGGCCGTGGTCGTGCCGCCGTGGCCGGAGCCGGCGGAGGCGCGAGACGCGGTCCACCATACCGCCGCCGCGCACCGGGTACCGGTCACGGAGGTGGCCCCGGGCTGGCGTCACACCGCCGGATCGGTGGCGTTGACGGCGCTGGGCCCGCCCCATCCGATGCGGGGTACGCGGTCTGACCCGAACAACAACTCGCTGGTCATCCGGGCCGAGGTAGCCGGCGTCGACATCCTGCTGGCCGGCGACGCGGAAGCCGAGGAACAGCGGGCCCTGCTCGACCGGGCCCCGCCCGAGACGTTCCGCGCCGACGTGCTGAAGCTGCCGCACCACGGATCGGCGTACCAGGAGTGGTCCTTCCTGAAGGCGGTGGACCCGGCGGTGGTGTTGGTCCCGGTCGGGGCCCAGAACGGGTACGGCCACCCGAACCCGGGGGTTCTGGACCGGCTGGTCCACTCCGGGGTGCGGGTGCTGCGGACCGATCGGGACGGCGACGTGGCGGTGGTCGGCGGCGGACGGCACCGGCTCGCGGTGGCGGTCCGCGGCCTGCCACCCGGCGAGGACCGGGGTGGACGGTGAGGAGAAGGACCTCACGGCACCGACCACCACGTGCACCCCCGGGGACGGGTGGAACAGCCGGGTGCGACGAGCCGAGCCCACACCGTACGGCCGCCGGGACCAGCAATCCGTAATGCCTGCATTGACATAAATGTCTGGATTTGCGCCAAGTGCGGGGTCCGCCGCAGCCAGCCGGGCGACCAGGCCCGACACGCCGACGTCGCGTGCGACGATGACCCCGTGACCCCTGCCGACCTCGCTCCTGTCCTGCTCGTCCTCGGTGACGAGGAGCTGCTCGTCACCCGGGCGATCGCCGGTGCCGTCGCGGCGGCCCGGGCCGCCGACCCGAACGTCGACGTCCACGATCACGAGGCGGGCGCGCTGACCCCCGGGGAGATCGCGGAGCTGCTCAGTCCGTCACTGTTCGGCGGTCGGCGGGTGCTGGTCGTCCGGTCCGGACAGGACGCCCGCAAGGACCTCGTGGCCGAGCTGCTGGCGTACGCCAAGCACCCCGACCCGGAGGTGCATCTGGTCGTGGCGCACGCGGGCGGGGCGAAGGGCAAGGCGTTCGCCGACGGTCTGCGGGCGGCGGGCGCGGTGGTGGTGCCGGCGGCCAAGCTCAAGGGACACCGTGAACGGGTCGCGTTCGTCCGCGACGAGATCCGGCGCGGCGGTGGCCGGTGCACCGAGGAGGCCGCCGAGGCGCTGATCGCGGCCGTCGGCACCGACCTGCGCGAACTCGCCTCCGCGTGCTCCCAGCTCCTGGCCGACACGGACGGCCGGATCGGGCCCGACACGGTGGCCCGGTACTACCGGGGCCGGGCCGAGGTGAGCGGCTTCACGGTGGCGGACGCGGCCATGGCCGGAGACGTGCCGGGTGCGCTGGAGGCGCTGCGTTGGGCCCTGCACGTCGGGGTCGATCCGGTGCCGATCGCTGACGCGATCGCCGACGGGGTCCGGACGGTGGCCCGGGTCAGTGCCGCGGGTCGGGGCAACCCGTACCAGTTGGCGAGCAGCCTCGGCATGCCGGCGTGGAAGATTGAGAAGGCGCAGCGGATGGGGCGCGGCTGGACCCCGGAGGCCCTGGCCGAGGCGATGTTTGCGGCAGCCGAGTGCAACGCCGCGGTCAAGGGCGGTGCCGAGGACCGGGGCTACGCCCTCGAACGCGCGGTGGTCGCCGTCGCGGCGGCCCGGAGGGCAAGCGGGCAACGATGACCGGGGCGGTGGCGCAGTCGGCCGAGGAGGAGCGGTTACGGCCGCTCTACGCCCGGGTTCTCCGACTACGCCACGTCGATCCGGGCGGGGTGCTCTGCTTCGTCTACTTCGAGGGCATGGTGTCGCTCGGCCTCCTGCTCGCCCTCGCCGAGCTGGTGAGCTGGTGGCAGGTGCCACTCCTGCCGGTCTGCGTCGCGGGCATGGTGAAGGCCAACGACCTCGTGGCCGCCGCGGTGGCCCGCTCCGCCGCCCGGGTGCCGGCGCAGGAACGCGACCGCTTCCGGCGTGAGCTGCAGCCCGCGGTCGGCCGGGCCCGGGTGGTCGGGCCGTCGCGCGCCGATCCGGAGCTCGACGTACGCACCGAGCCGGTCACCGGCCGCGCCGGTCCGGCGTC
>ERZ777003.2033-NODE-2033-length-25998-cov-8.552134_pt1 | contig 25998 bp, 23 predicted proteins | sample MGYA00374956_ERZ777003 | MGnify/ENA primary metagenome ERZ777003 (study PRJEB29302, sample SAMN06268252) | bioreactor metagenome | isolation source: Joint BioEnergy Institute, California, USA | place: USA:Joint BioEnergy Institute, California, USA | collected... | reverse complement strand
GAGCGCGCCGACGCGAGCGCGCACGCGCCGGCGCTCGCGGCCGCCCCGCCGCCGCGGCCGGCGCGGCCGCCGCGGTGGGACCCGCGCCGCGCCCGCCTGCCGAGACCCTGACCGACCCGGCCCGCGAGGAGGCCCGACGATGCCCGAGGTGCTGTTCAGCGTCGACCAGTCGAAGCCGTTCCGGGAGCAGCGGGTGCTGGGGCACAACCGCTGGCACCCCGACATCCCGCCGGTCGCGACCGTCCGGCCCGGCAGCGAGCTCCGGCTCGAGTGCCGCGAGTGGTTCGACGGCCAGATCCGCAACGACGACTCGGCCGACGACATCCGCGACGTCGACCTCTCGATCGTCCACCAGCTGAGCGGGCCGATCGCGGTCGAGGGCGCGCAGCCCGGCGACCTGCTCGTCGTCGACATCCTCGACGTCGGCCCGGTGCCGCAGGAGCGCGGGCCGGTCGCCGGCCAGGGCTGGGGCTACACCGGCATCTTCTCGCGGGTCAACGGCGGCGGCTTCCTGACCGACCACTTCCCCGACGCGTACAAGGCGATCTGGGACTTCCACGGCGGCGAGGCGACCTCCCGCCACCTGCCGGGCGTCCGCTTCACCGGCATCATCCACCCGGGCCTGATGGGCACGGCGCCGTCCCGCGACCTGCTCGCCACCTGGAACCAGCGCGAGGCGGAGCTGATCGCGACCGACCCGGACGCGGTGCCGCCGCTGGCGCTGCCGCCCGAGCCCAGGAACGCGCTGCTCGGCGCGCTCGACGAGGAGGCGGCCGCGGCGGCCGCCGGGGAGGCCGCCCGCACGGCGCCGCCGCGCGAGAACGGCGGCAACCAGGACATCAAGAACCTCAGCAGGGGCGCGCGGATCTTCTACCCGGTCTTCGTCGAGGGCGGGAAGCTGTCGGCCGGCGACCTCCACTTCAGCCAGGGCGACGGCGAGATCACCTTCTGCGGCGCGATCGAGATGGGCGGCTACCTCGACCTCGGCGTCGACCTCATCAAGGGCGGGATGGAGGCCTACGGCGTCACGACGAACCCGGTCTTCTTCCCCGGCCGGGTCGAGCCCCGCTACGCCGAGCACCTCACGTTCGTCGGCGTCTCCGTCGACGAGCAGGGCCGCCAGCACCACCTCGACGCGCAGCTGGCGTACAAGCGGGCGTGCCTGAACGCGATCGCGTACCTGACCAGGTTCGGCTACGCGCCCGAGCAGGCGTACCTCATCCTCGGCGCGGCGCCGATCGAGGCCCGCTTCAGCGGCGTCGTCGACATCCCGAACTCGTGCGCGACGCTCTACCTGCCGACGGCGATCTTCGACTTCGACGTGCGCCCGTCGGCGGCCGGGCCGCAGGCGGCCGACCGCGGCAGGTGCGCGAGCTGACGGCGGCGGTCAGCTCCAGGCCAGGTCGGCGCGGTGCGCCCAGTACGCCTCCGGCGGCTCGGCCAGCGGCGCCAGCCGCGCCTCCAGCGCCTCGCTCCAGTCGAGCGCGCGGGCGGCGAGGTTCGCGCGCAGCATCGTCGGCGAGACCGCGCCGCTGAGCACGACGTCGGCCCACGGGCGGGCGAGGATCGCGGCGAGCGCGACCGCGTCGGGCGTCGTGTCGAGCTCCCGCGCGACGGCGCGCAGCGGTGCCGGGGCCGCGTCCGCGGCCAGGCGGCCGTTCGCGACGCCCTCCTTGACGATCACGCGCAGGCCGGCGGCGCGGGCGCGGCGCAGCGCCGGCTCGGCGGAGCGCTCGAGCAGGTTCCAGGTCGCCTGGACGGCGTCGAAGCGGCCGAGCTCGACGGCGCGGTCGATCGCCTCCCCCTGGCGCGGCCCGGTGACCGACAGGCCGACCTGCACGCCGGCGGCGCGCAGCGCGGCGAGCTCGTCGAGCACGGCGGCGTCGTCGAGCACGCCGCTGTCGATCGTCGCCGAGTGGATCTGGTAGAGCGACAGGTGGTCGCCGAGCAGCGCGCGCGTCTCGGCCAGCTGGCGGCGCAGCTGGTCGACGGTCAGCCGCCTCGCCTCGTGCACGTCGGCGTCCATCCGCCAGCCGCCGACGTAGGCGTAGCCCCACTTGGAGGAGATCGTCAGCGCCCCGGGCGCCACGTCGCGGGCGCGCAGCCACTGCGCGAGGAACTCCTCCGCGCGGCCGTAGGAGCGGGCCGCGTCGATCCAGTCGATCCCCTCGGCGCGGGCGGCGTCGAGCAGCGCGTGGGCCCGCCTGCGCAGCGTCGCGACGGAGCGGTCGGCGCCGAGGTCGCGGTCGCGGCCGAGGGTGATGTACGCCGGCCGGCCGATCGCGGCCAGGCCGAGGCCGAAGCGTGCCATGGCCTCACTGTAGGCGGGCGCCGGCTAAGGTTGGCCGCATGTCCGCTCCCTCCTCCTCCCCGGCGGCCGACGTCGCCGGGACCAAGCGCCTGCTCAACCTCGTGCTCGCGATCGGCATCGCCGACCTCGTGCTGTTCCTCATCCTCGTGTGGGTCGCCTTCATCGACCGCAGCGAGAGCGCCATCAGCATCGTCGGCCCGATCCACGGGATCGGCTTCGTCGCGCTGCTGGGCATCACCGCCTACGGCGCCGTCGAGCGCCGCTGGGGCTGGTGGTTCCCGGCGATCACGCTCGTCACGACCGGCCCGCCCGGCTCGATCGTCGGCGACCTGATCCTGCGCCGCCAGCTCGCCGAGCGCGGCTGAGGCGCCCGCGCGCTCAGCGCCCGACCGCCCCGGCCGGGCGGTCGCGCGCTCAGCGCCCGACCGCCCGGCCGGCGAGCAGCGCGACCGCCGCCGTCAGGACCGCCGTCGTCGACAGCGCGACCGGCAGGCTCGTCGCGTCGGCGAGGAAGCCGAGCAGCGGCGGGCCGGCGAGCAGGCCCGCGTAGCTCATCATCGAGACGGTCGCGATCGCCCGGCCGGGCGTCATCTCGCGCGTGCGGCCGGCGGCGCTGAACAGGAGCGGGACGCCGTTGGCGAGGCCGAGCCCGGCGAGCGCGAGCGCCGCCATCGCGACCGCCGGCGTGCCGAGCGCGAGCATGACCGCGATCGCGCCGGCGGACGCCGCCGTCCCCCACCGCAGCAGCGCCGTCGGCCCGATGCGGGCGTTGAGCGCGTCCCCGCCGAGCCGGCCGGCCGCCGCCCCCGCCGCGAAGCCGGCGAACCCGGCGGCGGCGAGCGCCCTGCCGGCGCCGAGGCTGTCGTCGAGGTAGAGCGCCGCCCAGTCGGTCATCGCGCCCTCGGCGACGAACAGCATCGCCGACAGCGTCCCCATGAGCAGCACCGCCGCCGACGGCCGCGCCAGCCGCCCCCGCGCGGGCGCGCGCTCGGCGCCCGCCTCGGGCGCGACCGGCGGCGGCGCGGCGCGGCCGGTCGCGACCGTCGCGTCGCCGAGGTGGCGGCCGAGCCACGCGGCGAGCGCGAGCAGCAGCGCGCAGCAGGCGGCGGTCGCCGCGCGCGGGTCGGCGCCGAGCACGTGGCCGAGCGCGACCGCGCCGGCGCCGGCGAGCCCGCCGAGGCTCCAGCCCCCGTGCAGCGACGACATGATCGGCGTGCGCGCCCGCCGCTCGACCGCGACGCCGTGGGCGTTCATGCTCACGTCGAGCCAGCCGTTCGCGAGCCCGAGCGCGAGCAGCGCGAGCGCGAGGGCGGCCGGCGTCGGGGCGAGCACGGGCAGGACCCCGACGAGCGGCGTGACGAGCGCGCCGGCGCGCGTGAGCGCCGCGCTCGAGCGGCGGTCGAGCTCGCGGCCGACGACGACCATCGCCGCGACCGAGCCGGCCGCGAGCGCGAGCAGGCAGAGGCCGATCAGCGACGTCGAGGCGCCGAGCCGCTCGCGCACGAACGGCACGTTCGCGGCCCAGAGGCCGATGACGGCGCCGCTGACGAAGAACATCGCCGCGGTCGCGACGCGGGGACGCGTGAGGGCCATCGCCGCGCAGCGTAGGGCACCGGCGCGCGCCGACGCCCGGCCCCGTCCGCCGGTCGAGGCCGCCGCTCGCGACGCGGCGCCGCCGGCCGGCCGCGCGGCATGGCGCCCGCCGGCCGGCCCGCGCGGCGTGGCGTCCCCGCCCGCCGCGCCGCCGCGGTCGGCCCGGCTACTTGACCGAGCCGGCCAGCATCCCCTGCACGAAGTAGCGCTGGAAGGCGAGGAAGACGAGCAGCGGGATCGCCAGCGACAGGAACGCGGCCGGCGCGATCAGGTCGATGTTCGTGCCGAACTGGCGCGTCTGGGTGAAGATCGCGACCGTCAGCGGCTGCGTGTCGCGCGCGAACGTGAGCGCGACGATGAGGTCGTTCCACGTCCACAGGAACTGGAAGATCGCCAGCGACGCGATCGCCGGCAGCCCGAGCGGCAGGATCAGCCGCACGAAGATGCGCAGCTCCGACGCCCCGTCGATCCGCGCCGACTCGAGGATGTCGCGCGGGATCCCGGCGAAGAAGTTGCGCATGAGGAAGATCCCGAACGGCAGCCCGAAGGCGACGTGGAACAGCACGAGGCCGAGCACCGTGTCGAACAGGCCGGCGTCGTTGTAGAGCGAGAAGATCGGGATCAGCGCGATCTGGAGCGGCACGACGAGCAGGCCGATGACGAGCACGAACAGCCAGTCGCGGCCGGGGAAGCGCAGCCACGCGAACGCGTAGCCGGCGAGCGCGGCGACGACCACGAGCAGGACCGTGTTGAGGACGGCGATCTGGACCGTCGTCCACAGCGCCCTCGTGATCGCCTCGTTGTCGAAGATCGCGCGGTAGTTGTCCCACGTCGCGACGCTCGGCCTGGCGATGACGTTCCACCAGCCCCTCGTCGTGATCTCGCTCGCCGGCAGCAGCGACGTGAACAGCAGCCCGAGCGTCGGCACGAGCCACATCGCCGCGAGCACGAGCATGAGCAGGTTCAGCGGCCCGCGCGCGACCGCCCGCCCGATCCGCGCTGCCATGCCGCCGGCCGGCCGCCCGGCGCCGACGCGGGTGCGCGCCGCGTCGGCGTCGGCGCCCGGCACCGCGACCGCGCGCCCGCCCGCCGCCTGCCGGCCCGCCGCCTCGCCCGAGCTCATTGCTCCTCCCGCTTGAAGCGCCGGATGTTGAGCGCGAGCACCGGGATCACGAGCAGGAACAGGAAGACCGCGATCGCCGAGCCCAGGCCGAAGTCGTTGACGCCGCTGAACGAGGTCCGCCACATCGCGAGCGCGATCACGTTCGCGTCGTCCTGGGAGGACTGGGGCGCGACCGACAGGATGATGTCGAACACCTTCAGCACGTTGATGACCATCGTCACGAACACGACCGACAGCACCGGCGCGAGCATCGGCACGGTCACCCGCCGGAAGACCTGCCACTCGGTCGCGCCGTCGGTCCGCGCCGCCTCGAGCACCTCGCGCGAGATCGCCGACAGGCCGGCCGCGATCACGACCATCGCGAAGCCCGCCCACACCCAGATGTAGGCGATCATCACCGCCGGGGTGATGAGCTTCTCCCCCAGCCACGAGACGCCGGCGAACGGCGCCCCGAAGGTCGAGGCCGCGATCGCGACCCTGAAGCGGCTCCCGCCGGGGTCCTCGAACGCGAACGTCCCGTCGGCGGCGCTCTCGGTCTCGGCGACGACGCCGCCCGAGGCGTCGCGCAGCTCGACCGTCACCCCGCCGAGGCCGGCCTCCCCCGCCTCGACGACGCCGGGCCTGCCGCCGCCGGGCTTGAAGTCGCGCCAGACGACGCCGGTGATCGCGCCCGGCCTCGGCTGCGGCCTGGCCGCGTCCGGCGCGTCGGCCGGCAGCTCGTCCGGCGGGATCCCGGTCAGCCCGAGCTGGGCCGTCTCGCCCGCGCGCACCGGGATCCTCAGCACGAACCCCCGCTCCGGCGAGCCGACGAGCTCCGGCGTCGCGCTCTGCGCCGTCGTCAGCGCCGCGCCGCCGCTGAAGGCGTCGTGGAAGACCTTGATCGTCGCGTTGACGGTCCCGCGGGCCGGGTCCTTCTCGTCCATCACGCGCCAGATCACGCCGGCGGCGAAGAGCGAGATCGCCATCGGCATGAAGACGACGGTCTTGAACGCGGTCGACCAGCGGATCCGCTCGGTCAGCACGGCGAAGACGAGCCCGATCGCGGTCACGAGCGCCGGCACGACCGCGACCCAGATGACGTTGTTGACGATCGCCGTCTGGAGCGTCTCGGTCGTGAAGAGGTCGGCGTAGTTGTCGAACCAGACGAACCGGTCGCCGCTGCGGTCGAAGAAGCTGCGGACGATCGTGCGGATCGTGGGGTAGACGATCCACAGCAGCAGGAAGACGAGCGCCGGCGCGAGGAACAGCAGCGGGACGAGGCGGCTCTCGCCCCGCCCCCGCTGCGGCCGCGCCCGCGGCGCGGATGCGGCCGGTCCCCGTGCCGCCGACGCCTCCATCTAGCTCCCGTACGCCCTCGCGGCCGCCCGCTCGAGCGCCTGCGCGGTCGCGTCGACGGCGCCCGGGTCGGCGAGGAAGTCCTGCAGGATCTTCCACATGCCCTGGCCCGGCGTGCCGCCGAAGGCGGCCGGCGCGAGGTCGGACAGGTCGAAGCGGAACGTGTCGGCCTCGGCGATCGCGGTCGCCGTCCGGGCCGTGATCTCGTCCGGGTAGTCGTCCTCGGTGACGGTCCTGTTGGGCGAGGAGAAGCCGCCGCGCTCGGCCCACGCCCGCGCCCCCTCGGTCGAGGCGAGGAACTCGACGAACGCCCTCACCGCGGGGGTGTCGCGGAAGGTGGCGATCGAGTCGCCGCCGCCGACGACGACCCTCTCGGCGTCGCCGATCGCGGGGAACGGGAAGACGTCGTAGCCGGTGCCGGGCCTCAGCCTCGTCGTCTCGGCGACGACGCCGGGGACGAAGTCGCCCTCTATCACCTGCGCCGCCCTCGGCGGGTTGACGAACACGGCCTCGACCGAGACCGGGAACTCGGTCTGCAGGGCGCCCTCGATGCCGCCGAAGATGTTCTCCGGGTCGTCGAGCACCTGCGCCATCGTCCTCAGCGCGTCCCTGACGGACGGGTCGGTCCACCTGATCCTGTGCTCGGCGAGCTGGTCGTACTTCTCCGGCCCGGCCTGGCGCAGGTAGATGTTCTCGAACAGGTCGGTGAGGGTCCAGCCGTCGGCGCCGCCGATCGCGTACGCCGGCACGCCGGAGGCCTGCAGCGTCCTGGCGTTCTCGAGGAACTCGTCCCAGTCGACGGGCACCTCGACGCCGGCGTTCCTGAACGCCTCGACGTTGAACCAGACCGTCGACTTGTTCGCGCCCTTGTAGACGAAGCTGTAGAGCCTGCCGTCGATCGTGCCGAGCTCGACGAAGTCCGGCGCGTAGTTGTCGGCGATCGTGTCCCTCGCGTAGTCGATCGGCCTCAGCGCGCCCTGCCTCTGGAACTCCCTGATCAGGCCGGGCTGGGCGATCGTCGCGATGTCGGGCGGGTTGCCGCCCTGGACGGCGGTGCCGACGACCGTCGGCAGGTTGTCGCCGGCCGACGTGTACCTCACCCTCACGTTCGGGTACTGCTCGTTGAAGCGGTCGATGACGGCCTCGAAGGACCTCTGCTCGTCGCCGGTCCAGATGCCGATCACCGAGACGGTGCCCCTGACGTCGGCGGACTCCGTCGTCGCGCCGCCGCTCGTGGCGCCGTCGCCGTCGTCGTCGTCGCCGCCGCACGCGGCCAGCGCCGCGAGCGCGAGCACGAGCAGCGCGGCGAGCGCCGCCAGCGTGGAGGCCCGCAGCAGCCGGCGGGCGGGTGGGCGCTGGTCGGTCACGATCCGTCCCCTTCCGTTGGTGGTGCGTCGTAGATCCCGCGCCCGGTGGCGGGGTCGAAGAAGTGCAGGCTGCGCACGTCGACGGCGAGCTCGACCCGCTCGCCCTCGGCCGCCTGCGAGCGCGGCGAGAGGCGGCCGACGATCGTCGCCTCCTCCGCGCTGGCGTCGAGCGACTGCAGACCGCGGTCGGCGGCGAGCTCCTCGACCTCGTCGGTGCGCGCCGCGCGCGCCGGGATGGCGGCGTGGATGAGGACCTCCGAGCCGAGCGCCTCGCGCAGCCGCACGACCGCGTCGAGCCGGCCGTGGCCGGCGGGGCCGCCGCCCTCGGCGCGCACGATCTCCGCGTCCTCGAGCGCCTCGGGCCGGATCCCGACGACGACCGCGCGACCGGCGAAGGCGCCGAGCGCCGGCCGGGCCGCGACGAGCTCGTCCGGCAGCGGCAGGCGCCCGCGCTCCGACAGCCTGACGGCGAGGCCGTCGCCGTCGCGCTCGAGCGTCGCCTCGACGAGGTTCATCGCCGGGCTGCCGATGAAGCCGCCGACGAAGACGTTGACGGGCCGGTCGTACAGCTCCTGCGGGGCGGCGACCTGCTGCAGCCGGCCCCTGCGCATGACGGCGACGCGGTCGCCCATCGTCATCGCCTCGACCTGGTCGTGCGTGACGTAGATCGTCGTCGTGCCGAGGTCGTTCTGGAGCCTCGCGATCTCGGCCCGCATCTGGACGCGCAGCTTCGCGTCGAGGTTCGACAGCGGCTCGTCCATCAGGAACGCGCGCGGCTCGCGCACGATCGCGCGGCCCATCGCGACCCGCTGGCGCTGGCCGCCGGAGAGGTTGCGCGGCTTGCGCTTGAGCCACGGCTCGAGGTCGAGGATCCGCGCGGCCTCGCGGACGCGGCGGTCGATCTCCTCCTTGGCGACCTTCCTCAGCCGCAGCCCGAACGCGATGTTGTCGTAGACCGACAGGTGCGGGTAGAGCGCGTAGCTCTGGAAGACCATCGCGATGTCGCGGTCGCGCGGCGGCACGTCGTTGACGACGCGGTCGCCGATGCGGATCGCGCCGTCGCTGATCTCCTCCAGCCCGGCCACCATCCGCAGCGCCGTCGTCTTGCCGCAGCCGGACGGGCCGACGAGCACCATGAACTCGCCGTCGGCGATGTCGAGGTCCATCGCCGACACCGCCGGCGTCCCGTCCGGGTACACCTTGCTGACGCGCTCGAACGTGACTGCGGCCACCGCACCCGCCTTGTCGTCGGTCCTCGCGGGCGTGTGACCGTCGCACCGGTCGCAGCACCGCTCCTCCGACCGGGGTCGTACCCCGGTCGGGGCGGCGCGCAAACGGCGCGTGGGCGCGGCGCGCGCCAGGTGCGGCGCGCGCCGGCGGCCGCGCTCAGGCGGCCTTCACGGCGGAGACGTCGAGCGCGATCTTGACCGTGTCGCTGACGAGCATGTTGCCCGAGCCGAGCGCCTGGTTGAACGTCATGCCGTACTCGCCGCGGCTGAGCGAGCCGCTGGCGGTGAGGCCGATGCGCTCGTTGCCCCACGGATCGACCTCGCTGCCGGTGACCTCGCCCTCGAGCGTGATCGGCTTCGTCACGCCGCGCATCGTCAGGTCGCCGGTGATCGTGAACCGCCCGCCGTCGCGGACCTCGATCGCGGTCGACGCGAACGAGAGCTGCGGATGGGCAGCGGCGTCGAAGAAGTCGCCGGAGCGCAGGTGCTCGTCGCGCCTGTCGTCGCGCGTGTCGACCGAGGCGACGTCGACGGTGCCGCGCGCGGTCGCGGTGCCGTCCTCGGCGACGGTCAGCGAGCCCTCGAACCTGGTGAACTGGCCCTTGACGGTCGCGATCCCGAGGTGCTTGACCTGGAACTCGACCGACGAGTGGGTCGGATCGACGTTCCAGGTGCCGGTCGGCAGGGCGGTGGAGGCGGTGGTGGACATGCGGCGGTTCCTTTCGTTTCCGTCTGACCCATGACGCGGCCGACGCGCCGACGCCGAGGCGCGGGCGCGCCCCGCGTCGGCTCGGACGCGGCATGGAGCAGTCCTCGAGCGGACGACGCGTGCCCGTCGTCCGCGAGTTGCTTGCGCACGCAACTTAGCACATTTGCTTGCGCACGCAACTGCTAGACTCCGGTGCACCGATGACGCCGCCGCCCGACCGCCCCGCCCCCGCGCTCGCCGACCCCGGCGACGGCGCGCCGGCGACCTCGCCCCGCGCGCTGAGGGAGCTGCTCGGCGACGGGCCCGTCTGCGGCGGCGACGAGTGGGCGACGCTGACCGCCGACGAGACGGCCGCCTGGCAGGGGTTCCTGCAGGCGCACGCGGAGATCCAGCTCGAGCTCGAGCGCGAGCTGAACGCCGCCCACCGGCTCAGCTTCAGCGACTACTTCGCCCTGCTCGCGCTCGCGCGCGCGCCCGGCGGCGGCCTGCGGATGCACGACCTCGCCAAGCCGGTGCGGCTGACGCGCAGCGGGCTGACGCGGCTCGTCGAGCGGCTCGAGCGCGACGGCCTGCTCGAGCGCGTCCCCTGCCCCGACGACGCGCGCGGGACCGAGGCCCGCATCACCGAGGCCGGACGCCGGCTCGTGCACGAAGCGTCCCGGACCCACCTCGCCGGCGTCCGCCGCCGCTTCCTCGACCGCTTCTCCGCCGCCGAGCTCGCCGTGCTCGCCGAGCAGATGCGACGGCTCACGGGCTGACGGGCGGCGCCCGCGGGCCGGACGGCGCCAGCCGTCGTGCGCGGCCGGCGCGACGACCGCTGCCCGCCCGCCGGACGGCATGCCAATCGGCGCCCAGCCGGCGCGACGACCGCTGCCGCGCCCTCCGGGGCGCCCCCCACGCGGGGCGAAGCGCCGCCCCGCCGGCGTGCCGCCGCGGGAGTCGGCGACGCGGGCGACAGTTGACAAGACGCACCATCTTCCGGTCTGATCGGCCGTGCGCGCCCCTGGGGGCTTGCGGGAGGCGGCGCGCATGGCCATCCGCATCAACCGAGGAGGGGAGGTCCACATGCGGTCACGTCTGCTGACGCTCGTCGCCGCGGCGCTGGCGGCGCTCGCCGCGCTCGCCGCGCCGGCGCTCGGCGCGAGCGGCGCCTACGTCGCGCTCGGCGACTCGTTCACGTCCGGCCCGCTGATCCCGAACCAGGTCGGCAGCCCGGCCGGCTGCCTGCGCTCGGATCGAAACTATCCGCGCGTCACGCGCGCCGGGCTGACCGACATCGCGACGTTCCGCGACGTCAGCTGCAGCGGCGCGGTGACGGCCGACTTGTTCGCGCCCCAGTCGGTCCCGCTCGGGACCAACCCGCCCCAGCTCGACGCGGTCAGGCCCGACGCGCGCGTCGTGACGGTCGGGATCGGCGGCAACGACATCGGCTTCTCCGACATCGTCATCAACTGCGCGCGGCTGAACCCGTTCGACCCGTGCCGGGACGACTACGTCTCCGGCGGCAGGGACGCGATCTCGGCGAGGATCGCCGCGACCGCGGCGAGGATCGACGCGGTGCTGGCCGGGATCGCGGCGCGCGCGCCGGACGCGAGGGTGTTCGTCGTCGGCTACCCGGTGATCCTGCCCGCGTCCGGCCTCGGCTGCTGGCCGGTCGTGCCGATCACGCCGACCGACGTCCCGTACCTGCGCGCCAAGACGGTCGAGCTCAACGCGATGCTCGCCGCCCGCGCCGCCGCCGCCGGCGCGACGTTCGTCGACACGTATATGTCGAGCGTCGGCCACGACGTCTGCCAGAGCGCGAGCGTCAAGTGGGTCGAGGGCCTCATCCCCGTCAACCCCGCCGCCCCGGTCCACCCGAACGCGAACGGGATGGCGAACACCGGCGCGGTCGTGCTGAGGGCGATCAGGGCCGCCGGCTACTGACGGACCGGTCCCGCCGCCCGCCGCCGCAGCCGCCGCGCGGCCGCCGCCCGCCGCCGCAGCCGCCGCGCGGCCGCCGCTGCGCCAGATGGAGCAAGGCGACGCGGGAAACGTTCGCCGCCCGGCCCAGGGAGGCGGGCGGCGGCGGGCCCATCATGGGCGCATGCACCGCACCACCCCCATTCGACGCTACGTGATCGTGCGCCGGCGCGGCGGCGACGGCGCCGCGCGCTGGAGCCTCGAGCAGGTCGCCGGCGAGCCGCGGGCCGCATGGACGCCGGCGCCGGGCGCCGTGCGGCCGACCACGCCGGCGGCGCGCCGCGCGGGGCGCTGACCCGGCAGCCGCGGCCGGCGCCCGCGCCCGGCCGCGGCCGCCGGCGGCCCCGTCCGCGGGACAGCCGCCGCCGTCCCGCGGACGGCGAATCCGGCTCGCCGCTTCCGCCGCCACTGAGGGCGAGCACCACGGCGAGCCGGATCTCTCTCGCCTGGCGACCCGCAGTCGACCCACGCACCTAGCCGTCTTTGCCGCTCCCGAGAACCACAACGACGGCCAGCCGGATTTCTCGCCTGGCGATCCGCAGTCGAGCAACGCGGCTAGCCGCCCTTGCCGCCTCCGGAAACCACAACGGCAGCTAGCCGGATTTGCCGTCAAGGGCGTGGCGCTCGATCTCGGCGCCCGTCCTCGGCGCCAGTCCTCGGCGCCCGTCCTCGGCGCCCTCGCTCGGAGCGCGGTGCCTTCGCCCTCGACGCCCGTCCTCGACGCCTGCGCCCGGAGCGCGGGGCGGCCGGTCGGTCGCGGGCGAGCGCCCCCTACCCGACCGCGCCGAGCCAGCTGACGACCTCGGCGGCGTTGCGGTCGGGCGGGAACACCGGGTAGAAGACCCTCGCGACCCGGCCCTCGCGCGCGATCAGCGTCAGCCGCTTGTACCAGCGGCGGCCGAGCGCCTCGAACGTCGGCAGCCGCAGCGCCGCCGCGAGCCGCAGCTGCGGATCGGCCAGCAGCGGGAACGGGATGTGCTCGCGAGCGGCGAACTCGGCCTGCTCCTCCGGCTCCTGCGCCGACACCCCGACGACCTCGGCCCCGAGCGCCTGCAGCGCCGCCCGGTGGTCGCGGAAGGCGCAGTTCTGGGGCGTGCAGCCGCGGGCGCCCGGGATCGCGTCCCAGTCGGCCAGCTCCTCCCCCGGCCGGCCCGTGCGCGGGTACAGGTACAGCACGAGCGGCCCCGGCCCCGCGGCGAGCGCGCCCAGGTCGACCGGCTCGCCGAGCGTCGACGGCAGCACGATCCCCGTCAGCCTCAGCGGCGCGCCCGCGAGGTGATCGGCGGCGCCGTCGTCGACCGGGACCGGCAGGTCCGGCGGCAGCAGGCGGAAGTCGCGCGGCCCGCTCATCGCCCCGGAAGCCTCCCACACCGCGCGGCGGCAGCCCACGTCAGCGTCCGGACGCCGCCGGCGCCGGCGACCGCGGCGCCGGCCGCGCGCCGGTTCGCGCCCGGCTACGCCGCCGCCCGCTCGGCCAGCTCCGCGATCACGCGCGACAGCTGGCCGCCCTGCCAGGCGATCGGCGACCTCCCCGGCGCCTCGGTCACGAGCCGCGCGCCGGGGATCGCGGCCGCGTACGCCTCGCCGAGCGCGAGCGGGTGGCCCGGGTCGGCCTCGTCGCGGCTGGCGACGACGACGGCCGGGATCCCGTCGAGCCGCGCGAGCTCGTCGAGCGACCCGAACGGCCGCGAGCGCGGCACCGCCGCCAGCGCGTCGGCGACCGCGTCGAGCGCGTCGTGCTGGGCCATCCGCTGGCGCAGCACCGTCCGCACCGTCTCCTGCCACGCCGGCGGCATCCGCTCGACCTCGTTGGCGGCGACGAACCCCTCGATGCCACCCTCGCGCAGCCCGGCGCAGAGCCGGTCCCAGCTGGCGAGCCGCTCCGGGTCGTCCTGCGCGGCGGGGTCGTAGGCGGGCGTCACGACGACCATGCCGGCGACCCGCTCCGGCCGCTCGAGCGCGAACCGCAGCAGCGTGTGGGCGCCCATCGAGGCGCCGACGAGCACGGCGCGGTCGATCCCGCGGTCGTCGAGCACCGCGGCGAGGTCGCCCGCGAGCGCGTCGTAGCCGTAGGCGCGCGGGTCGGCCGGCGCCGTCGACCTGCCGTGGCCGCGGGCGTCGTACGCGACGACGCGGTAGCCGGCCCTGTGGAGCATCCGCGACCCCATCACGACGTAGCGGCGCGTCGCCGTCAGGCCGTGCAGCAGCGCGATCGGCGGCCCGTCGCCCTCGTCGACGCCTGCCAGCCGGACCCCGTCGTCGCGCACGACCGTGAACTCGCTCATGGGGCCACGTCATACCGGACGGCGGCGCGCCCGCGTCGGCCGCCCGGCGGCCGCTACGCTCAACGGCATGGTCTTCGACGTCACCGAGCAGGACTTCCAGCGGGAGGTCCTCGACCGCTCCCGCACGATCCCCGTCGTCGTCGACTTCTGGGCGGCGTGGTGCGGGCCGTGCCGGCAGCTGACGCCGGTGCTCGAGCGCGCGGTCGCCGCGCGCGAGGGCAGGGTCGCGCTCGCCAAGCTCGACACCGACGCCAACCCGGGGATCGCGCGCGCCTTCCGGATCCAGGGCATCCCCGCCGTCAAGGCCTTCAGGGACGGCCGCGTCGTGGCCGAGTTCGTCGGCGCCCAACCGCCGGCCCAGGTCGAGCGGTTCCTCGACCAGCTCGTCCCGTCGGAGGCCGACGCGCTCGTCGCCGCCGGCGACGAGGCGTCGCTGCGGCGCGCGCTCGAGCTGGAGCCCAACCGGCCGGACGCGCTGCTCGCGCTCGCGCGCGTCCTGCACGCGCGCGGCGCCGCCGACGAGGCGCTCGCGCCCGCCGAGCGGGTGCCCGGCAGCTTCGCCGCCGAGGGCCTCGCCGCCCGCATCCGCCGCGAGCGGGCCGGGACGCCCGACCTCGCCGACGCGTTCGCCGCGCTCGACGCCGGCGACCACGAGCGGGCCGTCGACCTGCTGCTCGACGCGCTCCCCGGCGCCGACGCCGACGCGAAGGACGACCTGCGCCAGCTGATCGTCGCCGCGCTCGACGAGCTCGGCGTCGAGCACCCGGCCGCGCGCGAGGGCCGCCGCCGGCTCGCCGCCGCGCTCTACTAGCGCGCCCGGCGGGAGGCGGTCCCGCGCGAGGCGTACGCTCTGGCCATGGAGATCGTCGTCCTGGGCGCCGGGCACGTCGGCATGACGGTCGTCGAGGCGCTCGTCGCCGACCACGAGCTGACCGTCGTCGACGTCGACCCGCGGCGGCTGAGCGCCGTCGCCAACGCCTTCGACGTGCGCACGACCGAGGGCAACGGCGCCAGCCGGGCCGTGCTCGAGGAGGCCGGCATCGTGCGCGCCGACCTCCTCATCGCCTCGACCGCGCGCGACGACGCGAACCTCGTCGCGGCGACGATCGCGCGCCGTCTCTCGGACGCGCGCACGCTCGTGCGCACGACCGACGTCGAGCACCTGCGCGCCTGGCGCGACGGCGTGCTCGACGTCGACTTCATGGTCTCCTCCGAGCTGGAGGCGGCGCGGGCGGTCGCGAACGCGCTCGCCGTCCCCGGCGCCCGCGCGACCGACACCTTCGCCGACGGCCAGGTGCTGCTCGCCGAGTTCGACGTCCCGGACGCGCCGACGGCGCCCGCCCTCGTCGGCCCGCCGCTGTCGCGCGCCGAGGTGCCGGCGCCGTCGCGCGTCGCGCTGATCGTGCGCGACGGCGAGCCCGTGATCCCGAGCGGCGAGGTCGCGATCGCGCCGGGCGATCGCGTGCTCGTGATCGGCGCGCCGGCCGCCGTCCACGCCTGGAGCCGGCTGCTGGCCCCCGACGAGCCGGCGATCGAGGAGGTGCTCGTCTTCGGCGCCGGCCGCGTCGGCAGCGCGATCGCGCGCGACCTGCTCGCGCGCGGCAAGGGCGTGCGGATCGCCGAGCCGGCCGCGGCCGCCGCCCGCCGGGCGGCCGCGCTGCTGCCGCAGGCGCGCGTCCACCAGACCGCCGGCGTCGACCGCGAGTTCCTGCGCGAGGAGCAGGTCCGCTGCGTCGACGCCGCGATCGCGGCGACCGGCGACGACGCCCGCGGCCTCTACGCGCTCAGCGCCGCCCGCGCCAACGGCGTGCCGTACACGGTCGGGATCGTCGACGACCCGAACTCGGCCGACGTGTTCGAGCAGGCCGGCGTCGACGTGACCGTCAACCCGCGCCGCGCGACCGCCGAGGAGCTGATCCGCTTCGCCCACGACCCGCGCACCCGCCAGATCTCGATGCTCGACGACTGCCGCTGCGACGTCATCGACATCGACGTGCGGCCCGACGGCCCGCTCGTCGGCCGCCCGCTGCGGGAGCTGCCGCGGACCGGCACCGTGATCGGCGCGATCGTGCGCGACGGCCGCGCCGTCATCCCCCGCTCCGCGGAGCGGCTGCTGCCGGGCGACCGCGTCATCGTCGTCGTCGACCCGGCCCGTGCGGCCGCGGTCGAGCGGGCGCTGTGACGGCGCGGGACGGCAGGCGCGGGTCGCGCGCGAGCGCGGCGCACGTCGTCCCGGCGCCGCGGCCGGCCCGCCGGCGGCGCGGCCGGCTCGGCGTCGACCTCGGGGCGGCGTTCGACCTCGTCGGCGCCGTGCTGCGGTGGATCGGGCTGCCGTTCGCGGTCCCGGCCGTCGTCGCGCTCGTCGACGGCACCTCGCCGTGGCCGTGGCTCGCCGGCGGGCTGGCGGCGAGCGGCACCGGCGTGCTGCTCGACCGCATCACCGACGACCGCGACGTCAACCGCCTCGGCGCACGCGAGGGGTTCCTCGTCGTCGCGCTCGTGTGGCTGCTCGTCCCCGCCTTCGCCGCGATCCCCTTCCTGCTCGCCGGCGAGGCCCAGCTGGCGCGGCCCGTCGACGCGCTGTTCGAGGCGATGTCGGGCTTCACCGCGACCGGCGCGACCGTCGTCCCCGCCGTCGAGCGGCTCGACGCCGCCACCCAGGCGTGGCGGCAGCTGAGCCACTGGCTCGGCGGCATGGGGATCATCGTGCTCGCGGTCGCGGTGCTGCCGCGGCTGAAGATCGGCGGGCGGCGGCTGCTGCAGTCCGAGCTCGCCGGCCCGACCGAGATCGAGCGGCTGTCGGCGACGATCCGCGACACCGCCCGCCAGCTGTGGTCGCTCTACGTCGGCCTCACCGTCGTCGCGACGGTCGCGCTCGCCGCGCTCGGCTGGCTCGGGCTCGACGACGCGATGGACCCGTGGCAGGCGTTCGCGCACGCCTCCTCGGCGATGGCGCTCGGCGGCTTCTCGCCCCAGGGCGAGTCGGTCGCCGCGTTCGCGCCGGTCACGCAGTGGCTGCTGCTGGCGGTGATGGCGGTCGCCGGGCTCAACTTCCTGCGCCTGTTCCGCGTGCTCGTGCAGCGGCGCGTGCGGGCGCTCACGCGCGACGAGGAGGTCCGCCTCTACGTCGGCTTCCTGCTCGTCGCGACCGCGCTGCTGCTCGCCGAGCTGCTCACGAGCCGGATCGCCGGCGGCGAGGACGCGGTGCGGATGGCGGCCTTCCAGGCGGTCTCGATCATGACGACCACCGGCTTCGCGACCGCCGACTACACGACCTGGGGCGCGCTGGCGACGATGACGCTGCTGCTGCTCATGTTCGTCGGCGCCTCCGCCGGCTCGACCGGCGGCTCGATCAAGGTCGTGCGCCACCTGCTGCTGTTCCGGATCGCCCGCAGCGAGCTGGCGCAGGCGACCCACCGCGACCTCGTCGTGCCGGTGCGCGTGAGCGGCAACGTCGTCGACGAGCGGGCGCTGCGCGGCGTCGTCACGTTCGTGCTGCTGTACCTGCTCACGTTCGCGCTCGGCGCGCTCGGGCTCGTGATCGACGCCGAGCGGGTCGGCGCCGAGCTCGGCGCGTTCGAGGCGATCGGCGCCGCCGCCTCCTGCCTGGGCAACGTCGGCCCGGCGTTCGGATCGGCCGGGCCGGCCGGCTCCTACGCCGGCTTCAGCGACCTGTCGACCGCGATCCTCACCGGGCTGATGTGGGTCGGCCGCGTCGAGATCGTGCCCGTGCTCGTGCTGCTCACGCGCGGCTACTGGCGGGCCTGACGGCGCCGGGCCGGCCGGCGTCGGGCCGCCGGCGTCGGGCCGAGCCCGTGGGCCGCCGCGGTCAGGCGCGGGCGAGGTCCGCGGCGGGGACGGTCCAGAAGGCGTCGGTGCCGGCCGGCTGCGCGACGACGCCGGCCTCCTGCGCGAGCCGGTCGCGCGCCTCCGCGACGCGCACGCCGAGCACCTCGGCGACCTCGCGGGTCGCGAGCGGCCCGCCCGCCCAGGCGAGCAGCTCGGCGACCGACGCCGGCGCCGCCCGCCGCTCCAGCTCGGGCGCGAGGTTGGCGATCGCGACCTCGTAGGCGAGCGACGGCTGGAAGCCGGGCGCCTCGATCACGGCGCCGTCGGCGACGCGGGCGAAGACGAGCGACGGCGCCGTGTAGCGCATCCCGCCGTCGGGGGTCGGCGCGAGCTTGTGGCGCAGCGCGAGCGCGGCCGGGCCGGGCCGGCGCGCCTGGCGCATGTCGTCGCGCAGCGCCCGCTCGACGTCCGGGTCGGCGCACCAGCGCGCGAGCGCGTCCGGGTCGAGGCCGGCCTCGCGCGCGGCGGCGGCGATCGTCGCGTCGTCGTCGAGCACGGCGTCCGCGCGCGTCATCGCGTGGATGCGCAGGCGGCGCAGGAGCGCTTCGGCGGCCGCCGGGGAGGCGTGCTCGCGCGCGGCGACGACGGCGCGGCAGGCCGGCACGGTCGCGGCCAGCCGCGGCCGCGGCGCCGTCTCCATCGGCATCCCGTAGTCGGCGGCGAACTGCGCCAGGCCCGCGGCCATCCGCTCGGCCGTGAAGCCGCGGCGCGCGTAGTCGTCCGCGTCCTCGGCGAGCCCGATCATCCGCACGCGCCAGTCGAGCTGGTCGCCGTAGAGCCAGCGCAGCCGCCACTTCGCCGGCTCGGCCGACCACGCCCACGGGCAGGCGGCATCGGTGTACTCGGTGACGACGATCGACGGCATGCGGGCACCCCCGACGGCAGACGGCGATTGCACACGCAATCATTGCACAGGCAACGGGATCCGAAACGGCGCCGTCTCACCTCGGGCGCGCCGGCGCTGCGGCGCGACGGGCGGCAAGCCCGGAGGCACGCGCGCGAGACCGGGCGCGTCCGCGGCGGTCGGGAGGACGCCGGCCGGCGGAGCCCCGGCCGTCACAGCGGGAGCGTCAGCTGGCCGTCGTCGGGCGGCGGGCCCGCGCCCTCCTCGCCGCCGAAGCCGGCGACGCGCACGCCGAGCAGCCGCACCGGGCGCGGCGGGTCGTACGCGCGCAGCAGCTCGGTCGCGACCGCGGTCACGACGGCGGCGTCGCGCGTCGGCCGCGGCAGCGTCCGCGCCCGCGTGACGGTCGTCCAGTCGTCGAGGCGGACCTTGATGCCGACCGTCCGCCCCGCCAGGCCCCGGGCGGCGAGGCCGTCGCACAGCTCGCGCGCCAGCCGCGCCAGCACCGCCTCCAGCGCGGGCAGCGAGGCGATGTCCTCGTCGAAGGTCCGCTCGCACGAGCGGGACTTGAGCACCCGCTCGGTCTCGACCGGCGAGTCGTCGTGGAACCAGGCGCGGCGGTGGAGGTCGGCGCCCCAGCGGGCGCCGAAGCGGGCCGCGAGCGCCTCGACGGGCGTCGCTTGCAGCTGGCCGATCGTCTCGATCCCCATCGCCCGCAGCCGCTCCACGCTCTTGGGCCCGATCCCCGGCAGCAGGCCGGGCGAGGCGTCGGCGAACCGGCGCGCCGCCTCCTCGCGCCCCATCGCGACGAAGCCGGCCGGCTTGCCGAGGTCGCTGCAGATCTTGGCGACGAGCCGCGACGGCGCGACCCCGACCGAGACGGTGATGCCGGTCCGCGCCCGCACCTCGGCGACGAGCTCGCGCAGCACGCGCAGCGGTCGGGGCATCCCCGTCAGGTCGGCGTACGCCTCGTCGAGGCCCATCTGCTGCAGCGGCCGGCCGAGCCGCGCCCGCACGATCCCCCACACCTGCGCCGACGTCGCCCGGTAGGCGGCGAAGTCGGGCGGGATCACGATCGCGTGGGGGCACAGCCGCCGCGCCCGCGCGAGCGGCATCGCCGAGCCGACGCCGTACCTGCGCGCCTCGTAGGAGGCGGTCGTGACGACCGAGCGCGGTCCGTCGTGGGCGACGATCACCGCCCTGCCACGCAGCTCGGGCCGCCGCTGCAGCTCGACCGAGGCGTAGAACGCGTCGCAGTCGAGGTGCGCGATCACCCGCTTGGGCCTCGGCCGAACGTCTGTTCCCACGGCGCACAGCCTACGCCCCCGCCCGGCTGCCGGCCGGAGCCGGCCGGCCGCGCCCGGCACGGTCGCCCCGGACGGCAGATCCGGCTACCCGCGCGAACCGTCCCCCGAGACGACCAAGCCACCGAGCCGGATTCGCCGCCAGCGGCGGCGCCGCTCGCCGCCATCCGCATGGCCGGGCCCGCCGCCCAGCGCGGCGCTACGCCGTCGTCCAGACGGTGCCGACGCCGCTGAAGCCGAGCGCGCGGGCGGTCGCGCCGGTGAGGTCCCACTCGCGGCCGCCGACGTAGGGGCCGCGGTCGATCACCGGCACGGTGACGGTGCGGCCGCGGTGGCGGATCGTCACCTTCGTGCCGCACGGCAGCGTCTTGTGGGCGACGCCGAGCTGGCCGTAGCCGAGCGTGCCGCCGCACGCGAGCGGGCCGCCGTACAGCCCGTACCACGACGCGAGCGCGGCGCGGAAGCCGCGCAGCGCGCCGGCCGCGGCCGTCGTCGCGAGGTTCGCGCGCGAGCGCGCCGAGCGGACCCGCAGCGGCGTCGCGCCGAGCGAGCGGACGACGACGCGGGCGGCGAAGTGGCCGTCGCGGCGCGTGCGGGCGTGGGCGAGCGCGCGCCAGCGGCCGCGGACGCGGCCCTCGACGGTCACGCGCCGGCCGGCGTCGCGCGGCAGCAGCACGCCGCGCACGCGGACCGCGGCGCCGGCGCGCACGTCGTGCGTGCGGCGCCTGACGAGCAGCCGCGCGGCGACGGCGACCCGCCGCGCCGGGCTCGCCTGCAGCTGGGCGGCGGCGGCCGTGCGGTCGTCGGCGGCGACGACGACCCGCACCGCGCCCGAGCCGCGCAGCGGGGCGCGCAGCCGGTAGCGGCCGTCGGGCCGGACGGCACCGTGCGCGACCGCGCGCCAGCGGCCGCCCGTCGGCCGGTGCTGGAGCACGACGCGGCGGCCGGCGTCGGCGGCGCCGACGGCGCCGCGCGCGACGACGGCCTCGCCGAAGCGCAGCCGCCGGTCGGCGATCCTGAGCGTCGGGGCGGCGGCGCGCAGCGCCGGGGCCGCCGCCTCAGGGGCGGCCGGCGCGCCCGCCGCGCCGGAGTGGGCCGGCGCGATCACGAGCAGCGGCAGCACGGCCGCGAGGGCGCGCGCGACGCGTCGTCGCGGCGCACGCGCGAGGGGATGGATGCGCACGTCGGGGAAAGCCTCCATGGGGAGCGACCGGGCGCCTGCGGGGTTAGCTGTCGGGCTCGCGACGGGCCGGCGGCGGCCGCCTCACGCGGTGAGGCCGGGCCGGCGTCGGATCGCCGCTACGGCGGCAGCAGCCGCCGATTCGCCCCGACCGGGGCGGCGTCCGCCCCGGCAGTGGGTCCCCCGCTCGCCCCCGACCGGCGGAGGCGACTCGGCAAGGTCGACCCCCGACCCTAGCCACCGCGCGCGAGCGCGATGTGTGCGATCCGCCACAGATGCCCGCCGGCCCGGCGGCCGCGTTGCGCGCGCGGCGGCCACGCTCCACAATGGCGACCGTGGCCAACCCGGATCGGCTCAGCGGCCTCGACGCCTCCTTCCTCCACCTCGAGCACGACGCGGCGACGCACATGCACGTCGCCTCCTGCCTGGTCTTCGAGGGCCCCGCGCCGCGCCACGACGAGCTCGTCGCCCACGTCGCGTCGCGGCTGCACCTCGTGCCGCGCTACCGCCAGCGGCTCGCGTTCGTGCCGCTCCAGCAGGGCCGTCCGGTGTGGGTCGACGACCCCCACTTCAACATCCGCTACCACGTCCAGCACCACGCGCTGCCGGCGCCCGGCTCCGACGCCGAGCTCAAGGCGCTCGCTGGCCGCGCCTTCTCCCAGCAGCTGGACCGCAGCAAGCCGCTGTGGGAGCTGTGGCTCGTCGAGGGGCTCGCCGGCGGCCGCTTCGCGCTGCTGGGCAAGACCCACCACGCGCTCGTCGACGGCGTGGCCGGCGTCGACCTCGCGACCGTCCTGCTCGACCTCGAGCCGGAGCCGGCCGCGCCGCCGGCGCCCGAGCAGCCGTGGATCCCCCGCCCGCTGCCGACCGGCGCGCAGCTGCTCGCCGACGCGCTGGTGGAGCGCGCGACCGTCCCCGGCGAGCTCGCGCGCGGCGTGCGGGCGGCGCTGCGCGCCCCGCGGCGCGCGCTCGGCCGGCTGCTGGAGGACGTCGCCGCGCTCGGCTCGTTCACGCTGCCGGGGGTGCGCGGCGCCCCCACGAGCCCGCTCAACGTCCCGATCGGCCCCCACCGCCGCTTCACCTGGGTCGCCGAGCCGCTCGCGCGCGTCAAGGCGGTCAAGGACGCGCTCGGCGGGACCGTCAACGACGTCGTGCTCGCGGCCGTCGCCGGCGGCCTCGGCCGCTACCTGCGCGTACACGGCCACCCGACGAAGGACCTCGTCCTGCGCGCGCTCGTGCCGGTGTCGGTGCGCGGCGCGCACGACCGCGGCGCGCTCGGCAACCAGGTCGCGGCCGTCTGGGTCGGGCTGCCGGTCGGCGTCGCCGACCCGCGCGAGCGGTTCGCGCTGGTGCGCCAGGAGACGGCCGGGCTCAAGCAGTCCGCCCAGGCGGTCGGGGCGCGCGTGCTGACCGAGCTGGCCGGCTTCGCGCCGCCGACCGTGCTCGCCCAGGCGGCGCGGCTGCAGGCCCGCACGCGCTTCTTCAACCTCGTCGTCACGAACGTGCCCGGGCCGCAGCAGCCGCTCTACGTGCTCGGCCGCCGCATGGAGGCGATCTACCCGATGGTCCCACTGGCCCAGAACCAGGCGCTCGGGATCGCGGTCATGAGCTACGACGGCGCGGTCACGTTCGGCCTCAACGCCGACTGGGACGCGCTTTCCGACCTCGAGCGGCTCGCCGGGCAGCTGGCCGACGCGCTCGACGAGCTCGCCGCGGCCGCCGGGCTGGAGCCGCGCGCCGCGCCCGCCGGCGCGCGGCCGGCCCGGCGGGCCGTCGCAGCCCGCCGCCGCGCCGGGACGTAGATTCCCCGCCATGGATCCGCGACGACGGCACCCCCAGCCGCCCGCCGGCCGCCCGCGGCTGCGCCGCGCCGCGGGCTTGGTCGCCGCCGTCGCGATCGGCCTCGTCGCCGTCGTCGGCCTCATCAGCGTCTTCAACGCCCGCGACGAGGCCGACGTCGCTCCGCGTGGGGACGGCGCCGCCGCGCCCGGGCAGGCGGTCGCCGGCCCCCAGCTCGACCCGGCGCAGGAGCAGCTGCTGCGGCGCGGGAACGTGATCGTCGTCTACGGCGCCCGCCGGCCGCCGGCGGCGCTCGTCGCGCTGCGCGACCGCCTCTCCGGGCCGCCCGACCCGGCGCTGACGGCGGCCGGCCAGGCGGTCCTGCTGCAGCGCCGCGCCGGCGTCGACGGCGTCGAGGCGCACGCGTGGCGGCGCGTGCTGCGCACGCGCGACCCCGCCGACCCCCGCCTGGCCGCGTTCGCCGAGCGCTGGCTCGGCCTCGGGGACGGCTAGCGCCGTCCCTCAGCGAGCTCCACGGCAGCGCCCACCGACCCGAGCCAGCAGCGGGAGCTCGCGGGGACGGAGACGGCGAGCGCCGGTTAAGGTTGCCGGCCATGTCGAACCCGTCCGGCCCGCTGCGGCTCGCCCTCTGCCAGATGAACGCGACGGTCGGGGACCTCGCCGGCAACGAGCGCAGGATCCTCGACGGCATCGCCGCCGCGCGCGACGCGCGCGCCCAGCTCGTCCTCTTCCCCGAGCTGGCGCTGACCGGCTACCCGCCCGAGGACCTCCTGCTCAAGGAGCACTTCCTCGCCGACGCGCGGACCGCCCTCGACCGCGTCGCCGCCGCGACCGACGGGATCGTCGCGCTCGTCGGCTTCCCCGAGCGCGACGACGACGTCTACAACGCGCTCGCCGTCTGCGCCGACGGCCGCGTGCAGGCGATCTACCGCAAGGTCTACCTGCCCAACTACGGCGTCTTCGACGAGCAGCGCTACTTCGCCACCGGCGACGGCGGCGCGCTCATCGAGCTCGGCGGCCACAAGATCGGCCTCACGATCTGCGAGGACATCTGGGAGCCCGGCCCGCCCGCGACCGACGAGGCGTACGCCGGCGCGTCGGTGATCGTCAACGTCAGCGCCTCCCCCTTCCACGCCGGCAAGGCCCGCGAGCGGGAGCGGATGCTCGTCCAGCGGGCCCGCGACGCGATGTGCGTCGTCGCCTTCTGCGGGCTCGTCGGCGGCCAGGACGAGCTCGTCTTCGACGGCCACTCGCTCGTCGTCGACCACCGCGGCGAGGTCGTCGCGCGCGCCGCCCAGTTCGCCGAGGAGCTGCTCATCGCGACCGTCGACCCGCAGGCCGCCCGCACCCACCGGCTGCGCGACGCCCGCCACCGCGTCGCCGGCCGCGCCGCGCGGCCGGTCCCGACGATCGCGCGCCTGCCGCTGCCGCCCGGCCCCGGGCCGGAGGAGCCGGCGCGCACCGGCGGCCGCGTCGCGCCGCTGCTCGAGCGCGCCGAGGAGGCGTACGCCGCGCTCGTCACCGGCCTGCGCGACTACGTCGCCAAGAACGGCTTCCGCCGGGTCGTGCTCGGCCTGTCGGGCGGGATCGACTCGGCGCTCGTCGCCTGCATCGCCGTCGACGCGCTCGGCCCCGACGGGGTCGCCGTCGCCGTCATGCCGTCGCCGTACTCGTCGGCCGAGACGCAGGCCGACGCCCGCCAGCTCGCCGACAACCTCGGCGTCGAGCGGTTCGAGCTCGCGATCGCGCCGGCGATGGACGCCTACGCGGCGCTGCTGGCCGAGCCGTTCGCCGGCCGCGCCCCCGACGAGACCGAGGAGAACCTCCAGGCCCGCATCCGCGGCAACCTGCTGATGGCGCTCTCGAACAAGTTCGGCTGGCTCGTGCTCGCGACCGGCAACAAGTCCGAGATGTCGGTCGGCTACTCGACCCTCTACGGCGATCTCGCCGGCGGGCTGGCCGTCATCAAGGACTGCCCGAAGACGCTCGTCTACGAGCTCGCGCGCCACCGCAACGCGCGCGCCGTCGCCGAGACCGGCGCGCCGCTGATCCCGCCGACGATCATCGACCGCCCGCCGAGCGCCGAGCTGCGGCCGAACCAGAAGGACGAGGACTCGCTGCCGCCCTACGCCGTGCTCGACCCGATCCTCGACGGCTACGTCGAGCAGGACCTCGGCCGCGAGCAGCTGCTGCTGCGCGGCTTCGACGCCGCCGACGTCGACCGCGTGATCGCGCTCGTCGACCGCGCCGAGTACAAGCGCCGCCAGGCGCCCCCGGGGATCAAGATCACCGCCCGCGCCTTCGGCCGCGACCGCCGCGTGCCGATCACGAACCGCTACCGGGGCTAGGCGCGCGCCTCGCGGACGGCGATCGTCATGCGCGTCACGGCGCAGAGGCGGTCGTCGTCGTCGCGCATCTCGACGTCCCAGATCCACGTCGTGCGGCCGCGGTGGATCGCGCGGGCGGTCGCGTGGATCGCGCCGCGCGTGACCGGGCGCAGGAAGCTCGTCTGGTTCGCGAGCCCCATCGCGTGCTTGCCCTCCTCGGCGACGGCGAGGTAGGTGCCCAACGAGGCGAGCGTCTCGGCGACGGTCGCGAACACGCCGCCGTGGACGAGCCCGAACGGCTGCGTCAGATGGGGCCCGAACGGGATCCGCGCGCGCAGCTCGCCGGCGTCGACCCGCTCGAGCGCGTCGTAGCCGAGCAGCTGGTCGAAGCCGCGGTCGGGGATGGGCAGCCTGCCGAGGCTCACGGCGCGGCACGATAGTACGCTTGAGCCGAATGAGCGCCCTCGAGACGCTTGCGCCCGACCAGCGGGCCGTCCTCCAGCTGATCCTCAGGCAGGGCCGCGGCTACGCCGAGCTGGCGACGCTGCTGCGGATCGACGAGGCCGCCGTTCGCGCCCGCGCGCACGCCGGGCTGGCGGCGCTCGGCGTCGGCGGCGAGGCGCTCTCGCCCCAGCGCAGGGCCCAGGTCGCCGACTGGCTGCTGGGCCAGCAGGACGACGCCGCCCGCCGGGCGACGGTCCGCTACCTCGGCGACTCGGTCGCCGCGCGCCGCTGGGCGGCCGGCCTGCGCGAGCAGCTCGCCCCGCTCGCGGCCGCGCC
>ERZ777003.2031-NODE-2031-length-26021-cov-9.999499_pt1 | contig 26021 bp, 13 predicted proteins | sample MGYA00374956_ERZ777003 | MGnify/ENA primary metagenome ERZ777003 (study PRJEB29302, sample SAMN06268252) | bioreactor metagenome | isolation source: Joint BioEnergy Institute, California, USA | place: USA:Joint BioEnergy Institute, California, USA | collected... | reverse complement strand
GGCTTCGGCCGAGGTCGCCAGTACGGCGTCATTGTCCACGAGCACCGGCACGCCGATGACTGAGCGGATCCGCTCACCCAGCGGCTCGTCATGAAGCTGCAATTCATAGGACTGGCGGACGATCCCCTGCCGCGAGTCGACTATGCCCGAAACACTTATCCCCACCGCCAGAAGCCGGCCGGCGACCGTGCCGCTGTCGACCTGTCGCCGGGCGAAATCTTTGACCACCCCGCCCAGCTCGCGAATGCTGGCGATCGGGCAGGTCTCAGTCGCCCGCACCTCCCCGCCGGCATCGACGGCACACAGGGCTGCCTGCTCGCGCCCCAGGCCGACGCCGATGGCATGGCCCCAGTTCCCGTTGATCTCCAGCAGGTTGTGCTGGCCGGGGCCGTCGCGCCCGTCCGGATCCTGCAGGCGGACCAGCCCCTGGTTCATGAACTCGCGGACAATGTTCGAGGCGGACGACCGCCGCAGGCTCATCAATTGGGAAAGCTGTGGACGCGTCAGCCGGCCATAGCGGTAGAACAGCTTCAAGGCGACCGTCCGGTTATGGATGGCTGCCAACCGCTGGTTCAGGCGCTGATGGAGCACCTCTTCGGAGGCTGAAAGTTGTCCAGTCATTAGACATCAATGTAACCCATGTCCGGCGAGAGTCAACAAAATCATGTATACCTGTCGGCGGGGGTACTTTCCTTGGGGCAGGACGATCACAGGAGTTTGCCAGCGGGCTGAGCAGTTCAGAAACGGGCCATTTTTCCGATATTTCGTGCGTTTCTACAGATCTGACCGCAGGTTAGGAACGCGATAAACCGTCGGGTCGACCAGTACCTGAGAGGCCACCCATCGTCCGATAGCCTCGGTCGGGATATGTATATTCATTGGACAATCGCCGTCCGACTGACTATCTTTCGCATCAGGATGGGGCAAACTGAGGTGCGTTGCAGCCCGATGCGGCGCCGGAGACACTCTACCCGGCTGAGGACTCGTAGACAGGAGCATGCGGTGGGAACCTGGCTGACAGCCTTGGTCTGCATGACATGCCTGACAGCGGCGTGGTGCGCGGCGCAGACGCCGCCGGTGGGCCTGACCGCCACAGCCACCGCCCAGCGGCCCTTCGCTGCCCCCGGCGAGACCGTCCAGCTCAACCTCCAGCTGACCAATGGCAGCAACGCCGCACAAACCTTCTCGAACATCGAGCTTACGATCGAAGGGCCCAGCGGCTACCGCCAGCCGGTCTGGACGTCCGATCGCCCGATCCCGCTGGCGCCGAGCGCCTCGCGCCGCATCGGCCGGCCGATCCGATGGTCCGTGCCGCCGTCAGCCGCGAGTGGGGCCTACTTCGCCGTCCTGACCGCCCAGGACGCCACCGGCCAACGACATCAGACCGACGCCGGCTTCGTCCGCGTCCTGCCCTCTCCCCTGCCGCCGCCGACCTTCACGATCGAGCACGAACGATATAAAGGATTGCCAATCTTCAAGTTGCGCGGCGGGATGAGCGCCGAATACGCCGTCCAGAAGGCCTTGGCCAACCTGGCAGCCGGCGTCTCGCACTCGTGGTACACGCAGTCCCGCGGCCGGGGGCCCGACCCGATCTACGCCTCCCCCGCCTTCCTCGAGGAGTCCGCCCGCCAGACCGTCGCGTACTACGACGACTACCTCGGCCGCGACCGTGTCTATGAAACCGTCATCATCTCCACGGGCGTCGCGACCGTGCCGTATCTGTCGCGCGTCACTCAAGCGCCGGTCCTGCCGCTGCATTTCCTGACCAGCGCCGGGTCGGTGCGCGAGGTGCGGGCCGTGCTGGATCGATCCGCTCAGAGCGGCACATCCGCCTATGCCGTGCTCGGCTATGACGCCTCCATGCCCAACCTGGGCGTCGCCTGGATCAAGCTGATCGACCTGCCCCAAGCCTATCGCGACTTTCTTAAGCGGCATCAGACGCGCCGCGTGCTCATCGTCGGCACGACCGGCACGTTTGGCGAGACGCTCGCCCGGCGGACGCTTCACGGGCCCGATGCCGCCCCGGCTGGATCGGCACCGATCACCGCAGGCGACGTCTTCCTGCTTTACACCAGCGCCAGCGGCCTGCCGTTTCCCCAGCGGATGAGCAGTGCGGAGGTCTTTGCCTCCCCCGCCTTCGCGGGTGACCTGCGCCAGCTCGAGAAGCGCATCGCCGACCTGCATCAGGTGCCGCTTGAGGATGGGTTTACACGGATTAACGACTGGGAGTCGGGCGTGTCGCAGGCGCAGATCGACGGCTTGGTCGCCGATCTGCATGAGATCGGCATCGAAGCCACGCTCGTTTCGGTCGAGCCGAAGGTCGACGAGGTCCTGTACCTGTATGACCTGTCCGCCCATCTGATGCTCGAGTTCTATCTCAAGAACGAGCAGCAGATCCGCGCCACCCACAGCGACGCTCGTCTCATCCGCGGCGTGGCGCTCAATCCCTACATGATCTCCCAGCCGTTCTACGAGAGCCGCATGGGCTACCTGCCCATGCTCTTCTGGCAGGGAAATGACGCTGATTTCCTGGTCAACCACCTTCGTCAGCTCATCTCCGCCTGCCTGCATGCCGCCCCGGGCGGGCAGAAGCTGGACGATCTGCACTACTGGATCAACGTCACGCACAACTTCAATTTCTTCCGCTATCCAGCCAGCGCTTTCGTCGACCGCCTGCGCTCCACGATCAGCAACAATATCAGCGTTGAACTGAATCCCGCGACGGTGGACGAAGTGTGGAACCTGCGCGATGGCGTGAATGCCTCGTGCGAACACGTAGCCGAGGCGTTGCTGAAGTCGACTTCACCAGCAGATCTACAGCGATGGAATGCGTCGCTCCAGCCGCTGACAGTCGACGATCTCAAACGCGTCCAGAGCCGCTTCGGTAAGATGGTCGTGCGCGACCTTCAGCCGCCGACTTCCGCAGCCAGCGGCAACTGACGCGCGGGATGGGCTATCAGCCCATGTCTCGTGAAGGAAACATCACGGGCTGGTACAACATTATGCATCAACATAGGCGATAGTCGCCCGAAATCGTCATCCTGAGCGTAGCGAAGGATCTCAACCGCCCGAACGCCGAGATCCTTCGCTTCGCTCAGGATGACCTTCGCGAAAGGACTTACGCCGATCATGCATAATGTTGTGGTAGCCCGTACCACGGCACCATCGCGCTTTACTCAACTCTGGGGAGACCTGCGATGCGCATGCTTTCTCTCATGCTGACAGTCCTGATGCTCGTCGCGGCACCGGCGTCCGCCGCTACCCCCGAGCAGGTCGAAACCGCCCTCAACAAAGCCAAAGCCTGGCTCTACGCCCAGCAGAACGCCGACGGCAACTGGGAGAAATCCCCCAAGCCGATCTCCACCGAGCGCAACAACCAAAGCGGCGGCCAATGGGGCGGCCGAACCGCCATTGCCACCTATGCGCTGCTCGCATCCGGCGAAAGCCCCCAGGATCCCCGCATCCTCCGCGCTGTCGAGTTCCTCAAGCAAGCCGACATCCAGGGCATTTACGCCGTCGCCATGCGGGCCCAGGTCTGGTACTTCCTCCCGCAGACGCGAGAAACGCAGCACTTCATGACGCGCGACGCCAAGTTCCTGCTCAACAACGTTCAGACGAAAGACGACGCCCGCGGCCACTATGGCTATGTGCCGGGCGTCACCGGCTACAGCCACAGCCGCAGCCAGTATGGCCTGCTGGGCGTGTGGGCCGCGGCGCAGATGGGGGCTGAAGTGCCGACCGCCTACTGGCAGCTCGTCGAGTCCGGCTGGGTCAACAACATCGACCGCAACGGCGGCTGGACTTACACCCATCCCAAGACCAGCCGATATCCCGTCACGCCGGGCATGACCGCAGCCGGCGTCGCGTCGTTGTACATCGTGCAGGATTACCTCTACGCCACGCGCGGCCTGGACTGCCGCGACCCCAAACCCGCCCCCTCCGATGCCGCCATCCAGGCCGGCATGAAATGGCTGATCGCCAACTTCGACAAGGTCGCCTCCGATGAGCCGTACGAACGTGACTTCCCCTACGCCACGATCTACGCCATCGAGCGCGTCGGCGTCGCCAGCGGACAGAAGTACTTCGGCGACATCGACTGGTTCCAGAAGGGCGCTGACTGGCTGATCAAAATGCAGGAGCCCAATGGCTCGTTCAAAAAGAACATGAGCCCCTACGTCGGCGAACTGCCGGCGACGTGCTTTGCGATGCTCTTCCTCGCACGCGGCGGCGCGCCGGTCATGATGAACAAGCTGGAATACACCAGCGACGGCGGCAAGCCGGCCGCGTGGAGCAACCGCCCGCGCGACGCCGCCAACGCCGCCCGCTGGGCGGGCCGCACCTTCGAGCGCGATCTCAACTGGCAGATCGTCAATCTGCGCGCCAGCCCTGCCGATCTGCACGACGCCCCCATCCTCTACATCGCCGGCAGCCAGGCGCTCAACTTCTCGCAGGCTGACAGGCAGAAGCTGCGGGAATACGTTGAACAGGGCGGGCTGATCCTCGGCCATGCCGACTGCAACTCGGCTGCCTTCACACGCTCATTCCGCCAGCTTGCGCATGAGCTGTTTCCCGCGTATGCGTTTCGCCCGCTGCCTGATGATCACCCGATCTACACGATCAACTACCAGCGGCGCAACTGGCGCAATCCGCCAGCGATGCAGGGGCTGAGCAACGGCGCGCGTGAGCTGATGGTGCTGATCACCAACGGCGATCCGGGGCGCGCCTGGCAGTTGATGAATGTCGGCGGCAATGAGCCGGCATGGGAGCTGGCCGTCAATCTCTACCTGTATGCGACCGATCGCCAGATCGCACGCCTGCGCGGTTACACGCATATCGTCGCGAAGGATCCCAGGATTACGCCTGCGTCAAAGATCACCGTTGCGCGCGTTCGCCACAGCGGCAACTGGGATCCCGAGCCCGGAGGATGGCGGCGCCTGAGTGATGTCATGCACAACCAGCATCGTGTCGAGCTGACTGTCACAGTCATTGCACCGGGCGAGCCGATCGCCGCCCCGGTCGCCCATCTGACAGGCACAGGCAAGCTCACGCTCGATGACGGGCAGAAAGCCGCCATCCGGCAGTTTGTCGAAAGCGGCGGCACACTCGTCATCGACGCAGCCGGCGGCGACAGCACCTTCGCCAGCGACGCCGAGACGCTGCTGGCTGATCTTTTCCCGCAATCGCAGCTCCAGACGCTGCCGGGCGATCATCCGCTGTATGCGGGCGTCCAGAAGATCGAGTATCGCAGCGCCGCCCGGCGGCTGCTGGGCAACATCGATCAGCCGCGCCTCAAGGGGCTGACGATCGGCGACCGCCTGGCGGTCATCTACAGCCGGGAAGACCTGAGCGCCGGCCTGGTCGGCCAGCGCGTCGACGGCATCATCGGCTATGCTCCCCAGACCGCCACCACCTTGATGGCGCGCATCCTCCTGCACGCCACCGCGGCGAAATAAACGCTGATCTTGTGGCAGGTGCGTCCCGCCCGTGCATTCTTCGGATTCAGGGTGCATGTGCGGGGACGCCGTGCCACTGCTCGGGCGTCACTCACGCACCAACACGATGGGAGCCGACAGAATGCCCATGCGTTTCAGGCGATAGCCGTAGGTCCAGTAGACGCCTCGCGAGCGCCAGGCATCGGGGCCGACCCACCGCAGGTTCTCATCCGTGTGGTGCACAGGCCCGAAGGCATTGGCACGATTGCCGTAGGCTGTGATGTCCAGGCGATGGCGCCCCTTCTTCGGCGACAGCTCGATCGCGTACGGTGCAAAGGCGATTGGCCCGGCATCACGGCCGTCCAGCTCAACCGTCAGCAGCGGATTGCGAAACTCCGGCACTTCCACCCGAACCACCCCACCGGGCGCGTCCAGCCGGCAGTGATACGTCACATTCCCGGCATAGAACGGCAACCCCTGCGTCGTCCAGTCGCCAAACGCCAGCCGCCGCACCGGCGCCGTCAGCCGTGCATGCCGCCCCGCCACCTGCACCCCGAAATCCCCCAGCAGGTAGCACCATTCGACATCGATCTTCCGCTTCATGCCGATTGACAGGATCAGCTCATGCTCGCACGCAGCCAGGCGCGGCAGGCGGACGGTCCTGATAGCCTCATCCACCCACCAGCCGACAACGCGGCTGGGCACGGGCCGGCCGTTCAGCGTGATGCGCGTGCCCTGTGGGTTCTCCAGCGCCAGCAGCGGCGCGGCTACGGCCACATCGCTGCGGATGACAAAGCGCAGATGCAGCGTGCCGCGGACCGGATCGGGCGCCGTATCCGTCCACGGCTGAGCCATGCGCCCGCCGCGGGTTGGCAACCCCAGTCGCCGCCGAGCGAGATTGTCAATCCGCAGGATCTCCTCGATCGGCTGCCAGCGGCTTTCATCATCAAGCCGCCACTGCGCCTGATCCAGCAGGAGCACGTTCGGCTCGGAGAGCGTCACCGGCACCGGATCATCGATGCGGGCGATCTCACGCCACGCGGGCTGGGGCATGACACGACGCGGCTTCGGACGCGCCTTGCGCCGCGGCGAAACCGTTACAAGCAGATGACCATGGGCTGGGAAATCCCAGTGCAACACCGTCGCATCCCCGCCAACACTGTCGTAACACGCCAGCCGCCGCGTCGTGCCGTTGGATGTATCCAGCAGCGTGATGTCCCACCGGCCGGAAAAGCGGATTGTCGCATTCAGCCGCGGCCGATCGCGGTCCGTGTTACAAAGAAACACATGCCGCCGGCGGCCGTCGATGCGGATCTGATGGAAAATCGAATCCGCCGGCGCGCCGCTGGCCAATTCCACAGACACCTCGCGCAGCCGGGCGACTGCATCCAGCACAGCCCGCTGCGTAAAGGGGATCACCTGGCATCGCTTCGCCAACCGCATGGCCGCCTGCGACGGCTGGGCATCGACCAGCGACGGAATCTCCCCTGCGAAGATCACCTGCCCGCCCGCGGCTGCAAACGCAGCCAGCCGCTCCAGCGTCGTGCGGCGGATCGTCCGCATCGACGGAACAATGACCGCGTCGTACGCCATCTTTCCCACGCGGAACCGGCGCCCCTCCTGCCGCGGGCACTGCGCCGGCAGATTGGCTTCACAGATGTAGTTGAAGTCGATCAGGCCGAAGGCCAGCCATTGCGTGATGGCCTTGAAGTTGCCTTCGCGCTCCTGCGCCTCGCGTGAGGTTTGCGACTCGACGCCGTAGACCAGCCAGCTCGACTCGATCGGGTGGATCACGCCGACGCGCACCAGCGGCTGGCCGCGCGTCATCACGGTATTCACGCGGGCGAAGTGATCTTCCACCAGCGAATACTGCCGATACCAAGGCGACTGATAGCCGATCGCGGCTGGGTAGTCGCGCTTCGACTCCCCCGCCATGGACACCCACGCCAGGTGCGGTACGCGCACCGTCACGCCCATCGCCGCCTGCCAGTCCCCCTGTCGTTTGTGACCGGCGAAGTCGAACGTCCAGCCGGTCACGCCATACAGCTCACTCAGCACACCGGGGCAGCCGTTCTGATGGGCAAGGCTCTGCGCCTGCTTGGCTGTCGTGAGCTCGATGTTGTCGCAGAGGATGTCGATACCGGGAAGCTGAAAGCTGCGCATCGCGCGCATGACTTCGCCGCAGCCGCGCGTCTGGCTGTGCAGCTCGGCTTCGGCGAGCATGTGACCGGTCTGGGCGATCCCGTTTCGACTGCACCATCGCGCCATCACGTCGCAAAACGCCGAGGCGAATCGTTCGGCGGTGTGATCGTGATAGCGATATCGCACGACCGACGCCTGCCCTTCGGGCAGCTCCCAGAACAACTCGGGCAAGTGATCCTCGATCCGCTGGCCGTAAGCGGCCGCGTAAGTCTCGGCGAAGTCGTCTGTCCAGGCGATCAGGACATCCGCCAGATCGTCTGGTTTGCGAAAGCGCTCTTTCTTCTGGAACCGCGGTTCGTCCGTGAAGATGGCTGGGACAACGCGGCCGAACTCGCGGCCGATGATCTCCTTGAAGCGCTCGTGGGTGCAGCGGACGAACGCGCGCGTCGCCTGGGGGTTGAAGGTGTCGACGGCGGTCTGGTTGTTGAACCAGGGGGTCGGGTCGCTGATCTCAAGATAGGCGTACCAGATGCGGGAACCCGCAGGCGCCCGCTCACGCTCGTGAAGGCGGCGATAGCCGACCAGGGAGCCATCCCTGAGCGTCACGACATAGCGCGCCAGAAGCCTGCCCTGCTCGGATCGCCTGGTAGAGGGATGGCTACCGTAGGGCCACGGCGTCCACCGCAGGTATCGGAGGCGATAGCGCGGATCGCGCGTGACCAGCCCGCCGGCAAAGCCGGACGGCCAGCGATCCTCATCGTAAAGCCAGTTAAGCATCCTCTTCCGCCGCGCGTGCTCCGTGCAGACACGGACGGCTTCGAGGTATTTCTCTCCCAGATACTCATCCGCCAGGCCCGTGCGGGAATGAATATGGAACCCGCCGAAGCCCATCTCGTGGAACTGATCGATCTGCCGGATCAGTTGCGGCGGGCGGATCTTCGTGTTCCACGACCAGAACGGCGTGCCGCGATACTCGGCTGGCGGCGCCCGAAACACCGCGCGGCTCAGCGTGCTCAAACGATTGCGTGGATACAGCTCGAATCGTCGCCGTTGGGGCATGAAATGTCTCCTGGGCAGAAAGTCGCGACAGGCACAACCGTACAGTTGTGGTGGGATTGTACAGAATTCGCGACGTATGGGCGCATCGCCCGGGGGATCTCGGCTACCTGCACAAGCGACGGCGTGCCCGCGCCACGCAACTCCTATGGATGATCTGCCAGGCGCGATTGCGCAGCCTCGACGGCGGCGCGGAGCGCATCGGGTGTGGGATCGGCTGGGGGCTCGATGGTGAGGCACTCGATTGTTTCGGTCACGGTGGCAGACTCGCCCGGCTGAAGGGTTTGCAGCGGGCCGACCTGCTCCGTCTCGCACCAGCTCCTCGAGTCGTTGGCCAGGTGGAAGATGGTGATGTTGGCGCCGTCTTCGGGATATCGTGCATCGGCCTGAAAGGCGATGCGGCTGACGAGACATCGCTCGCCGCGGACGAACGCGACCCAGCCGGCGTCGGTGATGACGCCGATCTTGTACGCCTGCCCGTTCAGCGGGGCAGAGGCGTTCGTCATCAGCGCATGGCGGCCGATCTGCACGCCCGGCTGGGGCCACTCACCCCACCACGGCAGCACCAGCCGCCGCCGCACAAGCGCCTGCCGGCCGAACGGTGTGACGATGAGCCCATCCCGCGCATACGCGATGAGGCTCCACGGCGCGATGCGGCGCTCGGTTTCGCTGACGTTCGTCAGCTCATAGGTGATCTGAACCTTAGGCTGGGAGTCATGCAGTGACAGCGAGACTGCATATCGCAAGCCCGCGCCCGGCTGAAGCTGCACGCGGGCGAAGGTGTCGGCGTGCTCGATCAGCTCGGCGGGGACATTGCCGACGTCGAATGACGCGGCGATCTGCTGCGGCTCCATGAAGGCCAGGCGCAGGCCCTGATGCGGTGCATCCTGCCCTGCCATCAGCGACGCGTCGCCCCGTCGGCGGATCGACAGGATGCGGAACTGCGGCTGAAGGCCGACGAACGCTTCGATCGCCTCGCTGCGCAGCCAGATACCGTGATAGCCCTCATGCGCCGCCAGCGACGGTTCATCTCCCGACGCTGGCTGGCACATGAGGACAAGGAGGAGGCCGATCACGATGACCGGCAGGCAGATACGGAGGATCGTCATCCGCTGCGGCTGCATCGTCATTGCACGCGCAGAGCCCGCAACTGGTACGGGTAGAAGTCGAGCGTAACCTTGCCGCCGTCGGCCTGGATGGCCTCGCCCGTGACCGCGTCTGTTACCCGTCCGCTGGCGGGCAGCGTGATCTGCACGCCGTTGCGATCGGTCATGGCCGTGTTGACGATCGCCAGGTACGTGCCATGGCCGTTCGTCGGGATGGCACGCACGACGACGGCATTGTCAGAGGCTGCGCCATCAACGCGCTGGCTGGGCAATGCCGGCAGCGACAGGAAGGCCGCATTGAAATTGCGGACATACTCCGGGAAGCCGCGGGCATGGACGCGTCCGCGCAGATAGCCGATGAAGCGCGGATCGCCATTGGCGACAGCCAGCGCCTCGCCCATCATGCAGTACGGCCCGGCGCGCTCGACATCGGCTGAGAAGTAGCCGAGCGCCGGCTTGTCCGAGGCGTCGTAAATCATGTTCTCGTTCAGCGAGTAGTGACGCACGATCGCCAGCCCCGACGCAGCGCGGAACGCCTCAAACGCCCGAGCCGACGAAACGGTGTACAGGCGGTTGAAGGCGTAGGTCAGCAGCACGCCTTCGGTCTGCTTGTAGTTTTCCGGATCGGCTTCGGGATTGGCGTGATGAACCTCCCAGCTTCCCCAGGTGCTCGGGGGCGACGTGTGGGCCTTGAGATACAGATCCTGCGACACGACTTCCTCAACCGTGATCGGCCTGACCTTGGCATCCCGCTCATGCCCGGAGGCTGCCAGGCGCTGCCGCCAGCCCTCGACATCGTCGGTCACCATCACAGGCCCGCCGATCGCGCGGAACGACACGCCCGGCTCACCGGCGACGGTCGTGTAGAGGATGATGGCATCGTCCACGCCCTGCTCACGCAGGTAGTCGCGCATCGCCACCAGGAACTGCTGCCGCTTGCCCATCCACCACTGCTTGTAGCGGGCGTAGAGCTTCGGATCCTCCTGCAGTTGCTGACGCGTGACCTCGCGACCGTTGTTGGCTTCGTTGGCAAACCGCTTGCGCGTCGCATCGCCAAAACCGATCGGAATCTGCGACCGCGGCCGGAGCCACGCGCCCACAAACGGAGCGCGGTCCTTGAACTGGACGACCGTCAGCTCCAGCATCTTCCGGAAGTCTTCGTACGTGTCGGGATCGGTGATGTCGACGTTGGAGTTCTCGATCCAACTGATGTGCGTATAGGCGTCATCACGCGTCAGCGGCTTGGCGCGGCGCTGGTTGCCCAGCCCCTGCTGCCCCTTGCTGCCGGCGTACTCGTAGTACGGCAGAACATAGAAGCCGCGCTCGCCCATCAACTGAACGATCTGCTCCCACAGCCCACGGTGATCATTGTTGAAGTAGGCCCAGCGGTTGCCCCCGTACGGGCTGGTGTCCCAGTGCTGAACCGCGCCGAACTCCAGCAGGTCCTTGGTATAGGTGTTGATCGCCAACAGATCCATCTGATTGGCTTTGAAGCGATACCAGTCCAGCCGGCTATCAAGGCCGGCGGGCGTGCCGTTCTTCTCGCCGTGCAGGACCATGTCCGCCATCTCCTCGCGCCAGAAGATGTGCCGGCGCGGCAGGCCCTCAGGCGGCGGCGTGTACTTCGCCTTCAGCCGCTGGGGATCATTTACCTGATACAGGCGAATGCGCGACACCGCCGCGCCATGCGAAATGGGGATGTTGTCAGCGGAGAACTGCGCAATCGAAACGGTGAAACCGTCTTCGGGCGTCAGCTTGCGATTGCCCTGCGTGCCACGGACGTACTCCGTGTCCGGATAGCGATCGTGCAGGTTGAAGTACATCCGCCACGTCCGGTACTCGCCGCTGAGCGGAACCGTGATCGACTCATTGAGATTGTCGACGTACTTGGGATGGAACGCATCGCCCACCGTCGCGCCGGTATGGAAGCCAAGCGACGCCTCATTTCCGGAGCTGTTGATGACCATGCTGCGCGGCGCGTCCTCGGGATACTCGATCTCCAGCACGTAATGGCCGCCGGCTTCGAGCAGCTTGTACTGGCCGATGCGGAAGGTCATGTGGGCCGCCTGGTTCTCGGTCTTGCTCAGCACGCGAACGCGTTTGCCGAGGATCGTCTCGATCCGCGAGACGCCTTCCGGGAACTCGTTGAACAGATGGCCGGGATCGTCGGCTGCCACGTCGATCTCGTCGATCAGCGTGACCTGCCCGAACGGCTCGCCGAGATCGATGACCGGCCGACTCGCCCGCTCCTGCTGGGCCTTGGCGATAGCGGCATCGCGAATGGCCTTCTGGCGCGCTTCCTCGGCCGCCTTTTCGGCGGCGGCCCTTTCCTCGGCGATGCGCTTCGCCTGGGCGGCGGCATGTTCCTCAGCCGTCTGCTCGTAAAGCGCGATCTCCTGGAAATTGGATCCACCGTCGTGCCGCGTGAAGCGCAGATAACGGGTGTGCACGTTCAGCGGGATCTCGACCCACGCCTTATACGCGCCGCAATCGTAAGTCGTGATCTTCGTCCAGTTGCCCGGTGAACCGGCGGAGATGTCCAGATTCCCCTTGCCATTTGTGTCATAGATCCACAGGCTGGAGAGATATCGCTCCTGGCCGAGATCAATGTAGGCGCTGGCGGGGAAGATGGTCTTCCAATACTGCGAAGGGATCCTCCAGGCGGTCTGGGGCTCGCCGGAGTGCGGGCGATTGGGGTCCCCCTGCTCGTCGACCATGTTCTGGGGCTCGCCATGGGGAGCTTCGTTGACGACCATGGACGGGTCGAGCCTCACGCGCTGCGCGCCATCGGCTGACGACGCCAAGCCGGTCACTACTCCAAACACAGCCAGTGCTGCCGCCAGACAATGTTTGATGCTCATGGTGCTGTAGTCCTTGATCTCTGCACGAGATGCCACCCATCCCGTGTACTCGGCAACACGTGCGGCCCGACGCCGCACGGTTGCCGATCGCCCCGCCCCACCCCACGTCAGCCTGTCGCCGCTGGTGTACACGGCTGCCCGCAACCAGATACCGTCCCTCCAGCGCCCACACCGCGGGTGTAACGTCGCAGAAGTCCGGCCGCCTGACGGCAATCAGGGCGCTTGACCTGCCGAGCGCGCTATTGACGTGCCTGGCAGGACGCGATCTTTCTTACCCGCCGTCGCATCGCCAGCGGCAACGCCAGGCCCAGTAGCGCCACTGCCGACGGCTCAGGCACAACCTGGATCACGCCCGAGCCAACGAAGAAGACGTCGTTGACTACCAGCCCCAGGTCCGGATTCGCCGCGGCTGCCGCAGACGAACCGTAATACCCAGCCGGCATCGTCTGGTCGCCGAGGACCAGACCGCCAACGATTTCGAGCAGCCCGTCACCCACACTCACCTGCCCGTTGAGCAGGCCGTAGGCATGCAGGACCAGCTTCGCTTCATCCGCAATGACGTCGTCCGAGAGGATGTCCAGCAACGCGCCGTTGTGCACGTAAACGTCGCCATCACCGAGCGTCGAGGCGACAGTCCCGTTGCCAACACGCAGCGTACCACCGGAAGCATGCGTATCGCCGCTGTAGGCATTCGCGCCGGCGAGGATGAGCGTCCCGGTGCCCGCCTTCGTGAGCCCGCCCGTACCGGTGATGGCGGCGCCGATGGTGTTGGTATTCGAGGCGTTGACCCAGACCACACCCTCAGCCGATCCGAAGTTGAGCGTGCCCGCATCGGCATCCTCCACCTGGCCGATCGTCCCATTGTTGCTCACGAAGAACACGCCGCCGCTCGCGACGGTAAGCACCTGACCAGCGCCGATATTGCTGCTACTGCCAGTGAAGCGCAGCGAGTTGATCGTCGTCGCGGACGAAATCGCGACGGAGTTGGTGCTCACGTTCTCCAACGTGTTTGTCCCGCTGACGATCGCGGTCGCGTACTCGGTATCGATGTTCAGTGCTCGCAAACCGGAGGCGGTATAGGTGGCAAAACCGGAGGGACCACCGGTGTTGCCGCTGTAGTAGGCACCCATCCATGGGATGATGCTCACCGTCTTGCTGCCGGCTGCGCCAAAGCCACCCTTCAACTGGCCGCTGCCATCCGCGGCCGCCAGGTCAGCAGCCAGATTATCCGCCGTCAGGCTGATCCGCGCCACCCAATCCGCATATGCGGGGCCGCGAAGGTACACGGTAGCGCCTGCCCCACGCTGCAGAGACGTCACGTGAACTTCCGTTCCGGGCGAGTTGTTTCCCGCCCCCGCGGCCCACTGGCTATAGCCGCTGTTGAATCTGAGCGTCGCGACATCGTCATGCGTAGGCTCCAGCCCTTGCTGCCAGGGCGTACCCGAAGCATTGAGGCTCACCGCCTGGCCGACGGTACCGAGCGTGCCGCCGTTGAGCGTGATCTTGTGCTGCGTCAGGCGCTGACCCGGGTTCTCGCCAGTGCCACCATTGCTGCCGGACCACAGCGTGCCGCCGTATTGCCGAAGCGAGCCATCATACCCCGTCGCTCCATTGACGATGATCTCCGCGGCGTTGGCTGCCGAGCCATTGATCAGTGTCAGGCTTCCCGAGTTGGTTCCACCAATACCATTGTTGAGGATGATCGTGCCCGTGAATGACTTGGTCTTCACGGTGCTGCCGAACTCCATGGTACCCGTGCTGTTCTTGATGATGGTCCCGCTGCCCGCAAGATCACCATGCACCAACCAGGCTACATTGTTGCCCGTATTGGTGCCGGTGATCGTGATTGCGTTGCTCGTGGTGCCGGTGTCGAACGTACCGTTTGTGCGAATCCGCTGGGTCCCTTGAAAGTCGATGGTCAGTGACGAGCTTCCCCCCACGGCAATGTCAGCATTAAACGTATGCTGCTGCGTGCCGTCGCCAGCGATGATGTTGAGGAGGGCAGTGCCGCCAGGCGTGGCTGACTCGAACGTGAGCGTCTGTGTGCCCGTCCCATTGCTGAAGGTGACTGTCTGGCCACCGGTAGCATCCCCGACGTTCAACACCGCAATGTTGATGGGCTCACGCAGTTCAATGGTCTGATTGCCTGTGATGTCGATGTTGATATTCGCGATGTCGCCCGATGGCGATCCACTGGACCCCGGGTACGCTCCGCCCACACCGGTGCCCCAGTTGTTCTGCGTCGTCGTAGGCCAATGGAAAGTTCCGCCCGCCGTCGGCTGCCAGGTAAACTCCGCCGCCTGCGCCGTCGCGCCGACGCCGATTCCCGCCACGGCTGCTGCCAGCAGCGCACGCACGTTCAGTGAACCCATTGTCATGCTCATGTCTCCTCCTAAGGAAGATTCAATGTCCTCCGCAGTGCCCTTCCAGCGGACGTGTGATGGATCAATACTCCGACATTGCAAATCGATTGCCCGGCCCCGAGATCAGCGTTCCATCGGTCGAACGCGGATAGCCCTTTTCAAACCATGCATGGATGTTCGGCGAGGCATTGCTTGTGAGGATGTTCTGGTAGGCACCGATGTAGTACCGGTTGGTTACTACAGTGACATGGCCGTCCATGAACAGCACCGGGCGTCCACCGACTTCCGCTCCGGGCGGACCCGTCACATGCCAACTGGGCATGGCCAGGCTGTCAACCAGGATTCCGCGCGTCGAGCACCACTGCAGAGGCATCTGCTGCAGCCACTTGCTGTAGTGTTTGCGTCGCCAGGCCTCCGGCCCACCGGGTGTCTCCTGCGTGAGCGCGCCGCCCTTGAAGGAGATAAAGTGGGGGCTCATCCGCTCGTGGTAATGGAGCCCCGAGTAGGTGTTCCTTCGCGATCCTTCCACATTGGGATAGTTGTACATGACCGCCGTCTTCGGCCGCGTCGGGATGGTGCCAACAGTCCCTCCAGATGCCGGGCAAAGCCAAACCGGGCGCGCATAGGTTACGTCATGCGACTTGGTAAACGGGAACGGCTCGCCCAAGTAGCCCGACAGCATCACCTCCAAGTTGTATCCCTCGCACATGCGGAAGCTCGCACCTGCCGGAACACCGCTGACGGCTGTGTCCGCAGTGGCATACTCGGCTGGGTACCAGTCCCGGTTATCCAGCGTGTAGCCGAGGAACGCGATACCGATTTGCCGCAGATTGGCGGAGCACGCCACCATCTGGGCCGCCTGGCGGGCCTTGTTGAGCGCCGGCAGCAGCATCGCAACCAGCAACGCGATAATGCCAATGACGACCAGCAGTTCAACGAGCGTGAATCCCCGGGGGGTGACTTGGCGTCTTGTCGAGCATCGCAGGGACATGCATGCCTCCTTGTCGGCTCCCGACGCGAGGTGTCAAAGGACGGGAGAGGACTCGGTGATCGGTCAGGACGATCTGTTACGCGCCTCGTTCGCAGGCGCACTGACGCTTTCTCGTTCGATCAGACGGTTTTCCAGCATCAGCCGCGTCGGTTCGTGGCTGTTGCCGATCTGGCGGAGAAGGACTTCGAGCGATCGCTCAGCCAGCTCATCCAGCGGCTGGGCGATGGTGGTCAGCGGTGGTGAAAGAAACTGGCTGACCTGAGGCGATTCCATACCAACCAGCGAAACGTCCTGCGGAACGCGAATGTTCAGCACGTTCTGCAGAATGTAGCTGGCCTCCAGGCCGAGGCTTTCATTGGCGACAAAGATCGCCGTCGGCTGGGCCATGGTGGCCAACCGCCGCAGCAAGCCGTACATCGGCTGATGATCCGTAAACGAGACGCTGAACTCGTCGACGGGCAGCTCCAGCTCGCGAAGCTTGCCTGTGAACCCCTCGATGCGCTCCTGCGTCCCCCAATTGCTCCGCTCTTCGCAGATCATCGCAATGCGCTTGTGGCCGCGGCCGGCGAGATACTCAACCGCCATCTCCCCCTGCCGGCGGTGATCCGTCGCAACAGCCGAAAACTCCGGCACATCCATGCGGTTGAGCGTGACGACCGCAACATCGCGCATCCGCTTGAGCAGCTCGATGGTCGAGTCGTCCCAAGCCATCGCCAGCACGCCATCCACCAGGCGCGTATCCAGGCGCTCCAGGTTGTGCTCGGTGACCAGCTCAACAGCAACTTCATGCTTGCTGAGCGCCTCCACCACGCAGCTCAGCAGGTTGGGAACAAAGCCGCCAAACGTGGTGAATCGATGGCGATCGATCACCACTGCGATCGTCAACTGACGGGCGGACATGCGTGGCCGAAAGCCTGCCGCCCGTGCGGACGCCAGAACGCGCCGCCGCGTAGCCTCCCCAATACCCCCGCGGTGGTTCAGCACCCGGCTGACCGTACTGGCAGATACCCCCAGCGTGTCCGCCAGATCGTAAATCGATTGCCTTGGTTTGCTCGCCATTGGCCTCGTTCCAGTTGGGCGATTGCAGGAGATGAATGCAACTATTGCGTAGTGTATAGCAACGTTGCATTCTGTCAAGACATTTTTTGTTTATTTGCGACCCCAATCTGCCCAGATTTGAGGAAATGACGCCAAAAATGCGGCTCCGTCCGCAGCGCACACGTTTACACAACAGTTGCATATCGGAGCAATCATAGCCGCCCCACCTGACGCAAATGCCTGACAAGAAACCGGTTGTAGGTACGAAGTTGCACAAACCTGGCCTTGGACCGCGATCTTCACGTCAATCGCTGTCCGACACCGCGGTAACATCCGCTCGCCGACACCCCTGGTAGGGCCGGCCTCGCTACGGACCTTGCCCTATCCCGCCCCCTAATGCTGTCGTCAGGACCGCAGACGCCTCAACTCTTCGACCCCGTCATTGCGACGCTTTCGACGAAGTAGCGCTGCGCGGCAAAGAACAGGACTACACACGGCAGCATGCAGATGACACTGGCAGCCATCAGCAGGTGCGTGTCGCCGGTGCCGTACTGGCCGCGGAAGCTGTTGAGCGCGAGCGCCAGCGTGCGGTTCTCGGGGCTGTTGAGGTAGATCAGCGGCCCCATGAAGTCGTTCCATGTCCCCAGGAAGGTGTAGATCGTCACGATCGCAATCACCGGCCCACTCAACGGAAGCATCAGTTGCCAGTAGATGCGCAGATTGCTGGCGCCGTCGATACGGGCGGCTTCGATCAGCTCCTCCGGGATCTGCGAGAAGAACTGCCGGAACATGAACACGAAAAACGGGCTGGCCAGCCAGGCGGGGATGATCAGCGGCCAGAAGGTGTCGATCATCCCCAGGTAGCGGAACAGCACAAACACCGGGATCATCGTCACCTGCGCCGGCAGCATCATCGTACTCAGCATGGTCATGAACAGGATGTTGCGCCCGCGAAAACGAAATCGCGCAAACCCGAAGCCGACCATCGAGCAGGAGATTACCTGTCCGACAATGCACAGGATCGTGATGACGACCGTGTTCGACAGCGCCGGGAAGCTCGCCGGCAGGCGGATTTCGCCGATCAGCGGCAGTGTCGCAGTCGTCCACGTCAAGCCGAGCTTCTCGGCTGCGGCTGGGTAGTTACTCCATCGCACGTCGGCCAGGCTCTCGGGCGGGGTGATGAAGTTGCCGGCGCTGACCTCGGCTTCGGTCTTCAGCGAGCCGTTGATCACGAAGTAGAACGGCACGAGGAATGCCAGCGACCCCAGGCCGAGGATCAGGTACGCGATCGCCTGGTGCCGCCACGAGGGCCGGCTGCCGCCGGTTGCCCGGCGGCGCGGCCGCTTCCATGTCAGGGCTGCCCCCGCAGCCGAGATCTCCGGCAGCGGCTGGTTGACGTCCCGCGTCGGCGTGGTTGGCGAGCCGATCATGGTCATGTGCGCAGTCCTTCGTAGTAGACGACATTCCGCGATCCGCGGAACACCGCGATCGTCAACACCAGCACGATCACAAACAGCACCCAAGCCATCGCGCTGGCATAGCCCATGTTGTGGAACTCAAACGCCTGGCGGTACAGGTTCAGCACGTAAAAGAGCGTCGCATTGCCCGGCCCCGCGCCGGTCATCACGTACGCCTGAGTAAAGACCTGGAAGCTGCCGATGATGCCCATCACCAGGTTGAAGAAGATCAGCGGCGAGAGCATCGGCAGCGTCACATTCCAGAATTGCCGCACCGGCCCGGCGCCGTCGATGCGCGCGGCTTCGTACAGGGAAGCCGGGATCCCCTTCAACCCCGCCAGATAGATGATCATCCCGCCGCCGACGCCCCACAGGCCCATGATGACGAAGGCGGGAATCGCCCAGACCTGAGCGTCATCGCCAAACCAGTCCGGCGGCTGGCCGCCGAACAGGCCCGTGATCGGCCGGAGGATCGCATTGAGCAGGCCGTAATCCTTGTTGAAAATTTGCAGCCACAGCACCGCCAGCGCCACGCCACTGACCACGCTCGGCACGAAGTAGATCGTGCGGAACAGCGCGATTCCGCGGACCTTCAGGTTCATCAGCAGCGCGACAGCCAACGCGGCGACCTGCCCCACGGGCACGGCGAGGATGACGTAGTAACCCGTCACCTGCAGCGACTTGTAGAACGTCGGATCGGCTGCGAAGAGCTGATGGAAGTTGGCCAGGCCGACCGACTCCGCCTGGCTGATTGGCATCATCGCTGACCATCGCGTGAAGCTCAGCAGGAAAGACGCGATCATCGGCCCAGCCGTCAGGGCGATGAACCCGGCAAACCAGGGCATGATGAACAGCCACCCCGCCCGCTCGGTCGTTCGATCCAGCGGCCCGAGCTTCTGCTGCCGGGCACGCCACCACAGCGCTGCGATGACGGTCACGACAGCCCCCGCGACAACTGTCATCACAATATCCCACCGCATCGGCGACCACTGCCGCCGACGCAGGGGCGAGTCGAGTTCAGCCAGCCAGGCGGCCTCGATCTCCTTTGCCGACTGCATCGTCGTCTTCTGGCTGGACTGGATCGATTCGGTGATGCGATCCCCGACGATGCGTCCCCACTCGGCTTCGCGCGGCAGTTGCTGCACACGCGCATGCTCCAGCGCCTTGAGGAAAAGATCCGCCCGATGCGGCGGAATGCCCGGCGGTGCGAGGAAATCGTCGCTTTCGGCAATGCTTCGCAGCGGCGGAATCGCCAGCCCCAGGCGCGATTGCATGGCTGCGCCGTCGGGGCCGCAGAGAAACTTCATCAGCTTGTAGGCTTCCTCGGGGTGTTTCGTACCCGCCGTCATGCCCCAGGCGGTCATGAAAAGCTGCGATGCTGGCGGATGGCCAGCCTTGTGCGGCACGGGTACGACATCCCACCGGAAGCGCGTGATGCTCGTGTAGCGCGGCACCATCCACCGCCCCACCGGCCCAGCCACGCCGATGTTGCCGTTGAAGAACTCCTGCCCGCCGTCCTTGCCAATGCCGGTGTTGTTGAAGACGGTCTGCTCTTCGATCCGCACGCGGCGGATCATCTGCAATGCTTCCTGCGCCGCCGGCTCATCCAGCACGACGTCGTGGAAGCTGTCGCCGAAGAACTCACCGCCATAGGTCCACAGGATGTTGCGCAGCGTGTCCGGCCAGATCTGCAGCACCCCGCCATAGATCCGCCGCCGCTCAAAGCCAGGCTTGCCGTTGAGGGCGGTGATCCTGCGCATCACGTCCTCAAACTCATCCCACGTCCAGCCGTCATACGGCACGGGCACGCCGGCGGCTTCGAACAGATCGAGATTGACGTAGAAAACGGCTGTCGTGAAGTCCTTGGGCAGGCCGTAGAGCGATCCTTTTCCGGTCACGCCGGTTTCGACATCGTAGCGATAGGCATCCAACAAAACGGGAAAGTAGTCGTCGAAGAAACCGGCTGTGCCGGCGGCGCGCTCCTGCTCGATGAAGTCATCGATCGGCCGGATCAGCTTCAGGCTGGCCATCTCCGGCAGCAGATCGGGCGGCAGATAGAACAGATCCGGCGGCGTGCCGGCAGCCAGCATCGTCTTGAGCTTGCTGCGCATCTCGCTGGCGTGGATCCGCTGGATGCGGACATGCGGATTGTCAGCCATGTACCGCTCGACCAGCGTCTGCACGATGGCGTTCTCGGCTGGATCACCCCAGTGCAGAATCGTGAGCGTGATCGGCCGCTCCCGCTCGGCTTGCCGCTGCAGCACGATGCGCCGGCCGACATCCACAAACGACCAGATGACGATGAGGCACGAAACGAGGACCAGCAACAGGCGAATTGCCCTGGCGATGGACATGCGCGCTCCTCGTGCTTCAGTTCTGCTCGAACTGGGCTGCAGACAGCACAGCCGAACCGTACGGCGCAAGGCGGATCGTGACCGCGCCCCGATCCGGCATCACGCGCGCGCCGTCGAGGGGCGTAACCGTCGGCCGCGTCAGTGGTGATGCCGCCGTGTCCGGTGGATCCAGCCGTGCATGCTCAGGATTCAGCCAGTCGATCAGCGGCCGATCGGCATCTTCGCCCGCCAGCGGAAGCTGCAGCTCCTGCTCCCGATCGCTGCGGTTGAGGACGACGTAGACATGCTGATCGCCGAGGCTCCGCCGATAGGCCAGCAGGTTGTTCTCGTCGTCCGTCAGCAGCGGGACAAAGAACCCCTCGCGCAACGGCTGAAGGCGATGGCGCATCGCAGCCAGCCGCTGGAAGTGCTCGAAGAGGTCCGTCTTGAACTCGATCTGCGGATCCTCGTACGGCAGCAGATCGCGCCAGACCATCGGCTGACGGTTGGACGGATCATCGGGTGACCACATACCGGCTTCCGTGCCGTAGTAGATCATGGGCGCGCCGACATACGTGAACTGGCAGACGACCGCCTGCTTGAGCCGCTGCCAGTGGACCTCATCCGGCTTGGCGGGTGAATACGGCCAGCTTGCGGCGTTGTCCTGCGGACGGTTGGCGCCGTCGTACGGTCGATCCGGGTTGACGAACATGCTCGCCAGGCGGTCGGTGTCGTGCGAGTCGAACAAATTCTGCTGCACGAGCGCGACCTGGAACGGATAGGTCATCTGCAGCTCCGCCAGGCGCGCGACAAACCGGCTGGCCGGGATCTGATCCCGCACATCGACGAAGAAATCCTGAGCGGCCATGGCGAACTGGTAGTTCATCACGGCATCGAACTGATCGCCGTCGTTCAGCCAGGCCTGGGCCTCGCCCCAGATTTCGCCGGTGATGTAGGCCTCGGGGTTGAGCTCCTTGACCAGCTTGCGCCAGTCGCGCCAGAACGGGTGCGGGATGTCTCCGGGCACGTCCAGCCGCCAGCCGTCGATGCCGTCCTGCGTCGATGGATCGCCGTCCGGATCCATCCATCGCCGCGTGATCGCGAAAATATGTTCGCGCGGCCCCTCCGCCAAGCCAAGCCGGTCATCCTTCTTGAAGACGGGCAGATGGCCGTTGTCGCCGTCCCATGCGCGCCACTGAATGCCGCCCGGCTTGCCATGAACGGCAAAGGGCTTGTCCATCCTTCGCCAGTTGGCTGGATCGCCCCAGTCGGTGATCTCAAACCAGCCGGCATACTTGCTGTTGGGTCCCTTCTCCAGCACATCCATGAAGAACGGATGCGCCCTGCCGACGTGGTTGAACACGCCATCGATCAACACCTTGAACCCCTGCCGATGGGCTTCCTGGATGAACTCGAGGAAGAGCCGATCGGTCTTCGTCCACTTCCATGTGGCTGGGTCGTCCGTCTCGCCTTCGAGCTCGGCGATGTCGCCTTTGAAGCCGAAGTTGTCGTCGATGTGCCGGTAGTCGGCGGTGTCGTACTTGTGCATCGACTCGGCTTCGAAGATTGGGTTGAAGTAGATGGCATTGACGCCCAGCTCGCGCAGGTACGGCAATGCCCACATCACCCCCTGCAGGTCGCCGCCATAGCGACGTTTCCAGACATTCCCGGCGTTGTGATAGAAGTTCTCCTCGCCGGGAGCTTCGCCGTATGCGGTGTGAGCGGTCCACCAGGCCGCCGTCCATGGGATCAGCCGCTCAAACTCGGCATCGCCGGGATCGTTGGCTGGATCGCCATTGCGGAATCGCTCAGGGAAGACCTGATACCAGATTGCATGGCGCGCCCACTGCGGCGTATCCACACTCGGCTGAAGGCGCAGCTCGGATTCATCGAGCGTGATGGTCTGCTCGCCGTCGATGAGCTGGAACTGATACACCACATGCTCGCCATTCACATCGACCAAGCCGCCGAAGTGGTCAAACCCGTCGGCTGACGCGATGCGCGGCAGATACGCTTCTGCATCGCCGATGACGACCTTCACCGCTTCGACATCCCCCGCCTGGGTTCGGACGCGGAAGCGGATGGTGTCGCCATCAACGATGTTGAGGTCGCGCACATCGGCTGGGTCATGCCGGACGAAGTCGAGGTTGACCTGGTTCGGCTGGGGTGGTGGCGCCTTGCGGATGTCGGGGCCGACGATCACGCCGCTGTTCATGCCGCCGTAGTTGTCGGGCACTTCCAGTTCGCGGTCGCCGGTGGGATCGGTGATCCATCGTCCGCCGTCGACGACGAACTTGTACTCGTGCCGGCCATCGTCCAGTCGAAGCGTCACAACCCAGATGTGGTCCTGCTCCGGATCTGCCATCGCCAGCGCGTCCTTGCTCCAGCCGTTGAACGACCCAGCCAGGTTCACGCGCTGCGGCTTGTCGTGCCACTGCGAGGCGTCGAGGCGGAAAGTGACGTTGTTGCCGTCAACGATGGCTTCGCCATGGGCGAATGGCGCAAGTACGCATGAGAGAATCAGCACGCCCGGGATGACTCGATGCATGGCGTCTCCAGTAGATGGAACGACCGATGTTTCCTGATGTGGCACGGGCTACCAGCCCGTGGGCTCCTCTTCAGATCACGGGCTGGTAGCCCGCGGCCGGTGGCAGTTAATTGCCCCCCTCTCCATCAATTCAAACTGATCTGCGTTATCTGTGCTCATCGTTGGCTAACAGCCGACTTGCGATCGCCGTCGATTCGCGCACGACCAGGTGCGTCGGCAGAACCTCAGCCACTTTCTCCGTTTTTCCGCGGATGCGTTCGATCAGCCGCTCGCATGCCAGCGCGCCCACCTCGTACAGCGGCAGGTGGACGGTCGTCAGGCTGGGGTTGGCGAAGGCGGCATGCTGCATGTCGTCAAAGCCCATGACCGACACCTGCTGCGGAACGGCAATCCGCTTGCGGTTGAGGTAGTGCAGCGCGCCGATGGCCATCTTGTCGTTGGCTGCAAACAGCGCCGTCACATTCGGGTGGCGCGTCAGGATTTGCTCAGCCGCTTCTGCCCCACCGGCTTCGGTGAACTTGCCGTCAGCCTTCCAGGTCGGGACGGGTTCAACGCCGGCTGCGCGAAGCTTCTGTTCGTAAACCTCGATCTTGTCGCGGGCTGTGCGGATGTCGGGGGCGGCATAGATCAAACCGATCTCGCGATGGCCGAGCTGCAGCAGGTAGTTCATCGCCTGCTCAGCCCCGGCTCGGTAGTCGCACACGACGTAATCCAAATCCCACTGTGGGAAATAGTTATCGACGACGACCAGCGGATACTGGCGATCACGGAACTCCGCCAGGAAGTGATGACGGTCATTCACGCCCATGCAGACGACACCGTCGACGTAGCGGCGTTCGAAGATCTCGATGTGCTGCTTGCTGCGGATGTAGTCGGGCTTGGCCTGTTCGAGGATGACCTTGTAGCCGAGTTTCCCGGCGCGGTCGCAGACGCCGGAGATCACTTCTCCGAAATACGCATCCGCAAAGGCATGGCGAAGGGCTGGGATGATGATCGCCATGACCTGCGTATACTTGCTGCTGAGAGACTGCGCCAAGCGGTTGGGGCGGTATCCGACCTTATCGATGATCCGCTGGACATGAAGCTGCGTCGCCCGGCTGATGCGCGGGTTGTCGTTCAGCACCATGGACACGGTGGCGACAGAAACGTTGGCCAGGCGGGCGATATCGCGCACGGAGACGGGCTTATCGCCGCTGGCCCCCTGGCGCGTCCGCCGGGCGCGCGAGCCCGGGGCTGGGCGCTGCTCGTTGCTGGCCAGGTCGCTGCTGGATGACGTGTCGCGGACCGACATGGTTAACCAGTTTACTATAATGCTAAACAAACGCAAGAAATTTCCTGGCAGAAATCAGGATTCGACGGATTCGCGTTAATCCTTATGGCTACTGGCCTTGCGGAAAGGGGCACGGGACGCCCGCCTGGTTCCGAGGTCGACCAGTGCCAGTAATAGCGGAATTTTCTTGACAACATGGCACGTCAGGGTATCGTTGCCGTATATAGACGCCGAAGCCTTAGTTTTGGCGCTGCACGTTTCTGCGAGCCAACTCGAATGATCTGTTTCGTGGCGGCTCCTTTTTTTGCGAGACCCAGTTAACCGTTTCACTTGATGTTTGCCTTCTCGCACGCGGGCGTGCGGTCAAGTGACGGCGAACCCATCTCTCTGGTTGGAGGACCGTATGCGACAGTGGACAGTTCCAATTGTAGGAGCGGGCATCGTCGCCCTGCTGGGCAGCGCGCTGCCGGCCTGTGGGGCAACGCTCGCCAGTGACGACGCCAGTCAAAGCGCCTACGACGACGGCTGGGATGCCGGCGACAATGGCGGAAGCGGATTCCTGCCGTGGTCGGTCGTGGCCCGTGAGAACGATTCGGGCTTCGGCGGCGGATTCATCTCGTCGAACAACGGCGCGGTCGATATCGGCACGGGCCCGGACAACAAGGCATTCGGCGTGTACGGGAATGGCGGCGGCGTCGGCCAGGCGATCCGACCGTTCGACGGCGCGTTGTCCGTCGGGCAGACCTTCCTGATCTCGATGGACAATCAGGGGATCGACAACGGCGGCACGGTCGGCTTCGGCCTCCAGACATCGGATGGGACCAACCGTCTTGAGTTCTACTTCGTCGGTGGGGAAAGCACCTACACGGTCAACAACGGCGACGTCATCAGCAGCGATGTCGGCTGGACGGAGGGCGGGCTGAACCTCGCCATCACGCTGACCGGGCCGGATTCGTTCTCGCTGACCATCAATGGCGGCGAGCCGATTATCGGTGCGTTGGGTGGACCATCGGGATCGGGCATCAGCCAGGTGCGCCTGTTCAATGCCAATGGCGGACCCGATGTGTTCTTCAACAACCTGGCGATTGTTCCCGAACCAGCCAGCGTGGCGTTGCTGGGCTTGGGGGCGATGGTTGGGCTGCTGCGCCGCAGGGGCTGAATGCAATGGGCGGATCGTCCGGCTGGGGTGGCGCAACATCCATCCCGCCGGACGATCCGGCCCGTTCTGCAACGTCTCACGTATCCAGATCACGCCGTTAAGTACTGTCCCATGCGAAGCCATTTCAGACAGCCAGGATGCACTGCGCAGGCAATCACGGCCACCATGGGCATGATGGCCGCCCTGCTCCTGCCGGCGGCTCCCGTCGCAGCCGAGGACGTCTCCGCGCCGGCCATCCTGCAATGGTTCGAAGGAACCTGGCAGA
>ERZ777003.2027-NODE-2027-length-26073-cov-7.024137_pt1 | contig 26073 bp, 19 predicted proteins | sample MGYA00374956_ERZ777003 | MGnify/ENA primary metagenome ERZ777003 (study PRJEB29302, sample SAMN06268252) | bioreactor metagenome | isolation source: Joint BioEnergy Institute, California, USA | place: USA:Joint BioEnergy Institute, California, USA | collected... | reverse complement strand
CATCCCGGGATCGAGCGGGCGCGGCGGCAGGGGGGGCTCGCCGAAGCTCGCCCCTGGCGGGGGGCGGCGGCGCTCGGCGCTGCCCTGCGCTGCGGTGGTTGGGAACAGGCCGGCCATGGAGCCGTCCATACGCAATCCTCTCTCGCCTCGCGATTCGTCGGTTACATTATATATGGGCGGCCCGGCCTGCGCGACCCCACATATTGTGGTGAAGGGGGTGCCCGGCGGGATCCGGGGAGGGCTCTTCCCGCCTGGGCTCAGGGCCGCTTTGATCGCGCCGTGCGGCGGGCGGGGCAGCCCGGCCGCCCCTTGGGAGAATTCCGGCCGATGGCGCTCCGTTGCGACCTCATCATCCGCGATGCGACGATCTTTGACGGCACCGGCGCCCCGCGCCGGACCGGGGATGTCGGCGTGACCGGCGACCGCATCGTCGCTGTTGGCGACCTCGGTGGCGCGACCGCCGACCGCGAGGTGATCGCCACCGGCAAGGCGGTGGCGCCGGGCTTCATCGATGCCCACACCCATGACGACCGCGCCGTGCTCTGCGGGCCGCAATGCATGACCTGCAAGATCAGCCAGGGCGTGACGACGGTGGTGGTCGGCAATTGCGGCGTCAGCCTCTCCCCCGCCCGCTTCACGACGCGGCCGCCGCCGCCGCTCGACCTGATCGGCGAGGACGGGTGGTGGCGCTTCGACTCCTTCGGAGACTACGCGCACGAGCTGAAGACCAAGGGCTCGGAGGTGAACACCTACGCCCTGGTCGGCCACCAGACCCTGCGCGTCGAGGCGATGAACGGCGACGTCATGCGCCCCGCGAACGACCGCGAGATCCATCGCATGCACCAGCGGGTGAAGCAGTCGCTCGCGGAGGGCGCCTCCGGCTTCTCGACCGGCCTCTACTACCCGCCCAACATGCATGCCCCGACCGAGGAGGTGATCGCGGTCGCCGAGGCGCTGAAGCCCTTCGGCGGGATCTACGTCACCCACATGCGCGACGAGGCGGACCGCATCTGCGCCTCGATCGAGGAGACGCTGAAGATCGGCAAGCGCGTCGGCGTGCCGGTCTGGATCAGTCACCACAAGTGTTCGATGCCGGAGAACTACGGCCGCTCCGTGCAGACCCTGGCGCTGATCGAGGCCGCTGCGACGATGCAGGAGGTGGCCTTCGACGTCTATCCCTACCCTGCCGGCTCCACCGTGCTGATGCCCGAGCGGCTGCGGGAGGACGTGAAGGTGATGATTACCTGGTCGGTCCCGCATCCGGAGATGGCCGGGAAATACCTCGACGACATCGCCCGCGGCTGGAACACCGACATCCGCTCCGCCGCGGAGCGCCTGCTTCCGGCCGGGCAGATCACCTTCCAGATGGACGAGGAGGATGTGCGCCGGATCATGGCGCATCCGATGTCGGTCATCGGCTCGGACGGCATCCCGCACGACAAGCACCCGCATCCGCGGCTGTGGGGCACCTTCCCGCGCGTGCTCGGCTTCTACGCCCGCCAGCTCGGCCTCTTCACCATGGAGACGGCGGTGCACAAGATGACCGGCCGCACCGCGCAGCTCTTCGGCATGGTGGACCGCGGCGTGATCCGGCCCGGCGCCTATGCCGACCTGGTGCTGTTCGACCCGCACACCGTGCTCGACAACGCCACCTTCGAGGAGCCGATCCAGCTTGCGACCGGCATCGAGGAGGTGTGGGCGAACGGCGTGCCGACCTTCGTCGCGGGCAAGGGGGCGACGGGGGAGAAGCCGGGCCGGCTGATCACGCGCAACCGGGGGTGATCCGGCGCGCCCTGTGCTACGCTGTGCGTAGCACGCAGGGCTGAACCGAGGATCGCCACCCTATGCGCCACACCACGCTCGTCGTCGCGGCCGGGGCCACCGCCGCCGCGCTGTTGCTCATGGCCACCGCGATGGGGGCCGAGGCGCCAGGGAGCGAACTGCCGGTCCGCCGGGTGACGCTTTCCTCCTCCGGGCTGATCCAGGTCGAGCGCGGCGGCATGCTCGAGCCCGGCGCCTCGGCCCGCTTCCGCGCCCCGGCCGAGGACGTGGACGACATCCTCAAGAGCCTCGTCGTCGCCGACCCCGCCGGCACGGTGGAGGGCGTGCGCCTCCCGGCCCAGGACCTCGCCGCCGAGGCGTTCCGCGGCCTGCCGCTGCGGCCGGAGGACTTTGCCTCGCGCGCTGCGCTGCTCAATGCGCTGCGCGGGCACGAGGCTGAGGCGGGCGGAGCGCGCGGACGCATCGCCGAGGCGGCGGAGGGTGAAGGGGGCGTGCTGCGCCTCGCCCTGATCACGCCGACCGGGCTGCGTAGCCTCGTCGTCCGCGAGGGCGAGGAGGTGCGGCTGACCGATGCCGGCCTCGCCGCCCGGGTCGCGCGCGCCGCCGAGGCGCTGGCCGCGGCGCGCACCGCCGACACGCGCGAGGTGGAGGTCGCGCTGCGCGCCGAGCGGCCGCGCGAGGTGGTGCTCGCCTATGTCGCCGGGGCGCCGCTGTGGAAGCCTTCCTGGCGGCTCAGCGTGCCGGCCGTCGGCGCGCCCGCGGACGCGGAGGCGCGGCTGATGGGCTGGGCGGTGGTGGAGAACCGCACCGGCAGCGACTGGAACCGCGTGCGGCTGTCGCTGGTGAGCGGCGAGGCGGCCGCCTATCGCCAGGCCCTCTACACCCCCGTCCTGATCGCCCGCCCGGAACTGCCGGTGCGTGGCGCCGAGTCGGTGCTGGTGCGCCCAGACACCGGCGCGCGGCCGGCGCCGCCGCCCCCGGCGCCGATGGCGATGGCGGAGCTCGCCTCGCGATCCGCGCGGGAGCGTGCCGCAGCGGGCGCGGCGCCGCAGGCCGCGCCCATGCCGGCGATGGCCCCGCCGGCTCCGCCCGCCGCGCCGGCGGTTGCGGAGGCCTCGGCCGGGCGAGTGGCCTTCGCCCTTCCGGAACCGGTCTCGATCCGCAGCGGCGAGACGGCGAACGTGCCCTTCCTCGATGTCCGCCTGCCGGCGGAGCGGATCTGGTGGGTGCAGGACCTCTCGGCCCGGCATCCGCTCCAGGCGGTGCGCATCCGCAACACGACGCCGCACACCCTGCCGGACGGGCTCGCCACCGTGTACGGCACCGAGGGGGCGGAGGCGGGCGGCTTCCTCGGCGATGCCGAGATCCGCGCCTTGCCGCCGGGCGATGCGCGCATCCTGGCCTTCGCGCGCGACCGCGACGTGCTGATGACCAGCTCCGGCAGCACGGCGGAGGAGCCGCGCCGGGTGGCGCTGCGCCGCGGCTTCGTGGACGTCGAGTTCCTCGCCCTGCGCGAATCGGCGCTCGCGGTGGATCCGAGGGGCGCGCGCGGGAAGCTCGTGGTGGACCTGCCGCGCCGCAACGGCGAGCGGCCGCGCTTCACCGTGGCCTCGGAGGGCGATTACGGCCTGCGGCACGAAGCGATGCTGGACGGCTCCCCGGCCACGCTGCGCTTCGTGTGGGAACGCAGCTACGTCCGCCAGATGCCGCTCTGGGACCCGGCGCTCGGCGACCCGATCATCCTGCGCTGGCGCGACATCGACGTGGAGCGCGAGGCGCGGCGCCTGCCGGGCGGGCCGGGCACGCTCGAGGCGCTGCGGACCGTGCTGGAGCGCCTGCCCGCCGATGCCCCGGGCCGCGCGGCGCTGGAGGCGATGGTCAACGACCTGGGCGAGGCGCGCAAGCTGCTCGACGCCTTCCGCGCGCGGCGCCGCGCCTACGTCACCGCCGAAGCGGCGCTCGAACGGGCGCGCCGCGCGGCGGAGGACCGCACCGGGGCGGAGCGCGAGGAAGCGCAGCGCCGCCTCAACCGCGCCTCGGTCGAGGCGGAGCAGGCCGGCGCCGCGGCCGATGCGGCCTGGGAGGCTTGGCAGGGCGCAGTGCAGCGGATCATCGCGCGCGGCGGTTAGGACGGCGGCGAGCAGCGGGACGCTGGCCGCCGCCCCCCGACTGCCTACGCCGTCCGCCGCCTCACTCCGGCCGCACGCCGGCGTCGCGCAGCACCTGCTGGCTCCGCGCCGCGTCCTCGCGGACGAAGGCCTCCAGCGCCTCGGGCGAGGCGAGCTCGGGGCGACGCTCGATGGCGAGCTCGGTCAGGCGCGGCTCGATGCGCACCATCGCCTCGTTGAAGGCCGCGTTGAGCGCGGCGATGGCGGCCGGCGGGGTGCGTGCGGGGGCGAAGGCGGCGACCCAGGCGGCGGCGGACCATGCGGGCAGGCCGGCCTCGCTGGCCGAGGGGACCTCGGGCAGGACCGCGCTGCGGCTCGCTCCCGCCACCGCGATCGGGCGCACCGTGCCGCCGCGGATGTGCCCGACCGCGGAGGCGACGGGATCGATGCACATGTGCGCCTCGCCGGCGATCACCGCCTGCATGGCCGGGCCGCCGCCGCGGTACTGCACCATCTGGACCTCCGCCTTGGCGGCGGCGCGGAACACCTCGCTCGCCAGGTGGTTGGCGCTGCCGATGCCGGCGGAGGCGAAGTTCACCCGCCCGGCATTGGCGCGCAGCCAGTCGAGCAGCGACCGCATGTCGGTCACCGGCAGGCGCAGATTGACCACGAGCACCTGCGGGATCCGCCCGAGATGCGCCACCGCGGCGAAGTCGCGGATGACGTCGAAGGGCATGCGCGCCACCAGCGCCGGCGCGATGACATGGGCGTTGGAATGGATGAGGATGGTGTGCCCGTCCGGCGCGGCCTTCGCCACCGCCTCCGAGCCGATGAGCCCGGCCGCGCCGCCCGGACGGTTCTCGATCACAAAGGGCTGGCCGAGCAGGGTGCCGGCGGCCTCGGCGACGACGCGGGCGACGACATCGGTCGCGCCGCCGGGGGCGAAGGGCACGATGGCGCGCACCGGGCGGTCCGGCCTCCAGGGCGGCGGGGCGGCCGCCTGTCCGGCGGTCGCGGCGGCCGCCGGCGGCAGCATCAGGGCAGGGGCGAGGAGCAGGGCACGACGACGGCGGTCCATTGGCGTTGCCTCCCGGTGTATGGGCGGACGCCCTTGGCGTTCGGCGCCCGTGCGGCAGCTATGACAGCGCCGTGCGAAGCACGCCAGCGGCCCGCGCATGTGGCTGCGCGGCGTGATGGCCGGCCGGGGGCCGCCCGTGCCTTGCCAGCGCCGCCCGTCACGCCTAAGCCGCACGGCGCCAGCGATACCGCAATGGAACGGATGCCGCCGATGACCGCGACCGCCGCCGAGGATCACGCCGAGATCCGTGAGGAGGTGCGCAAGCTCTGCGCCCGCTTTCCGGGGGAATACTGGCGCGAGCTCGATCGCGAGCGTGGCTATCCGACCGAGTTCGTGCGCGCGCTGACCGAGGCCGGCTACCTCGCCGCGCTGATCCCGGAGGAGTATGGCGGCGCCGGCCTGCCGCTCTCAGCCGCCGCGGCGATCCTCGAGGAGATCCAGCACTCGGGCGGCAACGCCGCGGCCTGCCACGCGCAGATGTACATCATGGGCACCATCCTCCGGCACGGATCGGAGGAGCAGAAGCGCCGCTACCTGCCCAAGATCGCGAGCGGCGAGCTGCGCCTGCAGGCCTTCGGCGTCACCGAGCCGACCAGCGGCACGGACACCACCGCGCTCCGCACCACGGCGCGGCGCGAGGGCGACAAGTACATCGTCAACGGCCAGAAGATCTGGACCAGCCGCGCCGAGCACTCCGACCTGATGCTGCTGCTCGCCCGCACCACGCCGCGCGAGCAGGTGAAGCGCAAGACGGAGGGGCTCTCGACCTTCATCGTGGACATGCGCGCGGCGCTCGGGAAGGGACTCACCATCCGCCCGATCCGCACCATGATGAACCACAACACCACCGAGGTGTTCTTCGACAACGTCGAGATCCCCGCCGAGAACCTGGTCGGCGAGGAGGGCAAGGGCTTCCGCTACATCCTCGACGGCATGAATGCCGAGCGGCTGCTGATCGCGGCCGAGTGCATCGGCGACGCCAAGTGGTTCATCGAGAAGGCCGTCGCCTACGCCAAGGAGCGCGTGCTGTTCGGCCGCCCGATCGGCCAGAACCAGGGCGTGCAGTTCCCGATCGCGCGCGCCTACGCGCAGATGCGCGCGGCCGAGGCGATCGTGCACAAGGGCCTGCGCAAGTTCGAGGCCGGCGAGAATTGCGGCGAGGAGGCGAACATGGGGAAGATGCTCGCCGCCGAGGCGAGCTGGGCCGCCGGCGAGGCCTGCATCCAGACCCATGGCGGCTTCGGCTTTGCCGAGGAGTACGACATCGAGCGCAAGTTCCGCGAGACGCGGCTCTACCAGGTGGCGCCGATCAGCACGAACCTGATCCTGAGCTACCTCGGCGAGCATGTGCTCGGCCTGCCGAGGAGTTACTGAGATGGCCGGCGGCAAGCCCCTTGCGGGCCTCCTCGTCGTCTCCATGGAGCAGGCGGTCGCCGCGCCGCTCTGCTCGATGCGCCTCGCCGATGCCGGCGCGCGGGTGATCAAGATCGAGCGCGCCGAGGGCGACTTCGCCCGCGGCTACGACAAGGCGGCGAAGGGTCAGTCGAGCTACTTCGTCTGGCTGAACCGCGGCAAGGAGAGCGTCTGCCTCGACATCAAGAAGCCCGAGGACAAGGCGCTGCTGGAGCGGATGCTGTCGCGGGCCGACGTGTTCATCCAGAACCTCGCCCCCGGCGCCATGGCCCGCGCCGGCTTCGGCAGCGAGGCGTTGCGGGAGCGCTACCCCCGCCTGATCACCGTGGACATCTCCGGCTACGGCGAGACCGGCGAGTACGCGCAGATGAAGGCCTACGACCTGCTCGTGCAGGCCGAATCCGGCCTGTGCAGCGTCACCGGCCGCCCCGAGGGCCCGGGCCGCGTCGGCGTCTCCGCCTGCGACATCGCCTGCGGCATGAACGCCCACGCCGCGGTGCTGGAGGCGCTGATCGAGCGGGGGATCACCGGCCGCGGCAAGGGCATCGCCGTTTCGCTCTTCGACGGAATGGCGGACTGGATGAACGTGCCCCTGCTGTTCTACGAGGGCACCGGCAAGGCGCCGGAGCGCATGGGCCTCGCCCACCCCTCGATCTGCCCCTACGGCGCCTTCCCCACCAAGGACGGCGCGCTGGTGCTGATCTCGATCCAGAACGAGCGCGAATGGGTCGAGTTCTGCGCGAAATTCCTCCTCCAGCCCGACCTGCCGCAGCGTCCCGGCTTCCGCCTCAACGTCGAGCGGGTCGAGAACCGCGCGATGGTGGACGCGCATGTCGCCGAGACCTTCGCCGCCCTGACGCGCGAGGAGTGCGCGCAGCGCCTGCGCGCGGCCAACACCGCCTTCGGCTTCGTCAATGACGTCGCCGGCCTCGCGCGCCATCCGGCGCTGCGGCGGATCACGGTGGAGACGCCGAACGGCCCGGTGGAGGTCGCCGCCCCGGCCGCGCGGTTCAGCGACGGCGCCCGCAGCTACGGCCCCGTGCCTGCGCTCGGCGAGCATACCGAGCGTGTGCGGGCCGAATTCGCCGCCTGACGAGCGCCCCGAGGGCGTCGGCGCGGCGATTCACCGCCGCGCCGTGCCCCTGCGCTGGGCATCGCGGCCGCCGCCGGGCGGTGCCTCCGCCATCTCGACCACATGGACCGCCCGGCCGGAGATGGTGATCGGCGTGGCGCGGTAGGCGTCCAGCCCGCGCCCCGTCGCGCGCCCTCCGCCTCGCCCGCCGCTGCCGCGGTCGAGCAGCAGGACCTGCGCCCGCTCCGAACGGTTGGACAGCGACAGGGCCCGCAACTGGAAGCCGTTCATCAAGGTTGCCGCTTCCTGCGCGGCGATGCGGTCGCGCACCGCGGTGCCCGACGTCACCTCGGCAAGGGCGGAGCGAACGCCGCCCTGGCCGGCCCGCGTCCGTGCCCAGGCCTGTGCCATTTCGTCGCCGATCGTGTAGGGCCGCCGCTGCTCCTCCGGCCAGGCGGCGAGCACCCGCGCCCGATAGGCTTCGGCCCTTTCCGGCGTCTGGGAGTGGTAGTGCGCCGCGGCCCAGGTCCAGTCCCGCCGGGTGGCGTAGAGCTCCTTCAGGAAGCGCGCCGCGTAGCGGGCATTGGCGACCGGGTCGAAGGCCTCCTCGAGCGAGGCGAAGGCGTTCGGGTGGTGGTGCAGGTTGATCTGCAGGCAGCCGACGTCGATCAGCCGCACGCCCCGGGCCTGAAGCTGCCGCACATGGGCAATCGCTTCCTCCTTGGTGGCGAAATGGCGTCCCTCGCCCTCGGCGTTGACGGTCCAGGGCCAGGGGCCGAACACGCCGGTCGCCGGATCGCGCCGGCCTGACTCGACCCGCCCGATCGCGTGCAGGAGCTGCGGCGGCAGGCCGTGGCTCCGCTCGGCAAGCTGGATCGCGGCACGGCACAGCTGGACCGGGTCCGCTGCCGCCGGGCCGGGGGCGGTCCGGGCGAGGGCCGGCCGCTCGGCCAGGGGCAGCAGGAGGAGCGCACCAATGGCGATGCTCTTGATCCTGCTGGCGCGACGGAACGCAGGGGGTGACGTCTCGGCCATCGGACTCCCTGTCTTGCAACCGAGAAGGCAGCAACCGGCATGCCAAGCCGGCCGCCTTCCCGGGCCGAGCCATGCATTATCATCCATTGTGCACTGCAAAAAAGCACTTGCGGGCGGGCAGCGAGATCCCTATCTTGTGCGCCGCAGCAAGGCGGTTCGCCGCGGCGCTGCATTCTTGGACGTTTCCTCCCTAAACTCGGCGGTGCCTTCGGGCACCGCCTTTTTTTTCGATCAACGAAGATATGACCAGTCGGCCGAGGTGAGGTGCCTGATCAGGCGGGTCAGGTCGCGCTGCAGCGCCGTGAAGCCAGGACGGCGCTCGATCCGGATCTCGTCCATGTAGAGGGTGCGGGCCACCTCGATCTGCAGCGCGTGCACCCCCTCGCGCGGCCGGCCATAGTGGCGGGTGACGTAGCCCCCGGCATAGGGATCGTTGCGCCGGACGCGGTAGCCGAGGCCGATCAGCGCTTCCTCCACCAGCCGGGTCGCGCGCGGGGCGCAGGCCGTGCCGTGCGCATCACCGAGGACGAAGTCCGGCGGCGCGGCGGCCTGGGCCGGGTGGGTCGGCATGGAGTGGCAGTCGATCAGCAGGCAGCAGCCGAACCGGGCCTTGGTCTCGGCGATCAGCCCGGCCAGGGCGTCGTGGTAGGGCTGCCAGCAGCGATGGATGCGCGCCTCGGCCTCGGCGAAGGCGAGCTTGCGGCGATAGACCGGCTCTCCGGTCGCCACCACCCGGGCGATGGTGCCGAGCCCGGCACCGACTCGCGGGCTGCCGGTGTTGACCCAGGCGGGCAGCGGCTCCTCGAACATCGCCGGGTCGAGCTCCCAGGGCTCGCGGTTCACGTCGCAGAAGACGCGCGGGAAGGTGGCGGCGATCAGCGGCGCGCCAAGCGCGGGCGCGGCGGAGAACAGCTCGTCGACGAAGCTGTCCTCGCTGCGGCGCAAGGCCAGCGGGTCGAGCCGCGAAGCGGCAACGAATTCCGGCGGGTATTCGGCCCCGGAGTGAGGGGAGGCGAAGACGATCGGCGCCGCCTGCCGTTCCGGACGGCGCAGGAGGACGGGGGGCGCCCAATCCGCCGGGCCGGGCGAGGCGCTCAGGTCGGCAGGGGTTACGGGCGACGGCAGATCCATGGTCGTCGCCGGACCAAACCACAGTCCGCCGGGGCTGTCACGCGGCGGCACGCGGCCCTTGCCGCGCCTCGGGGCGGAGCTGCCGGCATCGTGCATCGGCGGAGGATAGGGCGGGCGGATGGACGGGCCGTGCCTCTCGCCGGTGCAAGGCCGGGCGCATGAGCGGGGGCGTGCTCGCCCCATCGCAAATGCCGCAAGGGAAGTGCAGGAACCGCCGTCGGCGCGCTCCGCTTCGGTTGGCGCGGGGGCCGCACCTCCCCCCGCTCGCGCACCCGCCGGGGCACAGACGCGGCGTTTCCGTCGCGCGACGGGCGCGAGGGCACCGGCCGGTGCGATGATGCGCCGGCTGCCGCTCCGGCTAGGCCGAGCGGAATGCGAATCCGTCAGAATGTGGTTGCGGACGGCGGCGGGCGAGCAGGGCGCGGCCCTTGGGGGTAGCGACCACGAGCAGGGCGCCGCCGCCGCTGGGCTCGCAGGCGATGAGGCCGCCTTCCAGCGCATCCTCCCAGACCGTCAGACGTGGACAGGAGGTGCGCCATGCCTCGATCACCTCGCCATAGGGGCGCGGCGTGCCGGCCACCCATTCGACAAGGTCGAGGACGAGAGAATCGATCGGCGTGGCCATCCTCGGCTCCTCCGCATCCATGGAGGACCGCACCTGGCTCGTGGCCTGTCGGCACGGCGGCACGCGGCCGGGACCTCGCCAGCAGCCAGATGCGTTGTTCCCAACTTAGGCGCCCGCAATCCTGCCCGCCAAGGTCCTGGGTAAGCGGCGGGCGAGGGCCCGTCCCGAGCATCGAGGTGTGAGGGACCGCCATGGGCCCGATCCACGCTGCCCACCTGTGCAACCAGTCGTGCGCGGAGTCAGAGCAGGTTCACCACGTGGCCGAACCAGGTTCGCCGCGTTCCACGACCGGATCTTCAGGCCGACGGCGCAGCCCCACCGGCATGACGGAGGGCAGGGGCTGGGCAAGCTGCGAGCGAGGGTTCGGATGCGCGAAGCCAGGGTTGCTCCGGCCGTGGAGCGGAGCTAAGAGGCCCGTCCGGACCGGGCGCGTAGCTCAGCGGGAGAGCGCCCCCCTGACACGGGGGAGGTCAGAGGTTCAATCCCTCTCGCGCCCACCATCCCATCCATCCTTCGGTTGTTCCCCTCGCGTCATGCGCCCATGATCGCGGTCGAACCCTGCCGTGCCATGCAGCGCGGCCGGGACGGGGAGGGGATGGCCATGGTTCGAAAAATGGTGCGACGGGCGGTTCTGACCGGGGCCGCTCTGGCAGGCGCGATGCTCGCCACGGCGACGGCGGCCCGCGCGCAGCAGGCGGCGACGCCGGCGCCGGACTGGCCCGATCGCCCGGTGCGCTGGGTGCTGCCCTATGCCGCCGGCGGTCCGACCGACCTGATAGCGCGCATCGTCGCCGATGCGCTGTCGCAGCGCCTGCCGCAGCGCGTGGTGGTGGAGAACCGCAGCGGCGCCGGCGGGGCGATCGGCGCCGGGCTCGTCGCGCGGGCCGCGCCGGACGGCACGACCTTCCTCTTCACCAACAACGGGCATGTGGTGCTGCGCCCGCTCTACCCGCAGCTCGACTTCGACCCGGAGGGCGACTTCGCCGCGGTTTCGATCATCGCCGAGACCCCGATGGTGCTGCTGGTGCGGCCCAACGCGCCGTGGCGGACGCTCGCCGAGTTCGTCGCCGCGGCGCGTGCCGCGCCGGGGCGGATGACCTATGGCAGCACCGGCGGGGGTGGCGTGCTGCAGCTCGTCAGCCTGCTGATCATCCGCTCGGCCGGGCTCCAGATGCAGGAGGTGGCCTATCGCGGCAGCGGGCCGGCGGTGCAGGACCTCGCCGCGGGGCGGCTCGACATGCTGTACGACGCCGGCTTGACCGGCTTCGGCCTCGCGCGCGGCGGGCAGGGGCGCGCCCTCGTCGTCTCCGCCCCGCAGCGCAGTTCCGTGATGCCGGAGGTGCCGACGGTCGTGGAGGCTGGCTACCCGGACGCAACCTTCGCGGTGTTCCAGGTGGTGCTCGCCCCGGCCCGCACCCCGCAGCCGGTGGTGGAACGGCTGTCGCGCGAGATCGCGGCGGTGCTGCACGAACCCGCGATCCGCGCGAGGCTGGCGGAGCTCGGTGCGGAACGGGTCGTGGGCAGCACGCCCGCGGAGGCGGCTGCGATGATGGCACGCGAGGCGCCGCGTTGGGCCACTATCCTGGCGGAGGCCGGGGTGCGGGCGCGGCAACAATAGGAGGGCGGGCGGACACTCCGCCCCTTGTGCCAGCGACGAGCAGGCCCCGGGCCGGTCCGGCGCCAGGGTCGCCAGGCGGCGCCCTCTGCCCTAAACCTCGCCGCAACCCACGGAACGCGACGAGGCCCGAACAGCATGCCCGATACGATCATGCCCGATCCGACGCGCCTGAAGTTCGGCATCGGCCAGCCCGTCCCGCGCAACGAGGACCCGGTCCTTCTGCGTGGCGGCGGGCGCTACACGGATGACCTCTCGGTGCCGGGCCAGGTCTATGGCTATGTCGTGCGCAGCCCCTACGCGCATGGCGTGATCCGTGGCATCGACACGGAGGCGGCGCGCGCCATGCCGGGCGTGCTCGCCGTGTTCACCGGCGCCGACCTGGCGGCCGCGGGCTACGGGCCGCTCCGCTGCGGCATGCCGCTCAAGAACCGCGACGGCTCGCCGCTGAGGAGCACGCAGCGGCCGGCCCTCGCGACCGACAAGGTGCGCTTCGTCGGCGACCCGATCGCCTTCGTCGTCGCCGAGACCAAGGCCGCTGCAAAGGACGCGGCGGAGGCCGTGATCCCCGACATCGACCCGCTGCCGGCGGTGACCGAGGCCTCTGCCGCGGCGGCGCCCGGCGCGCCTCAGCTCTACGACGACATTCCGGGCAACATCGTCCTCGACTTCCACTACGGCGATTCCGCCAAGGTGGCGGAGGCCTTCGCGCGCGCCGCACATGTCACGCGTCTCTCGATCCGCAACAACCGCGTCGTCGTTGCGCCGATGGAGCCGCGCGCCGCAATCGGCGAATACGATGCGAAAGAGGGGCGCTGGATCCTGCGCGTCGGCAGCCAGGGCGTGTTCGGCATGCGCGCCCAGCTCGCGAACGAAGTGCTGAAGGTGCCGGCCGAGAAGGTGCGCGTGCTGACCGGCAATGTCGGCGGCTCCTTCGGCATGAAGGCGAATGTCTATCCGGAGTACGTCTGCGTCCTGCACGCGGCGAAGGTGCTCGGCCGCCCGGTGAAGTGGACCGACGAGCGGACCGGCTCCTTCCTCTCCGACCAGCACGGCCGCGACCATGAGGTGACGGCCGAGCTGGCGCTGGACGATGACGGGAACTTCCTTGCCGTGCGGCTGACGGCCTTCGCCAACATGGGCGCCTATCTCTCGCCCGTCGCGCCGCTGATGGGCACCGGGAACTTCGTCAAGAACCTGCAGAGCAACTACGCCACCCCGCTGATGGAGGTGGCGACCAAGTGCGTGCTGACGAACACCACGCCCGTCTCGGCCTATCGCGGCGCCGGGCGGCCCGAGGGCAACTACTTCATGGAGCGGCTGATCGAGACCGCGGCGAAGGAGACCGGGCGCGACCCGATCGAGCTGCGCCGGCGCAACCACATCCGCCCCGACCAGTTCCCCTACGCCGCCGCCTCCGGCAGCACCTACGACAGCGGCGAGTTCTCCGCCGTGCTCGAGGAGGCGCTGCGCGCCGCGGACTGGGACGGCTTCGCCGCGCGCAAGGCGGAGAGCCGCGCGCGCGGTAAGCTGCGCGGGCGGGGCATCGGCAATTTCCTCGAATGCACCGCGCCGCCGATGAAGGAGCAGGGCGGCATCCGCTTCGAGCCGGACGGGACGGTGACCATCATCACCGGCACGCTCGACTACGGCCAGGGCCACTGGACGCCCTTCGCCCAGGTGCTGCACCAGCATCTCGGCGTGCCCTTCGAGAAGATCCGCCTGGTGCAGGGCGATTCCGACGAGCTGGTCGCGGGCGGCGGTACCGGCGGGTCGAAGTCCCTCATGGCCTCGGGGGCCGCGATCATCGAGGCTTCCGCCAAGGTGATCGAGAAGGGCAAGCTCGCCGCCGCGCATGTGCTGGAGGCCGCGCCTGCCGACATCGAGTTCGAGGCGGGGCGCTTCACCATCGCCGGCACGGACCGCGGCATCGGCATCATGGAGCTCGCTGCGGCGCTGCGCGAGGCGAAGGGGAAGGGGACGCTGCCGGAAGGCGTGCCGGACAGCCTCGACGTGCGCCACGTCTTCGACCAGGCGCCGATGGCCTTCCCGAATGGCTGCCACGTCGCGGAGGTGGAGGTGGACCCCGAGACCGGCGTCGCGCAGGTGGTCCGCTACGTCACGGTGAACGACTTCGGCACCATCGTGAACCCGCTGCTGGTCGAGGGCCAGGCGCATGGCGGCATCGCGCAGGGCATCGGCCAGGCGCTCTACGAGCGGACCGTGTACAGCGAGGAGGGCCAGCCGCTCACTGGCTCCTTCATGGACTATGCGCTGCCGCGGGCCGACGACGTGCCGCCGATTGCCTTCGGCAGCCATCCGGTGCCGGCCAAGACCAACCCGCTTGGTGCGAAGGGGTGTGGGGAAGCGGGTTGCGCCGGCTCGCTCCCGGCGGTGATGAACGCGCTGGTGGATGCGCTCTCCGAATACGGCATCCGCCACATCGACATGCCGGCGACGCCCGAGCGGATCTGGCGCGCGATCCGGGACGCGCGAGGCGGCTGACCTGTCCCTGACTTGGCGGCCGCGGCGCGGCGCTGGCGTGGACCCTTCGGCGCCGGCGGCGGTGCTGCGCGGCGAGTTGCCAATGCGCTTCGGGGGGGCGTGCGGCGCGGCCGGCGGTCAGCCTCGCCGTCCCGAGGTTCTGCAGGCTCATACCCGCCGCAGGAACTCCTGACCCTTGCGGCCCTGGCACAGCAGGTCTGGGTCGAAGTTGAAGCGGTGCGTGCGGCGCAAATCGGGGAGGGTCAGGATCTCCTGAGGCCGGTATCAGCCTTGCATCTCCCTGCTTGCAGGTGGCCCGGTCGTGCTGAGCGTGGTTGATTCGCTCGCGAATTTGTGAGCGAATGGCTTCAGCTGATCTGGTGCACGCGCAGGATGCAGCGGATCGCGCGCATGCGTTGCGCCGATGGCTAAACTACGACCATTCCGCATCCGGATTGGGCCGAGTGGCGCTGCCGCTTCCGTCCGTTTTCCACGGTTCTTCCGCGAGTCGCAGTAGAAGCGCTCGGATCAGGCGCGCATCGCCGAGCCAGCGGCATGGACAACCGCAAATAGTAATATCTCTGCCTTCTCAAGAAAAACCGGCCGCATGGAAATCATGATCCGCAGCTGTCAGTGAGATCGCTGTGGACGGAACCGGGATGTGGTGACGCTCGCCCGAATGTCATTCAACGCAGGATGGTGCGACGTGTGGTAGTGCACGCGCGCGGAGAATGCTGACTCGCGCATTTGGCGAACAGCCGTAACGCGCGGAATTGCTTGATCTTCCATGCATCGATCACCGTCCGGCCGTTGCGCGCTACCCACGCGCGCGTGCCATTCAATCGGCGCCACGCACTGGCTGCGTTAGCGTGAATTTCATTTCGTTGGCTTCAGCGAATGTTGCAGTGTCAAAGCGAGAGGCTTAGGAGTTCGCGCCAGAGACTTTCGGATGATGCAGTGGAGGCGGGGAACGTCCTGTTCTTTAGTGTCCGCGGACCGTGGTTTCTTGGGTGTAGCTCTTCGGGCTGGGTCGGAGACCGAGCGTTGTGTCGTGCGTGTTCCCGCGCGGTTTGGCCGGTCCGTGAAGGCGCGGCGGCTGGACCGCAAGGTCCGGCCCGACGTGGACCTGCTCGCCGTCGCCGCCTTGGCGATGCGCGCGGCGCTCGACCCCGTGTCTCACCTGGCGGGTTGGCTCGCTGCGCCGATGCGGGAGGTGGCCGCGCTGTGGTGATGCCCAGCGGCGATGCGGCGCGACCGCCGGCCGCATGCCGCACAGGGGCGGGTCGCACCGCAACCGGGTTCGCGCTCTTGGCGCGGCCGGCGGGGCCGCGGCTCGCGAACCACGCTGATCGGCAATGGATGGAGAATGGCGATGAAGGAAACGCGGATGGAAACGGGCGGGAAGAGCAGGAGACGCCAGCAGCGCGGCCCGCTCCGGTGCGAGCACGCCATCGCTGTGGCCGGGTTGATCGTGCTTGGTGTGGCGCTGCTGGATGCCTTCGGCGATCGCTTCGAGCTGGTTGGGCGTTCGGTCGTCGCCGCCGTCAGCAGTTCCTCTGCGCCGACGCGGTACTGAACGAGCGTGCCCGTAGGGGCTGCGGACATGGAAAGGCCCTCCTGATCTGAATCGCGGGAGCAAGTTTGCTCCCGTTACCTGGACGCGCCGCATCCAGGTACCGATTGCCGCGCCACCTGAATGAACGTAGCGCAGGGCGGTCCGCCGCCCTGCCTTGTGTCGGCGGCGTTCAAGCACGCCGCTGCCCGTGCATGCTCCGTCTGTCCACATGCGGCGATGCGCCCGCTCCGTTCCGATGCAAAGCGGGCGCATCGTCGCATGCGCCGTCAGCGGCCGATCCCGGGCGCGCCTCATCGCAGCCTCCACCAGGAGAGCCAGTCCTTCGTGGCAGGGCAGTCGGCCGGGAGTCGTTGGGAAGGGCGGGAAACGAACGCCGCGACAGGGCCGCCGGGACGGCGAGGCTCTACCGAACGAATCCGCCGAGTATTGCCGAGCGTTGACTCCCCCGGCGCCCGACCCTCCAATGCCGCACCAATTGCCACGAATCTCTTAGGGAGGGCGCCCGCCCATGGTCCGCATCGCGAAACGTCCCCTGGCTGCCTGCGTGGTGGCGCTGGGCTTGGCCTTCACCACCGGCGCCGGGGCGCAGACCTCCTGCGAGATCAAGATCGGTGCTCTTGGCCCGATGTCCGGGCCGGCCGCGCAATGGGGCCTCGCCATGCTCGGCGCGGCGGAACTCGCCGCGGCGGAAGCGAATGCGCGCGGCGGCCTGCAGGTCGGCAACCAGCGCTGCACCGTGAGCGTCCTCAGCTACGATACGCGCTACACCGCCGAGGGCGCGGCGGCGGGCGTCAACAACCTCGCCAGCCAGGGCGTGCGCTTCATCATCGGCCCCGTCGGCTCGCCCGAGGTGACGGGCGCGAAGCCGGTGGTGACGCGGCATCGCCTGCTGATGTTCGCCAACAGCTACGCCAAGAATGCGATCGGCCCGCAATGGCCGCTGGTCTTCCACCTCGGCCCGGGACCGAGCGAGTGGGCGGCGCCGATCGTGCGAATCGCGCAGCAGCAATTCGGCATGCGCTCGGTCGCCGTCGTCGCGCCCAATGACCAGGGCGGCACCGACATCGCGACCGTCAATGCGGAAGTCTATCGCCGCCACGGCATCACGGCGACGGAGGAATACTACCAGCGCGGCACGACCAATTTCGCGCCGATCGTGACGCGCCTGCTCGCCTCGCGGCCCGATGCGGTGGACACCGCCTCCTCGCCGCCGGGCGATGCCGGGCTGATCGTGCGCCAGCTCCGCCAGGCCGGGTTTACCGGGCCGATCGGCCGCCTCGGCGGCCCCGGAACCGATGAGATCATCCGCGTTGCCGGCGGCATCGATGTGCTGCGCAACTTCTACTGGTACGAGGTCGTGCCGACCGAGGATCCGCGCGTGCGCGCCATCTCGGACGAGTACCGCCGCCTGCTCAACAAGGAGCCGCCGGAGAACACCAACATGTGGCTCTGGGTCGTTGGCGCCCGCATGACGCTGCGCGCCATCGAGCGCGCCGGGACCGCGACCGACACGCAGCGCGTCGCCGCCGCGCTGCGCGAGCTTCCCGTGGAGGACCCGAATGTCGGCCGGGGAAGCTGGACGGGCCAGAGCTTCTTCGGCATCAACCAGGAGCTCTCGCTTCCCTTCGGCATGGGGATGATCGTGGACGGGCGGAACCTCGGCGTGCGCCGTATCGAAGTCTCGCCGCAGTAGCCGTCGAGCGTGGCCTGTGCATGAGTTCCTGACCGCCGGGATCATCGGCATCAGCCTGGGCGCGCAGTACGCGCTGCTCGCCCTCGGCTTCACGCTGATCTTCGGCATCCTGGGCGTGATCAATTTTGCCCATGGCGGCTTCTATGCCCTCGGCGGCTACGTCGCCTACGCGGCGGTGAGCCAGTTCGGCCTGCCCTTCCCGCTCGCCGTGCTGGCCGCGGTGATTGTCACCGCCGCGCTCGGCGCGCTCTACGAGCGGTTCCTGATCGAGCGCCTGGTGGACGACCACCTGGCGACGATGATGCTGACGCTCGGGCTCTACCTGGTGATCTCGACCGGCCTGCTCGCGGTGTTCGGGCCGCAGTCGCCGGAGTTCAGCTTCCCGGTGAAGGGCACGCTGCGCGCGGGCACGCTCTACCTGCCGCTCGAGAACCTGGTCGTGCTCGCCGTCTGTGCCGCGGCGATCGGCGGGCTCTGGCTGCTGATCTACCGCACCGATTTCGGCCGGGCGCTGCGGGCGCTGGCCGACGACCGCAAGGTGGCGATGACGCAGGGCATGCGGCCAGGGCTGCTGTTCCCGCTTGCCTTCGGTCTCGCGACCGGTCTCGCGGGGCTGACCGGGGCGCTGGTGACGCCGATCCTCGCCTTGTCGCCGAGTGCGGGCGACCCGGTGCTCGTCACCTCCTTCCTCACCGTCATCCTCGGCGGGCTCGGCAGCATCGCCGGGGCGGTGGTGGCGGCGATCATCGTCGGCTTCGTCGAGGCCTATGCGAGCGTCTATCTCGGCGGCTCGGCGGGGGCGCTGATCCTCTTCGTCACCGTCCTGGTGATCCTGCTGGCGCGGCCGACCGGCCTGTTCGGGCGAGAGATCCGTGGCGCCTGAACCGAACCTCGCAGCGCGCAGCCCCTCCCGCTGGGGCGCGCAGGAATGGGTCGCGGTGGCGATCTTCGTCGCCGCGCTCGCAGTGCCCTACGCGACGGAGGACCTGCTGGTCCATTCCATCGTCAACCGTGTGCTGATCGGCGCGATGGCCGCGTTCAGCGTGTTCATCATGCTGCGCATGGACCTGCTGAGCTTCGCCACGCCGGCCTTCATGGCGCTGGGCGGCTACTCGGCGGTGCTGCTGGCGATGAACGGCGTGACCGAGGTGCTGCTGATCGTGCCGGCGAGCTTCATCGTGCCGGCGCTGGTGGCCCTGCCGCTCGGCGCGCTGGTGCTCCGGCTGCGCGGCGTCTATTTCGTGCTGGTCACCTTCGTGCTGACCGAGATCCTCCAGCTCATCGTGTTCCTGACGCCGGGCCTGACCGGCGGCTCGGACGGGCTGGCCGGCTTCCCGGCGCCGACCCTGCTCGGGAGGGACCTCTCGGATGCGCAGTCCGTCCTGGCGCTCGCGGCGGCGATGGCACTGCTCGCCGTGGTGATCACCGCGGCGCTGACCGCGCATTTCCGGCAGCACTTCGCAGCGATCGAGGAGAACGAGGTGCTGGCCGAGAGCCTTGGCCTCGTGGTCTGGCGCTACAAGGCGATGGGCTTCGTGGTCGCGGCGGGGATCGCGGGCATGGCGGGGTTCGCGCTCGGCAACATGCTGCTGACCGTGCACCCGACCTCCTTCGGCGCGCAGCAGGCGGTGGACACCATCGTGTACACGATCGTCGGTGGGCGGGGCTCGATCCTCGGGCCGGTGGTCGGCGCCTCGCTGCTCGTCACCGCCGCGGATTTCCTCGGCAATCAGGGACAGTACGCGCAAGGCCTGTTCGGGCTGCTGCTGATCTTCGTCACGCTGGTCGCGCGCGGCGGCATCACCGGCGCTGTTGTGACGCTCGCGCGGCGGCTGCGCGACGCGCGCCGCACGCCGGACGCGCCGGCGGCTGCGGCGTCCGAGGCGGCGGCGCGCGGGGGGGCCTGAGCCGATGGAAGCCACCGCCACCGGCGCTGCCGTCGCCGGCGTCGAGGAACTGCGCGTCGAGGGCCTCACCAAGCGCTTCGGCGGCCTGCGCGTGCTGGAGGGCATCAGCTTCACCCTCGCCCCCGGCGACATCCTCGGCGTGATCGGCCCGAACGGCGCCGGCAAGACGACGCTGATCAACGTCATCACCGGCCGCACTCCGCCCTCGGGCGGGCGAATCCTGCTCGGCGGGCACGACATCACCGGCGAGCCGACCCACACGGTCAGCCGCCGTGGCGTGGTGCGCAGCTTCCAGCAGACCAACACCTTCAAGAGCGCCTCGGTGCGCGAGAACGTCTCTCGCGCGCTGCGCTTCAGCGGCACGGCCGGGGCGGAGGGCTGGGCGCGCGTCGCGCCGCTGCTCGAGGCCTTCGGCCTCGCCTCGCGGCTCGATGAGCAGAGCGACAAGCTGCCCTACGGTCTGCAGAAGATGCTGGGCCTCACCCTCGCCTACGCCGCCGACCCCAAGGTGCTGCTGCTCGACGAGCCCGCGGCGGGGCTCGAGCGCAGCGAGCGCACGCGGGTGGACGAGTTCGTGCACCACGTCCGCGCCCGCGGCTGCTCGGTGCTGATCGTCGAGCACGACATGGACCTGGTGCGCCGCCTCTGCCCGCGCATCATCGTCCTCGACGCCGGCGTGGTGCTCGCCGAGGGGCCGCCGGCGGAGGTGCTCTCGCGCAAGGACGTGATCGACGCCTATGTCGGCGCCGACGCGGCCGAGGACGAGGCGGCGTGATGCTGGAGATCCGCGACCTCGAGGTGCGCTACGGCGGCATCACCGCGCTGCGCGGCCTCTCGATCGACGTCCGCGAGGGCGAGACGGTGCTGCTGGTCGGCGCCAACGGCGCCGGCAAGTCGAGCACGATCAACGCGGTGATCGGCCTGGTGCGGCCGGCGCGCGGCACCATCCGGCTCGACGGCATGGACATCACGGCGATCGCCTGCGAGCGGCGCGCGCGGCTCGGCATCGGCTACTCGCCGGAGGGGCGGCGCGTCTTTCCCACCATGACCGTGGTGGAGAACGTGCTCTCCGGGGCCTTCGGCATGGGACGCAGGCACCAGCGCCAGGCACTGGACTGGCTCGTCTCGGTCTTCCCCTTCCTGGCGGAGCGCGCGTCGCAGCCCGCCGGCCAGCTCTCGGGCGGGCAGCAGCAGCTTGTCGCCATCGCGCGCGCCATGTGCTCGCAGCCGCGCCTGCTGCTGCTCGACGAGCCCTTCCTCGGTCTCGCGCCGATCTGGGTGCGCCAGATCAGCGAGGCGATCCGCGAGATGCAGCGCCGCGGCACCACCATCCTGATGACCGAGCAGATGGCGCGCCCGGCGCTCAAGCTCGCCACGCGCGGCTATGTCATGCGCGGCGGCGAGGTGCGGCGCGAGGGCACGGTGGCGGAGATCCGTGACAGCGCGCTCGCCGAGGAATACCTCTGATCCATCCCCGACGACCGGAACCAGGAATGTCCGCTACCCCGCTTCTGTTCACGCCCATCCGCCTGCGCGACGTCACGCTCAAGAACCGCGTGGTGGTCGCGCCGATGCATCAGTACTCGGCGGTGAAGGGCTTTACGACCGACTGGCATCTGATGAACGCCGGCCGCTTCGCCGCCGGCGGCGCCGGGCTCGTCATGATGGAGTCCACCAAGGTAGAGCGCCGCGGCTGCGGCACCGTCGGCGATACCGGGCTGTGGGACGACGCCTTCATCCCGGGCCTCGCGCGCTGCGTGGAGTTCATCCGTGCGCATGGCGCCGTGCCGGGCATCCAGCTCGGCCATTCGGGGCGCAAGGCGCGGCGCTTCCGCCCCTGGGAAGGCGGCAAGCCGCTCACCCCCTCGCCGGAGATCGATGACTGGGAGGCCTGGGAGCTGGTCGCGCCCTCCGCGATCCAGTCGCCGGAGGACGAGCCGCTGCCGCGCGCGCTGACCCGGGCCGAGATCCCGCAGGTGGTGGAGGCCTGGGCGCAGGCGGCGCGGCGCGCCGACCAGGCCGGGTTCGACATGCTCGAGATCCACGCCGCGCACGGCTACCTGATCCATCAGTTCCTCTCGCCCTTCAGCAACCGGCGCAACGACGAGTACGGCGGCTCCGAACTGAACCGCATGCGCTTCGCGATCGAGGTGGTCGAGGCGGTGCGCGCCGTCTGGCCGCAGGGCAAGCCGCTGTTCATGCGCCTCTCCTGCGAGGACGACGCGGGCTGGGATCTCGCGCAGAGCATCCGGCTGGCGCAGATCGTCGGGCCTAAGGGCGTGGACGTGATCGACTGCTCCTCGGGCGGCATGCGCGGCGCGCCGGTGGTGAGCGCAGGCCCCGTCGGCTACGGCTACCAGGTGCCCTACGCCGAGGCGATCCGGCGCGAGTCCGGCGTCATGACCATGGCGGTCGGGCTGATCGTTCATGCCGACCAGGCGGAGGCGATCCTGCAGGAGGGCCGCGCCGACCTCGTCGCTGTGGGGCGGGAGCTGCTCTATAACCCGAACTGGCCGATGGACGCGGCGCGCAAGCTCGGCGTGGAGGGCGCCTTCGATACGGTGCCGCCGCCGCAGGCCTACTGGCTCGCCAAGCGCGCGAGTTCCGTCAAGGACGTCGTGCCCTCGACCTACGGCGCCGGCATCCGCGCGGTGGTGCCGAGCGTTTGATCCGTCCGCTGGCGGCCAGAGCGTCGGGGCGGGCGGCACCGCGCCGACGCCTGCGCGGAGGAGTGACCGACGGGTTGGCGGGCCGGTCGCACGGGGCCGATGCGTGCGGGCGGACGGGGGCCGCCCTGCGGCACGTCCTTTCCGGCCTTCGGGGCGTTGCGCCGGGGCGCTTGTGACCCCGCCGGAACGGCGCGGTGTCCTGTCGAGCGTGCCATCTTGGCTGGATGCGCCCCGGACCCATTGCCATGCGACGCCGGGGGCGGGAGATCATGCCCTGTGGGGCAATCCCCGCCACCGCAGAGCGTTCCAGGTGATGGAAGAAGGCGAGAGCGCAGGCATGATCCACCCGGTCCACGTCATCGGCGCAGGCCTCGCCGGCAGCGAGGCCGCGTGGCAGATCGCCTCCGCTGGCGTGCCGGTCGTGCTGCACGAGATGCGGCCCGTGCGGGCGACCGAGGCCCACCGCACGCCCGGCTTCGCCGAGCTCGTCTGCTCCAACTCCTTCCGCGCCGACGATCCGTTGCACAGCGCCGTCGGCCTGCTGCACGAGGAGATGCGCCGCGCCGGGTCGCTGATCCTCTCCGCCGGCGATGCGCACCGGCTGCCGGCGGGCGGCGCCCTCGCCGTGGACCGCGATGGATTCTCGGCCGAGGTCACGCGGCGGCTGGAGGAGCATCCGCTCGTCACTGTGCGGCGCGAGGAGGTGCCGCGCCTGCCCCCGCCCGACTGGGGGAGCGTGATCGTCGCCACCGGCCCGCTCACCGCGCCCGCGCTCGCCGAGGATATCCGCCGCCTGACGGGCGAGGACTCGCTCGCCTTCTTCGACGCCATCGCGCCGATCGTGCACCGCGACAGCATCAACATGGACGTGGCCTGGATGCAGTCGCGCTACGACAAGGGCGACGGCGCCGACTACATCAACTGCCCGCTCGACCGTGCGCAGTACAAGGCGTTCATCGCCGCGCTCCTCTCCGCCGAAAAGACCGCGTTCCGCGAATGGGAGACGGACACGCCGTATTTCGAGGGCTGCCTGCCGATCGAGGTAATGGCCGAGCGGGGACCGGACACGCTGCGCTGGGGCCCGATGAAGCCCGTGGGCCTGCGCGACCCGCGCACCGGACGGCGCCCCTACGCGGTGGTGCAGCTCCGGCAGGACAACGCGCTCGGCACGCTGTGGAACATGGTCGGCTTCCAGACCAAGCTGAAGCACGCCGAGCAGGTCCGGGTCTTCCGCATGATCCCGGGGCTCGAGCGGGCGGAGTTCGCGCGGCTTGGCGGGCTGCACCGCAACACCTTCCTCAACAGCCCGCGGTTGCTCGATCCCCTGCTGCGCCTGAAAGCCGCCCCGCACATCCGCTTCGCCGGCCAGGTCACCGGGGTGGAAGGCTATGTCGAATCGGCTGCGATCGGCCTGCTCGCCGGCCGCTTCGCCGCCGCCGAGGCAAAGGGCGAGGCACCGCCGAGTCCGCCGCCGCCCGAGACGGCGCTCGGAGCGCTGCTCGCGCACATCACGGGCGGCGCGGAGGCTGAGACCTTCCAGCCCATGAACGTGAATTTCGGCCTGTTCCCGCCGCTGCCCGGCGCAGCGAAGGGCCGCGAGCGCAAGCGGGCCTATTGCGAGCGCGCGCTCCGTGCCGTGGATGCCTGGCTCGGGCGGCCGCACAGCCTGCCCGTCCCGCGCGAGGCGGCGTAGCAGGGGCCGCGGATCTCAGTGAGACCCCTCCGGCGCGGCTTGGACGACCGCGCCGCGCGGGGAAGGACATTGTCGTCTCGGTCAGCGCGGCGGTGGCTCTTCCCGGGCGAATCCGCAGCGCCCGCGCGCGATGCCACGGACAGCCATTCCAACGCCTGGGGAGCAAGGTGGCGCCGCGCTGCTCGCGAGCGCCCGCTGAAGGTAGGGCCGAAACGGAAAGGGGGACCGCTTGTGCGATCCCCCGATCCCTCAGACGTAATGCTCCGCGAGCGGCTTGAACCCGTTGAAGCCCTGGCTCGCATAGGTCGTCACATACGCCCCGGTGGCGAGCAGCTCGACCTTGTCCCCCGCCGCGAGCCTCAGCGGCAGGCGGTAGTTGGACTTCTCGTACAGCGTGTCCACGCTGTCGCAGGTCGGGCCGGCCACCGTCACCGGCCCCTCCGGCGTGCCGTCGTGCGGGGTGCGGATGGCGTACTTGATCGCCTCGCCCTCCGTCTCGGCCAGACCACCGAAGCGGCCGATGTCGAGATAGACCCAGCGCACCGGATCGTCCTTCGCCTTGCGGCTGACCAGCACGACCTCGGACTGGACCACCCCTGCATCGCCGACGATGAAGCGGCCCGGCTCGACGATGATCTCCGGCAGGGCGTTGCCGAAGTGCTCGACCATCGCGCCCATGATGGCGGACGCGAAGTCCTCGATCTCGGGCACCTCCTGCCGGTAGCGCACAGGATAGCCGCCGCCGAGATTCACCATGCGCACCTTCACCCCCGCCTCGCGGAGATCGGTGAACAGCATGGCGACCTTGGCGATCGCCGCCTCGTAGGCCGCGGTCGTCGTCTGCTGCGAACCGACATGGAAGCTGAGCCCGATCGGGTCGAGACCCATCTCGCCCGCCCGCAGCATCAGCTCCTTCGCCATCTCGGCCTCGCAGCCGAACTTCCGGCTGAGCGGCCACTCGGCGCCGTCATTGCCGACCAGGATGCGGCAATAGACCTGCGCGCCCGGCGCGGCGCGGGCGAGCTTGGCCAGCTCCTCCTCCGAATCGAAGGCGAAGAGGCGCACGCCGTGCTCGAAGGCGGCGCGGATGTCGCGCTCCTTCTTGACGGTGTTGCCGTAGGAGATGGCTGCGCCGCGCGCGCCCGCCGCCAGGCAGGCGTCGATTTCCTGGAAGCTCGCCGCGTCGAAGAAGGAGCCGAGCCTGACCAGCCGCTGCAGGATCGGCGCAGCAGGGTTGGCCTTCACGGCGTAGTAGATGCGGGCGAGCGGCAGCGCCGCCTGCAGCCGGCGGTAGTTCTCTTCCACACGGTCCACGTCCAGCACGAGGCAAGGCGTGGTGGGCGCGCACTCGCGCAGGAAGCGTGCGATCTTGGGGGTCATCGCACCACCCTCCCCTAGGCAGCCGGGCCGCCCAGCGTGGCGGCCCGTCAGTTGACGAAACGGTCGAACGAACCAGCGACCAGGAAAGTCCCGCAGCGCGAACCACGGGGGTTGCCAGAACGCTTGACGTCGTTGCGTAAACCTTGCGCCGGGGCGGGCCCCCTTAGGTGGGACCCGTGGCCTGGGGCCAGAGGCACGTGCGTACTGCGTCTGGCGCGGCATATAGGGGCAGCGGCCCCCCGTGCAAAGAGAAAAATGACCCCCGGGCGCGCGCATTTTTCGCATGAGCGGCTTGTCATTCCGGAAACTCGCCCGGCGACTGCGCCCAACGGCGGAAAGCCTCGCGGACGGAACGCTCCGGCGGCGGAAGCCCCGTTGGCGGCGGGGGAGGGGCGTGCGACGGCGCGCCCGGTGACCACCCTCTCCGGCTCCGCGCGTTACGGGCGAATCGCTGCCGCGCTGCTCGAATGGTACGCGCGCGAGCGGCGCCTGCTGCCCTGGCGCGCGCTGCCGGGCCGACTCGCCGATCCGTACCGCACATGGATCAGCGAGGTGATGCTCCAGCAGGTGCGGGTCGCGGTCGTGGCGAGGCATTTCGAAGGCTTCGTCGCACGCTTCCCGGACGCCGCCGCGATCGCCGCCGTGCCGGTGGAGGAGATGCTGCGCCATTGGGGCGGACTCGGCCGCTACGCGCGGGCGCACAACCTGCACGCGGCGGCGCGGCGAATCGTGGCGGAGCACGACGGTCGCGTGCCGCGCGAGGTGGAGGCGCTGCGCTCGCTGCCGGGAATCGGCCCCTACACCGCGGCGGC
>ERZ777003.2025-NODE-2025-length-26100-cov-123.874794_pt1 | contig 26100 bp, 29 predicted proteins | sample MGYA00374956_ERZ777003 | MGnify/ENA primary metagenome ERZ777003 (study PRJEB29302, sample SAMN06268252) | bioreactor metagenome | isolation source: Joint BioEnergy Institute, California, USA | place: USA:Joint BioEnergy Institute, California, USA | collected... | reverse complement strand
GTGACCGGTGGCGGCCATCAAGCGCATCTGGCGAGAAGAACTCCACCCCCGCGACAACTGGGGCCGATTCACCCACCGCGACGGCGGTGGCACACCCTCAGCGCCCACCCCCCAGCCGGCCACGCCCACCCCAGCCGACGTCTCCCGCATGGCCGACAGCGCCATCCGCCGAGCCGCCGGCCGCGGAGGCATCACCCGCCGCCCCGAACGCGGCATGCCCAACACCATCGCCCGCCTCAGCGTCCCCCTCAAAAGCGGCGGCACCATCGACATCGAACGCCACGGCGACGGCACCACCACCCTCAACCACAACGGACGCCGCATCAACCTCACCGACCAGCACATCAACGACCTCCCCGGAGACCTCGTCATCGCCGACGACTGGGACAGCGGCGACTCCGAGGACTACCCAGGGTTCGGCCGCCTCACCAAGGTCACCAGCGGCTACCGAATCGATTTCGAAAACGGCGGCAGCGCCCACCTCACCCGCCGCGAACTCACCAAACTCAGCCAAGCCATAGAACGAGCACCAAGCGCCCAGCGCGTTGAAACCGGATACGGCCCGCTCGACGTTTTCGCCAACGACCCCAACAAGGCCACCATCCGCCACCTCGGCGACGACGGGCGCCCAGTCGAAGTCACTTTCACCGCCTCAGCACTCGGCCGGATCCTCGCCGCCTACGGCGAGCTGCTGGACGACATCGACATCGACCTCGACGAAGGCACCCGCCGCCCCACCTACTCCAAGACGGTCAGCACCAACGTGGGCCGGGTCAGGGTCGAAATCACAGGCACGGGGAACGGAAGCGGGCCAGACGACACCATCCTCATCGTGCCCACCAAGGGCTACGACTGGGGCATGGCCATCTCCGGCCCCAACAGCAGGGCCTGGTACGACGCCATGGCCGGCGTCCGCGAGTATCTCAACTGGTAAGGGAGGCGACCAATGCCCCAGCCCTACCCCGGCCAACACTGGAAACACGGCTGGATCCCCCTCACCCCCGCGGCCGCCCTCAACAAGGCCAAAAAAGGCCCCCGGCCCAAGAAAAACCCGCGGGTCACCGCGGCCGCCGCCGAAGCCGGCGACATCCTCCGCCGCATGCGGCAGCAGGACGCCGCCCGCATCCGGCGCCGCCAGAGCATCACCCACATCGCCCCCGGCGTCCCCCGCCGCAGCGACACCAGCACCTCGCGGCAGGCCGACCAGGCGCTCCGCTCCGCCGCACGCCGCACGCCAACCCGGCGCGCCACCACACAAACCACGGCACAGGCGCAAACCCGGCCCAGCCGGCCCGCCACACCCACCACACCCCAGGCACCGGCACGACCGGCCGCCACGGCGGCGACACCCACCACGCCCGAGACGCCACGCCGGCCACCCTCGGTCGAGCGCGCCATGGACGACATCCGCGAGACCTACTACCAGATCGCACCCACCGTCGCCGGCAGACCAGGTCGCGTTTTCCTCTCCGACCTCCGCGAACGCCTGCCCAAGGACCTCAGCAGGCAGCAGGTCGACGAAGCGCTCGCACGGCTCAACCTGAGGCCCGACGTTTTCCTCACACCGCTGTCCAACCAAAAGGTCCTCACCAGGCGGGACCGGGAGTCCGCGGTGCGCATCGGCGGCTCCGACGCCCACATGATCGAGTTCGAGCCCGAAGAGCCGACGCCGACGCCGCGCCGAGCCCCCACCCCCTCGGCCGCGCCCACCCCGACACGCCAGCCAGAGGCACCCACCCAGGCCGGCCCGCAGAACGTCTCACGGCAGGCCGACGACGCCATCCGCCGAGCCGCCAGGCGGCAACCCGCCACGCAGCGGCGCGCCGAGCAGCCCGCCCAGCGCAGGCAGGAAACACCCATCACCACCACCCCCAGCGGCACCACCTCAGGCGCACCCGTCTCCGGACGGCCCTCCGACACCCCCATCGCACCCAACCGCTGGGGCGTCGGATCCGCCGCCGGCAACGAAATCGCCTACCACGACGACGGCGCCATCGGCACCGCCATCAAGCGCATGGGGCAAGACGCCCGCATGGACATCGACGGCGAACCCCTCGCCAACGTCCTCGGCCGCCTAGCCACCGACGCCGTCGCAGGCCGCCGCACCACCCAGGAGATGCTCGACGAGATCAAACGGCTCCGCGACCGCCTGCCCGCAGGCTCGGCCGCGCGGCGCGAACTCGACGGCGCCATCCTCCAAATGGACGCCCCCAACACGCCGCCGCCGCAGATCCCACCCGGCACACTCGCACCCCTCCGCCAGCTCGCCGAGGCGCTCCACCAGGTGCCCGCCGTCCGCCGCGACCCCAGCCTCGAACTCGAGCCGCTCATGCGGCTCATCGACGATTTCGCGGCCGGACGCACCGGCGGCCGGCGCATCCTCAACCAGGTACGCGCCCTCGCCAACAAACGGCACGAGTCCCTCGAGGGCAAAGCCGAGATCGACCGGCTCGTGTTGAACGCGCTCCGGCAGCTGGAGCAGATGCAGCAGGCCGACCGGCGCGCCCTCTACCCACCCACCAGCAGGTAACCCCCCAACCCGTAGGGAGGTGCCGCATGGCCGACCCCAACCCGGCCGACCGCAACCAGCTGAAGCGGTACTGGACCCAGCCCGGCCAGCCGGGCTACATCAAGATCCGCTGGCACACCGACGGCGACTGGACCCGATGCCACCGCCACCTGCGCAAATACGTCGGCGACTCACGCGCACGGCGCATCTGCGCGCAATGGCACTTCGAAGTCAACGGGTTCTGGCCCGGCAGCAAGCTCAACCGGCCGGGCAAGTGATGGCGAGCGGACGCTGGGCCGGCTCAACCCGCCGGGCCCGACTCCCCAAAGACTGGCCGAAACGCCGCGCCGCCGTACTCAAACGCGACAACGGCGTATGCCACGTCTGCCACGGGCCCGGCGCCGACGCCGTCGACCACATCATCCCCGGGGATGATCACTCCCTCGAAAACCTGGCGCCGATACATGACCGGGTGTGGCCACACTGCCACCGCCGCAAATCCGCGTCTGAGGGCAGCCGCGCAGCCCAGGCCAAGCGCATCCCGCGCCGGCGTCCGGAGGAGCCACACCCCGGACTCATCTGACCCGAAATCTTGGCCGCAAGCCCCGTCCTTCAGGGCGGGGTTAGGCCATCCCTAGAGTGGTCTGCGCTGCTGTTCGATGTACTGGCGGATGATCTCCAAGGGTGCGCCGCCGCAGGATGCGGCGAAGTAGGACGGCGACCACAGGTGTCCGTGCATGATGTGCCGGTTCATGTGGCCGGTGAACTCCTTGCGCAGAAGTCGGGCCGAGACGCCTTTGAGGCTGTTCACCAGCTTTGATATGGCGACCTTTGGCGGATAGTGCACCAGTAGATGCACGTGGTCGTCTTCCCCGTTGAACTCGACAAGATCAGCCTCGAAGTCGGCGCACACGTCCCGCATGATCTGCTCGCAGCGCTCAAGGATCTCGCCGGTCAGCGCTCCGCGCCGGTGCTTCGTCACGAAGACCAAATGGACGTGGAGCGCTGAAACAACGTGTCTGCCGCGCCTATAGTCGGAATCATTCGCCATAGACCAAATGCTAGACTGGGTACCGTGCAGCTTCGGTACAACTTCCGCCTCTACCCGACAGCCGGTCAGCGCGCCGCGTTGGCCAAGGCGTTCGGGTGCGCCCGGGTGGTATTCAACGACGGGCTGCGCTTACGGCAGGAAGCCCACGCGGCCGGGCTGCCGTACATCAAGGACGCCGACCTGCAACGCCAGGTGATCACCGAGGCGAAGAAGACCCCGGAACGCTCCTGGCTGGGAGAGGTGTCCAACGTCGTGCTGGTGCAGTCGCTCAACGACCTGCACAAGGCGTACCGGGCGTTCTTCGCCTCGGTAACGGGCAAGCGCAAGGGGCCGAAGGTGGCCCCGCCCCGGTTCAAGTCGAAGAAGGACAACCGGCAGGCGATCCGACTCACCCGCAACGGCTTCAGCATCCGCCCAAACAGGCGGCTGTACGTGGCCAAGGTCGGCGAGATAGAAGTCCGCTGGTCCCGTGCTCTGCCTGCCGAACCGTCGTCGGTAACGGTGGTCAAGGACGCGGCCGGACGGTACTTCGCGAGCTTCGTGGTAGAGGTCCCCGGCGAGCCGCTGCCGGAGACGACGGGTGAGGTTGGGATCGACCTGGGCCTGTCGCACTTCGCCGTGCTGTCGGACGGCAGGAAGATCGACAATCCGCGTTTCATCCGCCGAGCCGAACGCCGCCTGCGCAAGGCGCAAAAGGCACTGTCCCGCAAGCAGAAGGGCAGCGTGAACCGGGCCAAGGCCCGGGCCAGGGTCGCCAAGCTGCACGCCAAGTTGGCCGACGCGCGCCGGGACTGGGCACACAAGCTTTCCACGCAGATCATCCGCGAGAACCAAGCGGTATACGTGGAGAACCTTTCTGTGTCCGGGCTCGCGCGCACGAGACTGGCCAAGAGCGTGCATGACGCGGGCTGGTCGCAGTTCGTCGCCATGCTTGAGTACAAAGCGGCCCGGTACGGGCGGACCTTCCACCAGATCGACCGCTGGTTTCCCAGCTCGAAGCTATGTTCCGCATGCGGGACGCTACAAGAGTCGATGCCGCTGAACGTCCGGGAGTGGACTTGCCCGTGTGGTGCGGTCCACGACCGGGACGTTAATGCTGCAAGGAACATCCTCGCCGCCGGGCGGGCGGAGAGGTTAAACGCCTGTGGAGGGACCGTAAGACCCGCCGCCTAGCGGAGGGCAGGACCCGGTGAAGCAGGAAGCCACAGAAGTGCCGCACGCGCGGCACAGGCTGAATCCCCGGCCTTCAGGCCGGGGAGCGCGTCAAAAAGATCAACCCTTCCGAAATCAACACCACAAGCTGGCGGGTCGCCTGCACCCCACAAGACAACAGGCCGCACAGCAGACGGCCCGCCATTCCCAGCCCTAACAAAGGCGTAGCGTGACAGAACAGAAGATCGGCCACATCATCGACGGCCTCGGCCTAACCCTCGACCTCGGCGAAGGCGACCTCATCGCCTCAGCAGTCGTCCTCTGCAAGATCATCAAGCCGGACGGTGAGACGGTCTTCGGCTTCGCACACTCCGAAGGCATGTGCTGGATCGAGTCGATCGGCCTGGTCACGATCGGCGCCGAGATGATCAAGCAGGGCTATGTAGAGACCTTGGCCGACGACGAGGAGCCCTGACGCTCGAGCAGGCGTGCCGGCGCGGCCTCGCCTCCGGCCTGCTGCGGCACACCTCGACCAAGATCGCTTGCAGGTCGGCCGATCAAGATCGTCTAGTCACGCTCGACCAAGATCATAAACCGGCTCGAGCGACCAAGATCAACACCGCGGCGCGCCGTGCGCACGCCTGTGTACATATGGGTGGGTATGCCCCCCTTTGTCCAAATTTTTCTCGACCGGGCCGGTATAGCAGCTCGCTGTCTGTACGGGTTGTGAGGTCGCGACACGCTGCGTAATCGGCGTGAGGTGGCATGCCGCGCGCCGAGCTCACCCCTGCCTCACGCAGGACTTTGATCTTGAACCGCTGTGCCCCGGCATGGGGTACGCGGACGTCCCGACATGGGAGGAATCGATGGCACGTCCGAGGGGCCCTGTCCCCAAGCGGAGCGAGGAGCGCCGCCGCCGGAACAAGCCGGAAGGCGGCGAGGTGACCAAGGTTTCTGCCGGTGTGGCCGTTGTGGAGTTCCCGCCGGCCCACGAGGACTGGCACCCGATCGCGCGCGAGTGGTACGAGTCGCTGCAGGTGTCGGGTCAGGCGGTCTTCTACGAGCCGTCCGATGTGGCGACCGCGGTGTATGTGGCGGAGGCCATGTCGCGCGGGCTGCAGGCGCCCCGGTTTTCGGCGCAGCTGTTTGCCGCCGTCTCCTCAGCGATGACCGAGCTGCTGACGACGGAGGGTGCGCGGCGTCGTGCGCGGCTCGAGCTCGAGCGGCATGGTGTTGAGGACGGGAAGCCGGCCAGCGTGCTCGCGTTGGACGATTACCGTGACGCTCTCGGCGGCTGACAACACGACGACTGTTGATCTTGACGCGTTGGAGCCGGTGCGGATCGGCCCGACGTGGCGGCGGGACCCGGATCATCCGAGCGGCTGGTATCTGCCGGAGCGCACGCTCGGGTGGAGCATCGTGATGTGGCAGGCCGAGGCGTTGCAGCATCCCTCGGGCCGGCCGTGGCGGTACACGCCTGAGCAGCTGCGGTTTGTGCTGTGGTGGTACGCGGTTGACGAGGATGGCCGGTGGCTGTTCCGGGATGGCGTGCTGCAGCGGATCAAGGGCTGGGGCAAGGACCCGCTGGTCGCGACGCTGGCGGCGACGGAGCTGGTGGGGCCGTGCCGGCTGGACTCGTCGGGGCGGACGGTTCGGGACCCGTGGGGGAATGAGCATCCGGCTGGTGTGCCGCATCCGGAGGCGTGGATTCAGATCGCCGCGGTGAGCAAAGATCAGAACCGGAACACGATGACGATCTTTCCGGGGATCTTCACCAAGGCGGCGCTTGAGCGGTACCAGATCGACCTCGGCAAGGAGATCATCTACGCGTTCAAGGGTGCCCGGCGGATTGAGGCGGTGTCGTCGTCGCCGCGTGCGCTCGAGGGTGGCCGGCCGACGTTCACGATCAAGAACGAGACGCATCACTGGCTCGCCACCAACGGCGGCCATGAGATGGACGCGGTGATCGAGCGTAACGCGACCAAGTCGTCGGACGGTATGGCGCGCGCGCTGGCGATCACGAACGCGTACATGCCGGGTGAGGACTCGGTGGCGGAGCGGGCACGTGAGGCGTATGAGCTGATGGCGGCGGGCCGGGCCCGGGACACGGGTCTGCTGTATGACTCGCTTGAGGCGCCGGCGGAGGCTCCGCTGTCTGCGGAGGCCGCGCCGCGGGTGGTCGAGCTGGTGCGGGGGGATTCGCACTGGCTGGATGTCAACGGCATCGTCCAGTCGATCTTGGACCCGCGGAATCCGCCGAGCCGGTCGCGACGGTTTTGGTACAACCAGATCGTCGCCGCCGAGGACGCGTGGGTCGCGCCGTACGAGTGGGATGCGTGCGAGCGTAAGGACCGGCTGGTGGAGCCCGGCGAGAAGATCACGCTGTTTTTCGACGGCTCCAAGTCGGATGATGCGACGGTGCTGGTCGGCTGCTGCGTGTCCGACGGGCATGTGTTCCTGATCGACTGCTGGCAGCGCCCGCCCGGCTTGGACTCCAAGGTGCCGTGGTCGGTGCCGCGGGAGCTGGTTGACGCGCGGGTGGACCGCGCGTGCGCCGAGTGGTCGGTGGTGGGGTTCTTCGCCGACCCTGGCGGTGGCGAGGATGAGACCGGCGAGCGGTATTGGGATGCGCTGCTGGATGCGTGGGCCGAGCGGCACGGCGCGGGCCTGCTGATTCATGCGGCGCCGCGGGGGTCGCGGAGCCCGCACCCGATCGTGTGGGACATGCGGACGCCAGCGCATCAGCAGGAGTTCACCGAGGCGTGTGAGCGTTCCTGGACGGATATCCGGGACCGTCTGCTGACGCATGACGGGAACCGGGTTTTGCGGCAGCACGTGGTGAATGCGCGGCGCCGCCCGAACAAGTGGGGCGTGTCGATCGGCAAGGAGCATCGCGAGTCGCAGCGGAAGATCGACGCCGCGGTGGCGATGGTCGGTGCGCGGATGGTGCGGCGGAAGCTGCTGGGGTCGGCGGAGTGGTCCAGGCAGTCGAAGGCGAAGCCCCGGTCGGGCCGGGTGTTCGGGTTCAGCTGAGGTCTCTTGGAGGGGGGCTGGTTGTGACGCTCTCCAAGAGTGAGGCGTTGGATGCGGCGGCGAAGCTGCTGGAGCTGCGTGAGGGTGAGCAGGCGCGGCTGAAGAAGATCTCCGCCTACATGAAGGGCGAGGCGTCGAGCGTCTATGTGCCGAAGGGTGCCCGCCAGGAGTACAAGTGGCTGATCCGGCGGGCCCGCGTCAACATCCTGCCGCTGGTGGTCACGGTGGTGGCGCAGGCGCTGTATGTGGACGGGTATCGGCCGGCGGGCTCGTCGCAGAACGCCAGGGCGTGGGAGATTTGGCAGGCGAACCGGATGGATGCCCGGCAGCATGGGCTGCACCGTGCCGCGCTCAAATACGGGGTGGCGTATGCGGTGGTGTTGCCGGGTGAGCCGGTGCCGGTGATCAAGCCCAAGTCGCCGCGCCGGTTGACCGCGTTCTACGCCGACCCGGTGGATGACGAGTGGCCGGAGTTCGCGCTTGAGGTGACCTCCCGGAACACGCTGAAGGGGAAGGTCAAGTCGGTGCGGCTCTACGATGCCACGCACCGGTACGACATGGAGGCGCGGGAGACCGAGGCGGGGAAGCTGCGCCTGGTCACGGCGGAGGAGCACGGGCTGGGTGTGTGCCCGGTGGTCCGCTACCTCAACGGTGACGACCTCGACGGTGACGATTGTGTCCGTGGCGAGGTCGAACCGCTGTTCGAGATGCAGGACCAGCTCAACGCCACGACGTTCAATCTGCTGATGGCGCAGCAGTATGCGGCGTTCCGGCAGCGGTGGATCGCCGGCATGGTGGTGACGGATGAGGACGGGTCGCCGCGGGCGCCGTTCCAGGCCGCGGTGGACCGGTTGTGGGTCGCCGAGGACGCCGACGTCAAGTTCGGCGAGTTTTCCCAGACCGATTTGTCCGGCTATCTGCAGTCGATTGAGGCGACGATCCGCAACATCGCCACGGTGTCGCAGACGCCGCCGCATCACCTGCTCGGCCAGATGGCGAATCTGTCGGCTGAGGCGCTTGCCGCGGCCGAGTCTGGTCTGCAGCGGAAGATCGCCGAGCGCAAGAGCTCGTTCGGCGAGTCGCACGAGCAGATGCTGCGGCTGGCGTCGCTGGCCGCGGGGGACCGCAAGGGCTGGGAGGACACGGCGGCGCAGGTTGTGTGGCGTGACACGGAGGCCCGGTCGCTCAGCTCGACGGTGGATGCGCTCGGGAAGCTCGTGCAGATGCTGCAGGTGCCGCCTCAGGAGCTGTGGGAGCGGATCCCGGGGGTCACGCAGACGGATGTGGAGCGGTGGAAGGCGGCCGCGGAGCGTGCTCGGCGGGACGCGGATGCGATGGAGCAGCTGAACCAGATGCTGGACCGGCAGCTGGGTGGATCTGGCGTGCCGGAGCAGCCGGATGGTGAGTCCGCCGGGGCCGCCGAGGGTGGCGGCGAGCGGGTTTTGGAGGCTGCGGATGCCGTCGCAGAACCAGCTCGCTGAGCAGTACCGTGCCGCGCAGGCGCGTCTGGCGGCTCGGGTGACCCGTGACGTGCTGCGGCTGTGGCTGGACTCCTACCAGCCGCGGTCCCCGAACGTGTGGGAAGCGCTGATCGCCGCGCTGGTGGCGCTGATCTCGAGCTTCCGCCGCGAGTCGACCCGGTTGGCGACGAACTACTACCTCGAGTCACGCGCCGAGGCGCGGGTTCCGGGCCTGTTCGTGCCGTCGCCTGCTCCTGAGGCGCCGCGGGAGTGGATCGAGACCACAGCGCAGATCGCCGGCGCGCGCACGTATGGCCGTTCTCTGTCCGCCGATCTGCCTGAGCATCAGGCTCGGCAGAACGCCGGGGTCGCGCTGGCCGGGAGCATGGAGCGCATCGTCCTCGACGCGGGCCGGCAGACCATCCTCGGCGCGGTCGATGAGGACCGGGAGGCGATCGGGTGGGCCCGGATCGGGGATGCGAACCCGTGCGCGTTCTGCGCGATGCTGATCAGTCGCGGGCCGGTGTACAGCGAGGCCACGGCGAAGTTCCAGAGCCATCCGCATTGTGCTTGCGTGGCGGCGCCTGTCTGGTCGCGGGACGAGGCGTGGCTGGGCCATTCCCGGGACCTGTATGAGCAGTGGCGGCGTGTGACGGCTGGTTATTCGGGTGCTGAGGCTCGGCGGGTGTGGCGTCGCTATTGGGAGGGCCGCGACCAGTCGGAGGAGTGACGGATGGCTGACCGTACCGCGGAGGAGATGCGCCGCCTGGTCCGCGAGGGCAAGGCGATGCGCACCGGCAGGGACGATCCGCGGCCGGGCCGGTTCCCGATCGCGAACCGTGAGGATCTGCTGAACGCGATTCGCGCGGTGGGCCGGGTGCGGCCGAACACCGAGGAGGCGCGCGCTCGGGTGCGCCGGTTCATCATGCGGCGTGCGCGTGAGCTAGGGCTCGGGGAGCTGATTCCGCCGACGTGGAAGGCGGACGGCACGCTCGAGCGCTGATCGAAATTCTTGGGCGCAGACCCCCGGCTTCAGCCGTGGGGTTAGCCCATGAACATCCTCGCCGCCGGGCTGGCGGTGACAGGGCGTGGAGACCTCGCCGTTGGGCGGTCTGTGAAGCGCCAACCACCCAAGGTAGAGGCAGCGTGAACGCGCCTCAGCCACGGGAATCCCCCGCCTTCAGGCGTGGGGAGGAAGTCAACTGAGGCTTTCTTGCCCCCTTGTGGGCCGGTTGGCCGTCATGGCTGCCGGCCTTTTGTGTTGTTGGCCTGGGCCGTCAGGGCCCCGGCCGTGGTCCCGGCATGGGAGTTGACGTGTCTGAATCTGTGGTGTCCGAGTCCCCTGCCGCCGAGGTGCCGGAGGCTGTGGCTGGCTCCGACGAGGATGCTGCGGCGGAGGCGATGCTTGCCGCAGCGGTGGCTGCCGAGTCTGAGGGTGATGGTGAGGCCGGCGAGGGGCGGCCGGAGCGTTCTGTGCGCCGGTCTGGCCGGGGGCGGCAGTCTGACCGTGTGCCGGACGCCGAGCCCGGCGGCAAGGAGCCTGACGAGCCGCCCGCCGAGGCCGAGGTGGGCCCTGATGGGTACCCGCTGAACACGCCGGTCAAGGACATGACGCCTGAGCAGCAGGCGGCGTATTGGCGTGCGCAGGCGAAGAAGCACGAGAAGGCCGTCAGGGCCTTCGGCCGGTTCCGGCCGGAGCAGGTCAAGGAGATGGCCGAGCGGCTGCGCGAGATCGAGGACGCGCAGAAAAGCGAGGCCGAGCGGCTCGCCGAGCGCCTGGCGGAGGTGGAGCGGCGCGCCCGGGAGGCGGAGCTCGCCAAGGCGAGGCTGCTGGCGGCGTCGGCGCATTCGGTGCCCGCGAGCCTGGTGGAGCGGCTCGCCGGCGAGACCGAGGAGGAGATCCTCGAGGCGGCGGAGGCGCTGGCCGAGGGGATCGACGCCGAGGTTGAGCGTCGGCTGGAGCCGCTGGTTGAGAAGCGGGTTGCGGAGCGGCTTGCCGAGCTCGAGCAGGAGCGGAAGCAGCAGGCCGCGGAGCGTGCCCGTGCTCGTGGCGGGTGGCCGGTGGAGTCGCTGCGGCCTGGTGCGATGCCGGCATCGGAGGACCCGGACCCGAATGAGGCGTTCCGCCAGTTCTTGATGGGTGGTCGCCGTTAGTTCCCCTTGTTGGTTGAGCAGCGCCGGTTCCTTGCACGGGGCCCGGGGCCGCTGCTGTGTGCATTGAAGGGAGTGCCCCGTGCCTACCTACAGCGACATGATCACGCGGGACGTCAGCGACGATCCCCTTATTCCTGAGCCGGTGTCGGCTCAGATCATCCAGGAGCTGCCGTCGCAGTCCTTCCTGCTGCAGCGTGCCGCGCAGGTCCGGATGTCCACCAAGACGCAGCGGCAGCCGGTTCTTGACGTGCTGCCGACGGCGTACTGGGTGAGCGGCGATTCCGGGATGAAGCAGACCAGCGCGGTGGACTGGAAGAACGTGATGCTGGTCGCCGAGGAGCTCGCCGTCATTGTGCCGATCCCGGAGGCGTACCTGGATGACGCGCAGGTGCCGATCTGGGATGAGGTGCGTCCGCGGATCGTGGAGGCCCTCGGCTACAAGATCGACGCCGCGGGTCTTTTTGGTGTGGACAAGCCGTCGAGCTGGCCGGCGGACATCTACTCGTCTGCTGTGGCAGCCGGTAACACGGTGGTGGTCGGCACCGGCACCGACTTTGCGCAGGATGTCGCGTCGCTGGGTGAGCTGATCGCCACCGACGGGTTCCAGATCACCGGTTTTGCCGCGCGGCCGGGGTTGAAGTGGCGGCTAGTCGGGCTGCGGTCGCAGGATGGTGTGCCGATCTACCAGCCTGACCTGCAGTCGGGTGGTGGCGGCATGCTGTACGGCTACCCGGTGACCGAGGTGTCGAACGGGTCCTGGGACTCGTCTGAGGCTGAGCTGATCGCCGGTGACTGGACGAAGTGCATCATCGGACTCCGGCAGGACATCACGTGGAAGATGTTCACCGAGGGTGTGATCAGCGACGGTGAGGGCAAGGTCGTCCTCAACCTGATGCAGCAGGACTCGGTTGCGCTGCGGGTGACGATGCGGATCGCGTATGCGACGAGCAACCCGGTGACGCGGCTGAACATGGACGGTAACACTCGGTTCCCGTTCGGTGTGGTTCAGGCGTCGACGGCTGGTAGCTGATCCCGCCTGGTTGCGGTGTGGGTGTTGGCGGCCGGTGCCGGCGCTGGTGGCGTGATGCGTGGGTGCCGGTGCCGGCCGCGGGGCCCTGGCTGGTTGTTGGTGTCTCCTGGATTGGAGTTGTGTGGTGCGCCTGTTGGCCATGCTCCACGCGTATCCGCCGCACCATAACGCGGGCGCGGAGTGGATGGTCCACACGATGTTGCGAGCCACGGTGGAGCGTGGCCACGAGGTGGACGTGGTGTTGTCGTCACGGCTGCAGGATGGGCCGTACGAGCTGGACGGGGTGCGTGTGCACCCGTACACCGGCAAGGGGGACCTGTTCCGGTTCTTGAACTCGGCGGATGCGCTGGTGACGCATCTGGAGTGCACGCGCCGGGCCATGGTGATCAGCCGGCTGCATGGTGTGCCGCTCATCCAGGTGCTGCACAACACGTTCGACCAGACGAGGAACTGGGTGCGCCGGGGCCCGTGTGCGCTGGCGGTTTACAACTCGGAGTGGATGCGCGCCGAGTTTGAGGCGTGGCTGGATTCGGTGCGTGCGCCGCGGCCGGATGCGGTGGTGGTGCGCCCGCCGGTGCTCGCCGAGGAGTACGCCACCAAGCCGGGTGACCGCGTCACGCTGATCAACCTCTACCCGCCGAAGGGGTCGGGGACGTTCTGGCAGCTGGCCGAGCGGATGCCGGACGTGAAGTTTTTGGCGGTGATCGGCGGCTACGGCCCGCAGGACGTGCGGGAGCTGCCGAACGTGGAGGTCGTGCCGAACGTGCCGGGCCAGCGGATGCGGGATGAGGTGTATGCGCGCACCAAGATCCTGCTCATGCCGAGCGAGTATGAGTCGTGGGGGCGGGTCGGGGTGGAGGCGATGGCCTCCGGTATCCCGGTGATCGCGCACCCCACCCCGGGCCTGTGCGAGTCCCTCGGTGAGGCCGGGATCTTTGTGGACCGCGACGATTTGGACGGCTGGGAGCGGGAGATCCGCCGGCTGCTGACGCCGCGCGCCTACGGCACCGCCTCCAAGAAGGCGAAGGCGCGGTCGGCGGAGCTGGATCCGGCGCCGGATCTGGAGCGGTGGGTGGCGGCCGCGGAGATGGTCGCGGCGCAGCGTGACCGGATGCGCATGCTCGCCCGGCTGACGCACTAAAAGGGGGGGTGTCCGGTGGAGAGTCTGGCGACTGAGGCCGACCTGGTCGCGCGGCTCGGCCGGGACCTGACCGACGATGAGCGGGTGCGGGTGTGCGCGCTGCTGGCGGACGCCTCTGCGCTGATCCGGGGCTATACCGGCCGCGATTTCACCCAGGCTGTGGATGACACGGTGGTGCTGCGCGCGACCGGGGGGACGCTCCGGCTGCCGCAGCGGCCCGTGATCGAGGTCAAGCGGGTGGAGGCGATCGGCGTCAGCGGCGCCCCCGACATCACGCTCGCCGACTGGCTGTTCGACGGGATCGACCAGATCCGGCTCGGCGAGGGCAATTGGATCATCAACCTGCCGGAGATCTGGTGGGACGATGACGGCTTCCCCGGCACCTACCGGGTGACCTACACGCACGGGTATGCGCAGGTGCCGCCGGATGTGGTGGCGGTGGCGTGCCAGATGACGCTGCGCACGCTGACCTCCCCGGCGATGGTCGGCGGGGTGACGAGCGAGACGGTGGGCCCCTACAGCTACCGGTCGGAGACGCCCGGTCAGGGGCTGGCGGTGACGTTGACGGATGCCGAGCGGCGGGTGCTGGACCGGTACCGGACGACCACCGGCACGATCACAGTGAGGATCTAGATGCGGGTTTTGGCGCGGTTCCACGCCTACGTGCCGGAGCACGGCGGCGGGGCGGAGGTGATGGCGCACACGCTCCTGCGTGAGCTGGTGGCGCGTGGCCACCAGGTGCGGGTGTGGCTGTCCCAGCACAACGGGCGGCGCGAGCCGTACCGGGTGGACGGGGTCGAGGTGATCCCGGTCAAGGCGCGGCAGGATTTCCTGCGCTTGGCGCGGGATAGCGATGTGGTGGTCTCGCATCTGGAGAACGTGCGGGCAGCGGCGGCGGCCGCGCGCGGCTGGGGCCGCCCGCTGGTGGTGTTGTGCCACAACACTTTCCCCGCCACCTTCTCCGCGGTCGGGTCTGGCACGACCGCGCTGGCGGTCTACAACAGCCAGTGGATGGCGGCGGAAGCCGAGCGATGGTTCGCGGAGAACCCTAAGGCCGCGCGTCCGCTGGCGAGTGTGGTGGTCCGGCCGCCGGTGCGCGCAGCCGACTACCGCACCACCCCCGGCGACCACATCACGCTGGTCAACCTGCACAAGCCCAAGGGCGGGGATGTGCTGTGGCGGCTCGCCGAGCGCATGCCGAACCACCGGTTCCTCGCCGTCAAGGGCGCCTACGGTGAGCAGATCGTCGGGCAGGCGCCGAATGTTGAGGTGGTCGAGCATGTGCCGCCGGCGCAGATGGCCGAGCGGGTGTATGCGCGCACCCGTGTGCTGATCATGCCGAGCGAGTATGAGTCGTGGGGGCGGGTCGGGGTGGAGGCGATGGCCTCCGGTATCCCGGTCGTGGCCACCCCCACCCCGGGCCTGTGCGAGTCCCTCGGTGAGGCCGGGATTTTCGTCGAGCGTGATGACCTGGACGGCTGGGTGGCGGCGCTCACCGCGCTCGACGACGCGGAGGCGTGGCAGGCCGCGTCGAAGCAGGCTAAGGCCCGGGTGCGTCAGCTCGACCCTGCCGCGGACCTGGCGCGGTGGGTTGAGGCGGTCGAGAGGCTGGGCCGGCGATGACCAGGGGTGAGACCGTGACGGTGCTGACCCGCTCGCCGGCCGGGCGCGACGCCCACGGCAACGAGATCTGGACGTGGGCTGAGCGGGACGTGGCGGGCTGCATCGTCTGGCCGAGCGGGAGCAGCGAGCAGACCGAGGCGCGGGACACGGTCACCGACCGGATCAACGTCTCGTTCCCGTATGGGACGGATCTCTCGGCGGTGTCGCGGATGCGGGTCCGCGGCGAGCTGTATGAGGTGGACGGCACACCGGAGCAGTGGAGCTCGCCGTTTACCGGGTGGCGGGCCGGTGTGCTGGCCCGCGGGGTGAAGGTCACCGGCTAGCGCAGCGCGTCCTTGAGGGAGGGGATGGCGGTGGCGGCGGCTCGTGCACGGTATCGGCCGGACATCCGCGGTTTTGGCCGTGTCCTGGCCTCCCGGCAGATGCAGGAGGAGATGCGGCAGCGTGCCGAGCGGGTCGCGCGCCGCGCCCGCGAGCTGGCGCCGGTGGACACCGGCGAGTACGCCCGGTCGTTCCGTGTCGAGGTCGGTGTGCGGGAGGGTCCGCGGCCGCGCGCCGTGGCCTTGGTGATCAACGACGATGTGGCGGCGCCGTATGTGGAGTGGGGCACGAGCCGTACGCCCCGCTACAGGGTGATGGGCCGGGCCGCGGAGAGTGCCCTATGAGCGTCGTGGTTGATATTGAGGCGCTGATGGTGGCCTGGGTCACGGATGTGGTCAGGCTGCCGGCGAGCACGGAGACACCGGCGGATCTGGAGTCGCGGGTGCCGTTTGTGCAGGTGACCGGCACAGGCGGCGACCATGACGGGTACCGCCGGGATGAGCCCAGCGTGGACATCAGCGTATTCGCGGCCACGACGGTGGAGGCGGCCGACTGGGCCGGCCGGATCCACTGGCTGCTGCATGAGCAGCTGGCCGAATCGGTCTACGACGGGGTGTCGGTCAACCGGGTGCGCACGTCGGTGCGGCCGCACCGGGTGCCGTACGACAACCCGGCTCTGCGCCGCTACGAGGCGAGCTACAGCCTGGTGGTGCACCCCGTCTAGCAGCACTTTTTTCCTGTTCGCCCCCCGGGGCCGCCGGTCGCGGGGGCTTTTTGCTGCCCCAGCATGTGAGGAGCACATCATGCCCACTATCTACCGGGACGCCAAGCTCGCGGTGGTCGGCACCAACGGCGGTGTCTGGGTGGCGCCGCTGGGTACGGCGCAGCCGTCGGACCCCGAGGAGCAGCCGCCTGCGCCGTGGCTGGCCATCGGCGCGATCTCCACTGATGGTCTGACGAATGGTGTTGAGGAGGACACCGAGCAGTTCACTCCGTGGGGTCTGACCTCGCCTTTCCGCACGGTTGTGACGAGCTCGGTGCGGACTTTCAGCTTCACGGCGTGGGAGATCAATCGCCCGATCGTGCGGGCCCTGCAGAACCGGCTCGAGGTGGATGACCTGCAGCCGGATCTGGACGGGATCGTCCGGTACGCCGAGTCCGGCACGGCGGAGCCGGACCGCCGCAGCTGGCTGATCGACGTGTATGACGGCCAGGTGTGGGAGCGTTTCTACATCCCCGAGGGTGAGATCACCGAGCGTGGCGAGGTGACCTACCAGCAGGGTGAGATGGTCGGGTACGAGTGGACGATCTCCACCTACCCCGACTCGGCCGGGAACCTGGTCTACCACAGCTACTTTGCGCCTCAGGTGGAGGATCACCTGTCCTGATGACTACCAACAAGATCGCCCAGGAGCCGGTCAGCCTGTTCTCGCTTCGCCGGCGTGCGCAGGAGGCCAAGAAGGAGCCGTTCACGTTCGATGTGGACGGCAAGATTTTCACGATGAGGGACCCGACCGAGGCCGACTGGCAGGTCACCGCGGCGCTCGGCAGGGGCGAGGGTGACCTGCGCGAGTTCATGCGCGAGCTCCTCGGCGACGATTACGAGGAGTTCGCCAAGATCCGCGGCATCAGCAGCGCTGACATCAACGCGCTGATCGAGGCCGCCACCCGCCACTACCAGGGGGTCGGCCGGGGGGAATAGCCGGCCTGGCCCGCCTGCTCGGCGAGCACTATGACGCGGTCGAGGCCGACCTGTGGCGCTACTACCAGCTGGATGTGCGGGATCTGTGGCGCCCAGGCGGCGGCCGCTCGGCGCTGACGTGGCGGCTGCTCGGCAATTTGATCCGGCATCTGCCGCCGGAGTCCGCGGTCAAGACCGAGCTGCGGAACGCGATGAGCGACGCCGAGATCAAACGGCTCGCCGAGGAGGCCGACCCGTCGCAGGGTCAGTGGTCACACACGGAGATGCTGATCGCGTCGCTGATCGACGCGGTGCGCACCAACACGTTCGTGCTGCAGCGGGTCAACGGCGTCAAGGTCAAGGCGCCGGAGCCGATCCCGCGGCCGGGTGTGCCCTCCAAGAAGCGCAAGAAGCGCCGGCAGCTGACTCCTGAGCAGACGGCTCTGGTGCTGGCGCGGATCCGCGGGGAGCGGGTGCCGCTTGGCCGCGGCATGTGGGTGCAGTCCCCGCCTGGTCTGGTTACTCGTCCTGTCCGGTAGTCGCCGGGGTGGCCCCGGCTCACCTTGCGAAAGGGGGTGAGCCGGTGGCCCAGTTCGTCGCCGGTGAGGTCGTCGTCCCCGTCGTCCCGGACGCGCGGGGTTTCCACCGGGAGCTGCGCAAGAGCCTGGTTCCCGGTGCGGAGCAGATCGGCCGGGAGGTCGGTGCGCAGATCGCCCGGGGTGTGCAGGCGCAGCTGGGGGATGTGTATGCGCCGCTGCGTGAGGCGGCTCGGCGGGAGCAGGCGCGTGCGGGGCAGGACGGTGCGCAGGTCGGTGGCGCGTTCGCCCGCGGGGTGAAAGCCCAGCTTGAGGCGGCGTTCCGTTCGCTGCCGAAGATCGAGCTCGACGCCGACGCGAGCGAGGCGCAGCGCAAGGTCCAGGAGCTTCGTGCCCGGATCGAGACCCTCTCCGGCAAGACGGTCGGCATCGACATCGATGCCGGGGCCGCGCTGGCCGAGGTGGCGGCGATCCGGCGCGAGCTGGAGCAGCTCGACGGCAAGGACGCGTCCGTTGATGTCCGTGCGGACATCGGCCAGGCGCTTGCGCAGCTCGCCGCGGCGGAGACGGCGCTGTCCGGGTTGGATGGCCGGACGGCGCACGTCCGCGTGGATGTGGACATCTCCGGCGCGCTGGCGGCGATCGGGACGCTGTCGATGGCGCTGGCCGGTTTGGCGGCGATCCCGGTCGGTGCGTCGCTGACGGCGGGGATCGCCGGGATGCTCGGCCCGCTCGCCGCCGCCGGCGCCGGGTTCGCGGGGCTTGCGGCGGTGGCGATCCCCAGCATTGGCCGGATCAATGAGGCGCTGGAGGAGCAGGAGAAGGCCGGGCAGCGGGCCGCGTCCGGGCTGACTGCTGCCGCTGGTGCGACCCGGAATCTGGCGATTGAGTCGCTGCAGGCGCAGATCCGGCAGCTGCAGGCCGCCAACGCCGCCGACCAGCTACGGAACGCCCAAGACCGGGTCAAAGACGCCGTTGCCGGGGTTGCCGCGGCGAAAGACAGGCTCAAGCAGGCGGCCCAGTCGGCGGCGCAGGCGCAGGCCGCGGCCGCGCAGCGGGTGGCGCAGGCCGAGCGTGCGCTGGCGGACGCGCAGAAGGCAGCGATCCGCGCTCAAGAGGACTTGAACAGGGCCAGGCAGCAGGCGATCAAAACCCTCGCCGACCTGGGGCGCAGTCTCCGCGGCAACGCGCTCGATCAGCGTGAAGCGGCGTTGGACCTGCGGGAGGCCGAGGCGGAGCTGGCCAAGGCCCGCGAGAAGGGCGACCCGGAGGCGATCGAGCGGGCCGAGATCGCCTACGAGCGGATCAAATTGCGGATCGAGGAGCTGCAGGTCCAGGAGCAGGAGCTGCAGGAGCAGCAGGCCAAGGGGGTTGAGGGCCAGGACGCCGTTGTCGCCGCCAAGGAGCGGCTCGAGCAGGCCAGCCAGCGGGTGCTCGACCAGGAGAAGGCGCTTGCGAAGGCGTACGAGGACGCCGGGAAGGCGGGTGAGGAGGCCGCCCGTCGTGTGGCGGAGGCGCGGAAGGCGGTCCGGCAGGCCGAGGAACGCGTTGACGACGCCAAGCGTGCGCTCGAGGCGCTGAAGCGGCAGCAGCAGATCCAAAAGCTTCAGGAGAAGATCCAGAAGATCCGGGAGCGGGAGCAGGCCAAGGCGCAGGCCGCGGCGGCCGCGCGTGCCGCGCAGGCGGCGGCTGCCGCTCAGGCGAAGGCGACGGAGAAGACCCGCGCCTTGACGCCGGCGGAGCGCGCGGCCGCCGAGCAGATCAAGGCGTTCAAGGACGCCTACGAGGATTTCCAGAAGGCGCTGGCGCCGAGCGTGCTGCCGGCGATCACCGGTGCGCTGGGTCTGCTGCAGAAGGCGTTCAAGCCGTTGACGCCGCTGGTGCAGGGCACGGCCGGCGCGCTCGTCGAGCTCGAGAAGAGTGCGGGGCGTGCGCTCGGCGGTGACTTTTGGCAGGGGTTTTTCCGGGACCTGTCCGCCCAGGCGCCCGACGCTGTGACCGGGCTCGGCAAGAGCATAGGGAACATCACGACCGGTATCGCCGGGCTCATCCGGGCGTTTCTGCCGTTTGTGCCGACGTTCGTCGGCGGGCTGGAGCAGGCGACCGCGGCTTTCGCTAAGTGGGGCCAGGATCTCGGGAAGTCCGAGGGTTTCAAGGCCTTCATGGACTATGTCCGGCAGACCGCCCCGACGGTCATCGGGATCTTCAAGGACATTTGGACGGTCCTGACGAATCTGCTGTCGGGGCTGGCTGGGGACGGCGCGACCGCGCTCGACATCGTCAAGAGCATTACGGGCTGGCTGGCCAGTTTGTCGCCGGAGACGCTGCGGGCGTTCACCCTCGCCGTGCTCGGCGTGGTCGCCGCGTTCAAAACGTGGAAGATCATCAAGACCACGGTCGACGGTGTGCGCCGGGCGATTCAGATCGCTCAGACGGTCTGGTCGGGGCTGTCGAAGGCGGCGTCGCTGGCGGCCAAGGGGGTCAGCCTGGCCGCCAAGGGGATCGGGGCCGCGGCGCGCGGGGTCGGCGCGGCGTGGTCGGGGATCTCGACGGCGGCGCAGCGGGCCGCGCAGGTGGCCCGGTCGGCGGGGTCGGCGATCGCGAACGCGGCGCGTACCGCCGGGTCGGTCGCTGCGCGCGGCGCGACCGCGGCGTGGGACGGGATCCGCACGGCGGCGCAGCGCGCCGGCGCGGCGGCCCGCACGGCCGGGACGGCGATCGCGAACGGTGCGCGGGCTGCGGCCGGCGCGGCGGCGTCGCTTGGCCGGGCCGCGCTCGAGTACGGCAAGATCGCCGCGCAGGCTGCGTTGGCGCGGGCCCGGACGCTGGCGTTTGCGGCGACGCAGGCGGTGATCCGCGGGGCGACGCTGGCGTGGGCCGCCGCGCAGAAGGTCCTCAACATCGCGCTCAAGGCCAACCCGATCGGCCTGATCGTCACCGCGATTGGGTTGCTGGTCGCCGGGCTGGTCTACGCCTGGAACAACTCCGAAACGTTCCGGAACATTGTCACGGCGGCGTGGGAGGCCATTAAGACGGCCATCAAGACCGCGTGGGAGGGCTTTATCAAGCCCGCCCTCGAGGCTTTGTGGTCGTTTATCAAAGACACGCTGGGGCCGGTCTTCGAATGGATCTGGCAGAACATCATCGTCCCAGCCTGGCAGGGCATCCAGACCGCTATTCAGACGGCGTGGAACAACTTCATCAAGCCCGCGCTGCAAGCGATCTGGAATTTCATCAAGAACACGCTCGGCCCTGTCTTCACGTGGATCTGGCAGAACATCATCGTCCCAGCCTGGCAGGGCATCCAGACGGCCATCAAGGCCGCGTGGGAGAACGTCATCAAGCCCGCGCTCCAGGCCATCTGGAACTTCATCAAGAACACGCTGGGGCCGGTGTTCACCTGGATCTGGAAGAACATCATCGTCCCGGCCTGGGACGGCATCAAGTCGACGATCACGACGGTCTGGGAAAAATTCCTCAAGCCTGTCTTCGACAAGCTGTATGAGGTGATCTTCAAGACCATCCCGGACGGCTTCAAAAAGGGTGTCGAGCTCATCCGGACCGCCTGGGACAAGGTCAAGGAAGCCGCCCGCGCCCCGGTGAAGTTCATCGTCGATGTCGTCTACAACAACGGCATCGTCAAGGTCTGGAACACCGTCGCCGATTTCCTGAAGCTGCCGAAGCTGTCGACGCTGGCGTTCGCGCGCGGCGGCGTGGTGCCCGGCTACACCCCGGGTAAGGACGTCGCGCTGGCCGCCGTGTCCGGCGGTGAGGCGATCATGCGCCCCGAGTGGACGAAGGTTGTCGGCGAGGAATACGTCCACAAGATGAACGCGGCCGCGCGCCGGGGCGGTGTGGCCGGTGTGGCCCGCGCGCTCGGTATCGCCGGCGACCCGTCCGGGTTTGCGGGGGCTTTCGCCGAAGGCGGCATCGTCGGCGATGTGAAGAAGGTCCTCGCGGGCGGTATCAAGATCGGTGCCGAGAAGCTGCTGAATCCGCTGCTGGATGCGGCGGAGCGGGCGATGGGGGACAGCGCGTGGGGCCGTATGCTCGTCGGCATCCCCCGCAAGATGATCAGCGAGGTCATCAACTTCCTCGGCGAGAAGGAGATGACGGCCGGGGCGGGGAAGGCGATCGCCTACGCGCGTGCGCAGATCGGCAAGCCGTACCAGTGGGGCGGCACGGGCCCGGACGCGTTCGACTGCTCGGGTCTGGTGATGCGGGCCTGGCAGGCGGCCGGGGTGAAGGACATCCCGCGCACGAGCCAGCAGCAGATGGCGTGGGTCAAACCGGTCCAGTCCCCGTCGCCCGGTGACCTGGGGTTCCCGCACCCGGGGCACGTGTGGCTGTATTCGTCGCCGACGACGATCATCGAGGCGCCCTACACGGGCGCTTTTGTGCGTGAGGTGCCGGCGCGTGCGGCGCAGCTGATCGGCCGCCCGCCGCAGGCGTTCGCCCGCGGCGGGATCGTCGGGTACGCGCGCGGCGGGATCAGACGGCCGAGGGCTCACATCACCGACACTCCGACGGTGCTGTTCGGTGAGGCAGGGCCGGAGGCTTTCATTCCGCTGCGGCGGGATCGGCGGAGTCTGCGGGTGCTGGGGCAGGCAGCGGCGGCGATGGGCCAGGCCGTGGTCCCCGCGTCCAGCCTCGCCGGCGGCGGCTATCTCGAGGCGCTGCAGGCGGCCGCGTTCATGGCCGCGGGCGGGGTGATCCCGCCCACAGGCTCGGGGTCGGCCGCGTCCGCGGCGGTGCGGCAGGTGTCGGCCACGGTGTCCCAGTCCACCGGCACGATCTCGGCGACGCTGGTCAAGTCGAGCGAGATGCTGCGGGAGGCGCTCGCCGAGGGCACGACGGTGCTGACCGGCGCGGTCGGTGACGCGTGGCAGCGCGCCTCGGCCGGGTTGACGTCCACGTCGCAGACGCTCTCGGCGGCGTGGGACCAGGCGGCGGAGGCGACGGCCCAGAGCATCACGCAGGTCGCGGAGGCGGAGACCGAGGCGGCCTCAAAGCTGGTGGTCGCCACCACGAACCTCGGCGAGACGGTCGCCAAGGCGACCGGTGAGCTGCAGGCGACGCTGGTGCAGGTGGCGGCGACGGCGGGGAAGGCCGCCGCGGGCGCGGGCAAGACGTCCGCGAAGTCCGCGGCGGCTCCCGTGGACAAGATCAAGTCGTCGGCGATGCTGGCCTCGGTCCGGCAGCAGCAGGACGTGGTGGTGCTGGTCAGCAAGAACGAGGACATCCCGGTCCGGTTCGGCCACTATGACCAGGGTGGCTGGCTGATGCCGGGCACGAGCCTGGTCTACAACGGCACCGGTAGGCCGGAGCCGGTTCTTACTGATCAGCAGTGGCGGGATCTGCGCTCTGGCGGTGGGCCGCTGGTGCAGATCGAGGAGTTCCACGCCACACCCGAGCAGTCGCCGTTCGCGATCGCGCAGGAGCTGCGGCACATGCTCGGCGCGCAGCTGCGGATGCGCTGACCACAAGGGGTCTGGCGCGGCGCCTACTTGGTGAGGTGCCAGATGCCCTTGTGGTCGGCCATCCCGCTGTTGAGCGCGAACTGCAGCCGGGTGATCTTGGCGTTCTTCGGCACCTCGAACCCGATCACGCCCTTGCGGACGTCGCCGGGGGCGAGGGTGACGGTGCCGCCGAACGACGCGCCGCCCTTGAGATCCACGATGGTGGTGCTGTACTGCTGGCCCTCGCTGTCGATCACGAGGGCGCAGTTGGAGGGGGAGTCCTCGTAGGCGGTGTCGCCGACGTTTTTGAGGACGAGCTCGACCCCGTAGTAGCGTTTGCCGGCGTCCGGCTTGAAAAAGCCGTCGGCGGTGGCATCGGGGAGTACGCGGCTGACCTTCACGGCGATCTTGGCGTCGTCGAACCCGCGCAGGGTGATGACGCTGCCGATCGTGGCCTCTGCCGGCTTCTTCTTCTGCTCCTTGCGCTGGGTGTCGCCGCTTGCGGCCTGAGCGGACGTGCCGCTCGCCTCGGTGTCCTCGGTGCTGGTGACGGTCGGCGCGCCGCAGGCGGTCAGGGCTGCGGCTAACAGCGCAACGGCGAGTGTGAATCGTGCTCGCATTCGGTCCTCCGTGATCGAGGTCAGGTGTGCGGTGCCATCATCGCCTGCTCACGGCCGCCTCGGCGCGCACCTCGATCCCCTCGTGACCCAGTTGTTTGTGCTTGTTGTCTGAAAGGGGCGGGCGATATGTCCCGAATCCAGGCGTATACGGCCGCTGACCTGGCTCGTCTCCGGTCGATCCACACGCCGCCGGCCGGCGGGTGGACGAACGCCACACGTGACCAGGTCCGCGAGTACCGGGATGCGAACGGCCAGCTCGTGCAGGAGGTGCTGGACCAGCTGGGCAACCGGGTGCGGCGGCGCATGCGCCGTGTCGGCGGCCGCTGGGTCGAGGTGCAGGATGTGCGGATCAACCTCCGGACGGGGGTGTGAGGCGTGGCCATCGATCAGGACGGCTGGTTCGTCGACACGTTCGTCAAAGCCCTGGCCGATGACATCGCGCTCGACCTGGGTGACACCACTCCCGGCGCGTTCAAAGGCGCCCTGTTCACGGACGGTGTGACGCCGGATTTCGACCAGGAGGACCCGGCGTACGGGTCGTCGCCGTGGGATGCGAACGAGGCGTCCGGCACCGGCTACACGCCGGGTGGGGCGGATTTGACGGTGACCGGGTGGGGACAGCTGAGCGATGCCCACAGGGTGGGGTGGAGCTTTGACACGGTGACCTGGGCCGACTCGACGATCTCGGCGGCTGGGCTGCTGGTCTACTGCCCGTCGCTGTCGGACCGGTGCGTGATCCTGCGCGCGTTCGGCCAGACGTACAGCACTGAGGCCGGTGATTTCGAGATCACGTTCGATCCTGAGGGTGGGGCGTGGCGCAACACCCTCCGCAACACCCCCTAGGAGCAGACCGTGGCTAAGTCGGGTTACGCGATCACTACTGATGGTGCTGTCGCCCTGTCCACAGCCCCCAAGAGCATCCTCGGCGTCAAGTCGGGTGCGACCACCGCCAACCACGGCGTCGACTTGCTGGGCATCCGTGTCGCGTTCGATGGGGTGACCGCGTCGGCGACACCGGTGCTGGTGGAGCTGTGCGCGGCGACGTTCGCGACCAACGCACCGGGCACGAACTCGACCTCGGTGGCGGTGCGGCAGCGGTACGGCAGGCTCGCGGGCACCGGGTTTACGGCCGCCAAGAACTGGACTACTGAGCCGACCGTCTTGACGGTGGTCGAGGAGTGGCTGCTCACCCCGAACGGGGGCCTGGTGATCTATGACTGGCCGCTCGGCACGTCGCCGGACTCGCCGCTGGGTGAGGGGTTCGTGATCCGATGCACGGCCGGCGCCGCGGTGAACGTGCGCGCCACCATGTATTTCGAGCGGTGCTGAGAGGAGGGCGCCAATGCCCTCTCTGCGTGGCAATGCGACCACGGCCACCGGCACCACGGCGAGCCTCAATGTCACCCGGCCCACTGGCGTCGTGTCGGGTGACCTGATGTTCGCGCTGCAGCAGAGCGAGTACAGCTTGAGCGGCGGTTTGCCGTCGGGGTGGACGCAGATCTACAGCGGCGGCTCTGGGTTTGCGGCGCGCCTGTCCTACCGGGTCGCCGGGGCTGGCGAGCCGAGCAGCTACTCGTTTGGCGGGGGGAGCGGCGGCGCCCGCCACAACGTAATTCTGATCGCGATCGCGGACGCTGACCCGGATACCCGGACGCTGCAGTCCGGTAACGCGGGGTCCACCAATACGGTGACCGCGCCGGCCGCCACGGCGGAGCGGGACAGCGCGCTGGTGGTCAGGTTCGGCCTGGTGGCGACGAACCCGGCCTCGACGTGGACACCGCCCAGCGGCCATACGGAGCGGGCTGAGATCAGCCAGATTCACGGCTGCTCGTGTGCTACCCAGGATGCGCTGGCGGGGGCGGGGAGCGTGGCCGCGGCCAGCTTCACGGTTTCGGGGGTAATTTTTGATTCCGTTGTCCGGCTCGGGATCACATTGATCGTGTACCCGCCGCCGGGTGGCGGGCGGCGGGCTGTGGTGTCTGCGGCGGCGGTGCACCGGGCCTGGTCCTGGTAGCAGGGGGGTGGCGCTGTGGCTCGTCTGGGGCGCGGACGCCCGAACCGGTTCGTCTTCGCCCACCCCCGGCTGGGGCAGATCCATGCGCGGCAGCAGCTGCCGGCCTGGGAGACGGCATCCGAGTGGCCTCCGCTGCTGGTTGAGACCCCGGATGCGCGGCTGTTCCTGCCGGTGTGGGAGACGGCGGCGGAGTGGCCGGCGCTCGACCTGCGGAAACACGCCTACCCCAAGGGTGTTTGGGAGACGGAGTCCGAGTGGCCGGACCTGCAGGTCACCGTGCCGGTCCGCCCCGGCGACCTGATCACCGGGGACTTCC
>ERZ777003.2024-NODE-2024-length-26109-cov-5.704306_pt1 | contig 26109 bp, 24 predicted proteins | sample MGYA00374956_ERZ777003 | MGnify/ENA primary metagenome ERZ777003 (study PRJEB29302, sample SAMN06268252) | bioreactor metagenome | isolation source: Joint BioEnergy Institute, California, USA | place: USA:Joint BioEnergy Institute, California, USA | collected... | reverse complement strand
TGACCCGTTTGCGGATGAGGCCGTACCAGCCCAGCCACACCGCGCCGAGGATGATGACGGTCGGCAGCAGCGGGCGCCAGATGCCCTCGCGGAGTTCGGCGACGACGCTCTCGACCAGGCGGTTGAAACTGTCGAGCAGACCGTCGGAAGTGGCGGCCTGGTAGACGGTGATCGTCGACTGGTTGATGGTCTTGGACAGGTCCCAGGCGGTGTTGCTCAGCGTGGCGACAGCACTGGAACTGAGTTTATCCACGCAGGATTCACGAATGGTGTGCCATTGCTGACCGGCCGTTCCGTACTGGCCGTAAAGGCTCGCGTCCGGGGGAAGGCCGTCGGGAGAGGCAGCGGCTGCCTCGGCTGCCTGGGGCGGCACCAACAGCCCGTCCGCGCCCGATCCGGCCGCTTCGGGTTGGGGGGCCGGTTCTCCCTCGCAGCCCGGAACGGCGGCCTGGACCGAACCGATGGGAACCAGCAGAAAAGCCAACAACAGCGCGGCCAAAAAGGCGACTCGACGCAGGTCGAGACGCCGAACCCGGTCCAGCAACGTCATGACAGCGGCTCCCGAATGTCCCGCGCGGTGCTGCCCACCAAAGCGCCGTCCTCCTCAACCTGGGGCTTTCGCCGTGTCGGGTTGGTGTCGAGCCACCGAAGCAGCTCCTCCGAGATGAGGTCGACGGCGATACGTCCGGCTCGCCCGTCGAGATCCCGGAAAATGCATTCCCCGTTCCCGAGGTTGCGCAACACGGCGATGTGCTCTTCGGACGGTTCGATTCCCAGCAGTGCCATGACGTTGCGCACCTCGACCCGCTCGGTGGAACGGAATGCGAAGACACTGGAGAGGCAGTTGGTGACCTGTTCGTTGAGCAGGTCGCCGGCGTTCTGGCTGACCAGGATGAGCGCGGTGTTGCGGGACCGGCCCATGCGGGAGACCTCGGGCACGAGTTTGGCGCCCTCCGGGGTGGAGGTCACCGCCCACGCCTCGTCGAGGAAGATCGCCTTGGGCAGCCGCCGGTCCAGCCCGTTCATCAGGCGGCGGGCGAACTGGCTGACCAGGTAGAGCAGGGCGACGCTGAGCCGCTGCTCGTAGCTGTAGTCGTCGCGGTGGAGGGTGGAGTCCGGCAGGGTCAGGCCGCCGAGGGTGAACACGGTGGTCCACCCCTCGGTGTCGATCTGGGTGTCGCCCTGCGGGTCGAAGCAGAGCCGGGCCAGCCGCATCTCCGACATGGACCGCAGCACCGCGCCGAGGTTGCGGGAGGCCGCGTCGTCGGAGGACTCCAGGTAGGTGACGACCTTGGCGAGGCTGGGCTGGGGCTGGTTGGCGACCGCCGCCACCGCCTGGATCATCGCGGACTCGCGCTCCTCGCTCATCCGGGGCAGCAGCAGCCGCAGCGTCTCGGTGGCCATCGTCTTCTTCGTGGGCAGGTCGTCGCCGAACCCGAACGGGTCGAGCAGTCCGGCCTGCGCCGACTCCAGCGACATGATCCGCGCCTTGCGGCCGCAGCAGTTGCACCAGGGACTCGGCGTCGCCCTTCGGGTCGATCGCGGCGACCGTGACCCCGCGCAGCGCCAACTGGTAGATGAGCAGCAGCGCCAGCGTGGTCTTGCCGCCGCCGGGCTCGCCGGTGATGGCGATGGCGGTGGGCCGGTTGCGGGCGGCGGCCACCATCGGGTCGAAGTGGACGATGGACCGCGCCCGGCCCAGGGTCTCCCCGATGTAGGGGCCGATCCAGCCCGCGCCGCTGGCGTCGCGCCGGTCGCCGAGCTCCACGGTGGCGGTGGGCATGCCGCCCGCGATGGTGCGCAGCGGCTGGCGCTGCACGTACGCCTCCAGGCGCAGCCGGTCGCCCGGCAGCGACTCGCAGAACAGCGAGAACTGGTCGCCGGTGGACTGGGTGATGTCGATGCCCATGTCGCGGTAGTGCTCGACGACCGCCTCGACCCGCTGCACCAGCAGGTCCTGGGTGGGTGCGGCCACGATGAGCCGGTACCAGCCGTACACGAACGGCAGCCGCTCCTTGGTGATGCCGTGCTCCAGCATGCGGGCGGCGTTGATCTGCTCGACCAGGCCGATGTCGGGGGCCTGGCCGGCCTCGCTCATGTGCGCCTCCATGTCGCGGGCGTGCGCGAGGCGGCGGGAGACGTCCTTGCTGGCCTTGGCGGGCGGCACCAGCTTCATCCGCAGCGACGCCTCCACGGGGAACGGCAGCGCGTCGGCGAAGTGCAGCCACGGCTCGCCGTCGGGGAAGGGCATCAGGTCGGGGAAGCGGGAGAACGACAGGTACGACACGTACGCCTCGCCGCCGGGCTGCTCCAGGCGCAGGTGGGAGCGGCCGTTGTGGATGACCCCGTCGACGAGCGCCTCGATCTCGCCGCGGCCCCAGCGGCGGCGTCCCGCCGCCGAGCGCTCCGGCTCCTCGATGGTGCCGGTGACGGCGTGCCGCAGCAGCCAGGCCAGTTCGTCGGCGCGGGCGTGGCGGGCGTGCAGGGAGCTGGCCGCCAGCGCCCGGCCCAGGCGTTCGGCCTGCTCGGTCCAGCGGGCGAGCTCCCGGTCGGAGACGGCGTCGTCCTCCAGGCCGAGGACCTGCTCGGTGCGCTGGTAGACGCCGAACAACTGGGCGAAGACGCCCTGGGAGAGCTGGGCGCGCACCCCGCGCGGTCCCAGGCGCACCCCCAGGTAGACCTCCTTGGTCCAGAAGTCCCTGGCCCACACGTGCCGGTACATCTCGTCGAGGTACTCGTACCAGCCCGGGCCGGAGTCGGAGGTGAGGGCGAGCTGCTCGGCCCACTCCTTGGCCGGGTAGGTGCGGTGCGCGATGCGCAGGTGCACCTCGGCGTCGTTCATCCGGATCGCGGCCAGCGCGATCGTGATGTTCGTGGCGAGGGCCTCGCGCTCCTCCGGTGTGGAGAACTCGTAGGAGATCGTGGGCAGGCGGAAGTAGGCCCAGGCTTCGGTGTCGCTGAGCAGCACGCGATCGTCGAAGTAGCGGACCGCCAGCCTGCTGGCGCGTCTACTGACGTTCATCGGCTCTCCTCCTGCACGGTACGGGGCTGGGACGGAACGGCCTCACCGCTTCGGCTCGGCGCTACGGGCGGCGAGGCTGGCGGCCACCACCGCCGCGAGGGCGGCGTGGGCGCGGCGCGTGGTCTGGCGCAGCGCCTTGATGTCGATGACGGACTGGGCGGACGCGATGTGGTCGTCCCAGGGAACGCGGACGATGGCGCGGCAGTTGCCGCGGGCGACCTGTTCGGCGGCGTCCACGTCGGCGAGGCTGCGCCGACTGACCCCGTTGATCACGACGATCGCGCGGGACCGCAGCTCGGAGTAGCCGTGGCCGTCCAGCCACTCGAAGGTCAGCGCCACCGAGCGGGCCGCGTCGGCGCTGGCGGGCGCCACCAGGACCAGTCCGTCGACCACGGGCAGGGCGCGGGCCACTCCGGTGGCGGCCGGGTCGAGGAGGGTGATCGCGTAGTGCCGCCGCAGCGTCCCGGTGAGCGTGATGTAGTCGCGGTCGTCGAGGGTCTGGACGTAGGGGTCGTCCAGGGTGGCCACGACCTCCAGGCCGCTGGGGGTGCGGGAGGTGTAGCCGCGCAGCGTGGAGTAGGCGTGCAGGGCGTCGGTGTTGGCCAGCAGTGAGGTGAGGGTCTCGGGGGTCTGGGTGCGGATCCGGCGGGACAGGCTCTGCGGTCCCGGGTTGATGTCGACGGCGACCACGCGGTCGTCGCGGTAGGCGGCGAGGGTGTGGCCGAGCATGAGCGTGGTGACGGTCTGCCCCGCACCGCCGGTGCAGCCGAGCACGACCAGGCCGCGGGAGCCGTCCAGCGGGGTGCGCAGCCGTTCCAGTTCGGCGGGCGGCAACTGGGGTCTGGCGGCGGAGGAGTGGCCGCCGGTGACCACGCGGGCCAGGCGGCGCCAGCCGCGGGTGCCGCCGCCGGGCGAGTCGGCGGTGTAGGCGGGGGCGGGCTGGTCCGCGGCCGCGGTCGGCGGGCGGCTGCCGCCGCCGGGCGTGGTGGAGCCGGAGAACAGCTGCTGCTCGCCGGTGCCGTGGTCGAGTTGCAGGTCGGGTTTGTCGGCTGCGGGCTGCTTCGGGGCGCTGTCCCGTTCCTGGCTCGCGGTGCCCCGGGCTGGGGTGAGCATGCTGCCGACCCTGCGGGCGTTGTCCACGAACCGGGAGAGCAGGCCGCGCTCGCCGGTTCCGGAGGTCTCGGCGGGTTCGGAGGTCTCGGCGGGTTCGGCGGCGGGGGCGCGGTCGGCGGTGGGGCTGCCCGCGGAGCGCACGCTGCGGGCGAGCCGGTTGGAGAGCCGGGAGCGCAGCTCCTGGTCACCGTGGTCGGCGGAGCCGTCGGTGGCGGCGTTCCGCTCGGAGTCGGCCAGGCCGCGGCGGCGCAGCGCGGCCTGTTCGATGGCGTCCAGCTCCTCCTCGGTGCGGCGGTGCTGGGTGGCGTCGGTGAAGCTGTCGTGCTCGCCGGTGCCGTGGTCGATCTCCAGGCGGGGCTTGCGCCGCGCCTCGGCGGGGGGCGTGTCCGGAGCGGACCGCTCGGGAGCCTCCTTCCGGGCGGCGGGCCGCGCGGAGTCCGTCTCCCGGAGGGCGGCGACCTCCTCCCAGGCGCCGGTGCCGTGGTCGACCTCCAGGCGGGGCTTGCGCCGCGCCTCGGCGGGGGGCGTGGGAGGCTCGGGCTCCGCGGCCCTGGCGGCTTCGGGCTCGGCGGCCTGCTTCTCCGGGCGGGAGTGGCGGGTGGCGTCGGTGAAGCTGTCGTGCTCGCCGGTGCCGTGGTCGATCTCCAGGCGGGGCTTGGCCGCCGCGGTCGCGCGGATCTGCTCGGCGAGGGAGGGCAGGTCCGTGGCGGAGGAGAGGTCGGCGGCCCAGGTCTCGGGCTCCTCGGCGGCGCGGGCCGACTCGGGCGCGGCCTCCTCCCGCTCGGGCGTGTCGGTCGTGTCCCCGGCCGGGGCGGCGTCGGCCGACGCGGCGGTTGCGGCCGTCTCCTGCGGGGCCTCCTCGTCGTCGGTCTCGTCCCACGGAGACGGCGCGGCCTTCGAGGGGATCTCGGGGACCCCGGTGTCGCTGGTGCGCGCCACCGGCGGCAGGTCCCAGGGGGCGGCGTGCGGGCGCGGCCCCGGGGTCCTGCGCTCCCGGCGCGTCTCCTCCGGGGCGGCGGGCCGGGCGGCGCCGCGGTCGTACGCGGTCGGCTCGGTTCCGGGCCGTTCCGCCGCGTCGGACGGGGAGTCGGCGGGGGCCGTCTCGGCGGCGCGGTCCCGCTCCATCCGCCGGGCGATCATCCGGCTCTGGGCGCGGCCGCGCAGTTGGCGTCCCGCGCGCCGGTGGGCCTTTTCCGCGGCGATGTCCAGGAGGTCCTCGGCGGGCGACGGCTGGGTGGGGACGTCGGCGGAGGAGGCGTGCTCCTCCTGCTCCGGGCTGGTCCTCGTCCTCGAGGCGGCCGTGAGGGGGGTCGGTTCCGGTTCGGGTGCGGCCATGATCTCCTCGGCTCGGCGGCGCGTCGCAGCGCGCTCCTCGGCCGCCCTGCGTTCCGCCTCGGCCTTCGCCGCCTCGTCCTCCGGTTCCGGGGCGTCGTCGGTCTCGTCGGCCGCGCGGTCGGGTGCCGGCCACGGCGTGTGGCCGGAGGCCACACCGAGAGAGGCGTACCAGTCTTCGTCCTCGTACGATTCGGCTGCGCTGTCTCCCATGTCGCGTCCCGGCAGGAGAAGAGGGCTGGGTGCGTCGTCCTGGCTCCTGGAGGGGGCCAGTCTCCTCCGCCGGTCGGCGGAGGTCCCCGGCTCGGAGAGCGGGGGACGGGAGGGGGATGCCGTCTCGGTGACGGAGGGGTCGAGTGCGAAACCGAAATAGTTGAGGACGCGCCGGGTCAGCGGCGTCCGGGGGGCGCGTTGCGTCTCGGTGACCCGGCGGGGCTCGTCGCCGGGGGATCGGGGGCGGGCCGGTTCGAGCGCGGGCGCGTCGGCGGTGGCGGCGGTCTCGACCGCTTCCTCGGCGGCCTCCTCGACCGCCTCTTCGACCACCTCCGGCGTGGCGGTCCCGGCCGGGGCGAGCAGTTCCTCGACCGTCGCGGACTCGGCGGTCACGGCGTACGGCTCCTGACGCGGCACGGCCGTGGTGACGCCCGGCAGCGGTCCGGCCTCCGGGGCGCGGCGCCACACCCGCGCCGAGACGGTGATCCGCTCCGGCTCGTACTGGGGGGCGAGCCGGGTGTAGACCCTCGCCTCGGTGGCGTAGACGATCTGGGAGCGGAGCAGTTCGGTGAGGCTCTTGCCCTCGATGACGGGGCGGGTGGCCAGGAAGGTGATCACCCCCGGCGGGACGATCCACACCACGTGCCAGGGGGTGCTGAAGGGCACTCCCAGCACGCCCATCAGCAGCCACCAGACGACGGACGTGCCCACAAAGACACCGATGGTGACGAGCGAGACCGGAACCGGCAGCCGGAAGTCGTACAGCTTGTACAGCCGCTTCTCGATGCGCCAGATCCTGGTGTATGTGGGCAGGTCCACGTCCCGGGCCCTCCTACTCGGTGTTCACGCCCATGGCTCGCGCGATGGCCACGGCGAGGACCTCGATGATTCCCGGGACGTAGAACACGATCCCGATGAAGATCGCGAGGATGATGAACTGCGCGAACCGCGTGATCTCCCGGGTGAAGAGGAAGAAGATCGCGACGATCGACACGATCACCAGGAACAGCGGCCCGAAGAAGCCGCGGAGCCAGTCGGCCAGCCCGGTGGTGTTGGGGCTGTCGGTGACCTCGACGGCCAGGTGCAGTGCGGGGGAGGCCGCGTCGACGAGGTCGACCGCGAAGCCGGTGAGGAGGGAGAGCATCTAACCGACCTCCTCCGTGTCCTGGGTGCTGTCCTGCATGGTCCTTGCCTCTCCTTGAACGGTGGCTGGGCTGGTGGCGATCATTGTGGCGCGCCCGTCACCCGAACGAGTTGAGCGCGCCCCGGATGTCGCGCACGTACCAGTCCGAGCCGTCCTTGACCACGGTGACGCTGTAGCTCTGGGTGAGTTCGGCGGCGTCCTCCCCGTCCTCGTCGGGGAGCAGCCACACCACGGTGACCTGGGCGGCGCGCGCGTCCTCGGCGGTGCCCGAACCGGCGACGGGCACCTTGAGGTCGACGATCGACCCGAACTGGAGGACCCCGGAGGGCAGCGCGGTGACGTCGGCGCCCGGCGCGAGGTAGCGGTCGAGGTGCTCGTGGTTCTGCGCGTACGCCTCGAAGAAGTTCTTGATGGTCTCCTCGAGTTCGCTGCGGGCCTGGGGATCGGTCTCGAACTGGCGGTCGGGGAGGGTGGCCTTGTCGGGGGCGGCCAGCAGCGCGGGGCGGCCCGACACCACCAGCGCGGTGCCGCCCTGGTCGGCGTAGACGGGCACGTCCAGGGTCATGGGCTGGCCGTTGACGTCGGCGGCCAGGCGCACCAGGGCGTTGTTGTCGTCGTGGACGTCGACGACGAGCACCTCCACGCCGGTGGCGGACAGTTCCGCGCCGGGTATGTCGAAGGCGCCGCTCTGGCCTTCGGGGACGAACTCGGCGAGCGCCGCCCGGCGCTCTTCGGCCTTGTCCGGGCTGGTGTTGAGGTAGACCTCGGCGAAGCGCACCGCCAGGGAGGCCGCGGCGGTCTCGGGGAACTCCACCCGGTCCTCGGCGGCGGGCTCCTGGGCGGTCCGGGGGAAGAAGTTCTCGCGCAGCGGCAGCCACAGGCCGTTGAGGAAGACCACGATGAGGAAGGCCCACAGCACGGCACGGCCGACCCACAGCCACCAGCGGCCGCCCGCCCCGGCCCGGGGGCGCCGCCCCCCGCCGCGTCGGGGGGCGGAGTCGAAGGCCTCCTCCGCCGCGGCGGGGGCGTCCTCGTCGATGACGCCTCCGCGCCCAGCGGCCGACCTGCCAGCCATCGCGCCTCCATCCACACACGGGCGCGCCCCACCGCGGGGCCGCCGGTTCCGCCGTCCGTCTGTTGTCTATCCCATCTTCCATGGTGCGGCATGTCCCGGGATCTACGAACGGATTACCGGAGGGTGTTTTCTCCCGTTTCCGGCGTCCCTTCTCCCGGCTGTCTGACAACAGCGTGGCATGACCGGGTCATTGTTTTACCCCATGCTGGAATTCGGCAAGGTCACGCGCCATTTCCGGATAGTCCGGAAAGGGGAAATTGTCGGCTTGCTGAGGCGGTTCGCTGACCGGAACGCCGCAGGCCCCGGTTCCGGTCCGCTCCCCCGCGGCATCCGGTCGGAGTCCGGCCCCGGACGCCGCGGCGTCGGTCACACGTTGAACCGGAACGTCTACCACAACGCTCTCACCTGCGGAAACGGGCTTCTGGGAGATCCAAGTCAGCACAGAATCAGCACGGGAAAACAAGGTCAGCACCTAGGCCACTTCGTCGTACCCCTCCGGGGTTTGGGGAGCCTCGCTGGGGACGTCCACCGGCACGGGCCGCATGGCACTCTGCATGACCTCGCGGCAGCGGTGCCAGGCGCCGGGCACGAGGTGCCCGTAGATGTCCACGGTGGTCTTGATCGACTTGTGGCCGAGCCAGCGCGAGACCTCGTGGATCGGGATGCCGTTCGCCAGGGCCGTCGAGGCGAAGAAGTGCCTCAGCGAGTGCGGGGTGTACTTCGGCTTCCCGCTCACGTCCACCAGACCGGCAGCCCGACACGCCTTCTTGAAGTGGTAGCCGTACGTCGTGGCCGTGGGCATGGTGCCCTTGCCTCGCTCGCGCGGAGCAAAGAAGACGTCGAGCTGTCGATCTTTGCCCGCCTTGTCCTTGAAGGTCACCGGGATGGAGTTCCACTGCTCCGTGTGGGTGTCGATCTCGTCATCGATGAAAGGAGCGATCGGGATGTCCCGGTACTCCCCCTCGGCGCGATGCTTCAACGGGACGAAGGTCGTACGGCGGTCCCCACGGTTGGCCTGCGAGCTGACCTGCCAGCGGACGCGGATGAAGTCGGTCCGCCGGCACTCGCTGGCAAATGCCAGGACCGCGGCCTATCAGGCAGCTCTTACGCCGGGCGTCGCAAGGTACCTGCTCGATCGCGGGATCGGGCGGGACGAGGCAATTACGTACCGGCTTGGCGTCGTCGGTGACCGGCCGTTCCCCGGTCACGAGCGGTTCCGGGGGATGCTCGCGATCCCCTACCTCGACCGCAATGGCAAGCCGCTGACCATCCGCTTCCGCTGCCTTGAGGAGCACGACCATCGGGCGTCCTTCCACGGGAAGTACAACACGATCAAGGACGACCCGCCCCGCATGTACGGGATCGACTCCGTTCACCAGGCCGGGGACACGATCGACGTCGCCGAGGGCGAACTCGACCGGATCATCCTGCGGAGGATCGGCCTGCACGCGGTCGCCATCCCCGGCGCCGCCCTCTGGCAGGGGCGTCACAGGCGGATGCTCGCAGGCTTCAACCGGGTGCGCGTCTGGGGCGACCCGGACGACGCGGGCGCCGAGTTCACCGCGCGGATCTGCCGGGCCCTGCGTTCCGCGAAGGGCGTGCGCCTGCGGGACGGCGACGTGACCGAGACCTACTTGCAGGGGGGCGAGCAGGCCCTTCTCGACCTGATCAAGGAGGACAACCAGTGACCGAGACGACCAAGAAGGCCGCCCCCCGCAGGGCGCCGGCACGCAAGACCGACCCGTTCGCGACCGTCCTCGCCGAGGTCGGCGCGGCAGCCCGCGAGATCGGCGACCTCCCCTCCGCCCTGGTCGGCGGCAACCTCCCCGAGCGAGGGTCCGACACCTACCGCAGGCGGGCCGCAGAGTGGGAGGTCATCAACAGCACCCGCCGGGCAGGGGATGTCCTCGGCGTTGACGGCCTGGCCATACAGGTCGCCTTCGCCGCATTCGGGGGACGCACCGTCGAGGAGATCCGCGAGGGCCTGGTCCGCCTCGGCGCCCTGGCGGTCGCCGCCGTCGAGCAGATCGACAGGGGGCGGAAGTGAGTGCACCCCTGCCTGGCAAGCCCGGCCCGACCCTCAAGCGCCTGTACGAGGAGTTGGAGCCCGACGTGCGCGAGACCGTCCTCGTGCGGCTCCTCGACGGCTCCTCCGCCGAGCGCCTGGCCCTGGTCCTGCGCAAGCACGGGCACCGCGTGTCCGCGTCCACCATCCGCACCTACCGACGATCCCTTCGCGACGGAGTGTAAAGTTTGAACCAGACTGAATTGCTGAACGACCTACTCGCCACGCCGACCGCCCCGGCCGTGCCTGGCCGCCAGGCCGACCCGGAACGGGACTTCACCCGCCAGATCGAGGTGTCTGGCGACGCCGCCGAGGTGACGGTGCGCGGGCCCGAGGGCATCGACCCCGAATCGACGGCGGCCGACGTGCTTCGCGCCCACCAGCTCGACCCCGCCGAGTGGGAGGTGACCGGGTTCCGGTCGAGCGAGTGGACCATGCCGAACGGCGAGCCGGGCGTGTCCGCCCGCTTCTCCTTCGGCCGGCGCAAGGGCGGCCCCGTAGCGGCGCGGCCGAGCATCGACGAGCTACTCCAGGTGTTCGACGAGGCCCCCGTCTTCGTGCCGGTCATCGAGGAGGGTGAGTACACCTTCATCGTCGCCTTGGGTGACATGCAGTTCGGCAAGATCGACGGCGATGGATTCCGGGGCACGCTGACGCGGGCGATCGAGTGCATCGACCGGGCGGTAGTACTGCTGGAGACCTACCGCGAGCGGTTCGATATCGAGCACGTCCATTTGGCGTGGCTCGGTGACCACATCGAGGGCTTCCAGAGCCAGGGCGGCGCGAACACCTGGCGCACGGGCCTGACGCTCACTGAACAGATCCGGCTCACCCGGCGCCTGATGGCGCACGCCATCGTCCGCTTCGCCCCGGCCGTCTCCCGGCTGACCGTCGCCGCCGTCCCCGGAAATCACGGTGAGGCGGTCCGGCCGAACGGCAAGGGCGTGACCCGTTACGACGACAGCCACGATACGGATGCGCTGATCTCGGTCAGCGAGGCCCTGGCCTTGGCGGGCGAGGAGTTCGCGCACGTCGAGGTGTATGTCCCCGACTCGGACGAGCTGACGGTCGTCGTCGAGTGCTCGGGCACGGTCGTGGCGCACGCCCACGGCCATCAGTGGAGGGCGGGCAAGCACTTCGAGTGGTGGCGCGGCCAAGCCTTCGACAAGACCTCGGCCATGCACACCGCGGATCTGCTCCTAGCCGGACACCTGCATCACGAGCTGGTGGACACGAACGGGCCGCGCACCTTCGTGCAGGTGCCGGCGATGGAGTCCGAGTCGACGTGGTGGCGGCACCGCACGGGCACCCGTGGCGCCCCCGGCCTGATGGTCATGGTCACCAAGGGCGGCGAGGTGCCAGTCAAGGAGGTGGTCAGGTGACCGCCTCACCAGCCGTCGACTGGCGCATCCTCAACCTGCCCGCGGTCGTGGCCCTGGCGGGCCGGGCCGCCCGCCGCATCGCGGACGGCTACGAGGACACGCTGACGATGGAGTACGAGGACGCCCGGCAAGAGGCGCTCATCCTCCTCGCCACGAAGCCGCAGATGGTCAACGAGTGCCTTGCCGATCCCTCGCTCGGACTCGGTGTGCTCTATCACCGCCTGGTCCTCGATCTTGTCGACCGCGTGAAGACGGAGGCCAGGCGCCGCATCCGGCACACGTCGTACGAGGCGGCCTGCAACGCGGCCGAGCGGGGCCGCCTGTGAGCGGATACGACCGGCGCCTCGTCGAGCACCTGCTTCCAGCCGTGTGGGATGTCGAGGCCGCGTACGGCATCCGCAACCCCCAGGCACCAGACGCCGACATGCCGAGAGGGACGGTCGACAAGAAGGCCGCCGGCACCTTGCTCGCCCACCTCGCCGACATCCGGCGGGCCTGGGTGACCGCGCCGCTGTCCCTCGTCGAGAAGCGGGCGATCTTCATGCGCTTCGCACTCGACTGGGACGACCACCGGATTGCAGCTCGCGAGGCGGTCACTGACCGCGCCGTCCGCTACCGGCTCGAACGAGGGGTCGGCAAGCTCGCAGCCCACCTCAGCGGCACCGCCTACATCGACAACTACGACGACTTGGAGAACGCAGCGTGAGCGAGACCCAGCCCGACGGACTCCCGGCTGGGATGGGCCCCGAGGACTACGAATTCTGGGACGACGCAACCCGCACCTACTACGAACGCCAGGACGACGGGGCGATCATCGCCCGGCCGTACAACGGGGCCGAGAACCAGCAGGCCGACGCCGCCGCGAATCGCGCCCTCCTCATCGAGCGTCTCAAGGGCATGACCCTGCTCCTGCCGGGAGACATGTCGTCGAACAACACGTACACCGCCCTGTCCGGCATTAGCGAGGAGGAGCTGAGAGCGCAGGTCGGCGCGCTGACCGCGCAGTCGAACCGCCAAGCGGACATGCTCGCGACCGTCACCCGCCTCATCCTGGGCCGCTTCGAGTCCCTGACCATCGATGTCCAGTAACAGCCGTACACCTAGTTCCAGTTGGGCCCCGTTTGCGGGGCCCTGCTGGCGTTTCCGCAGGTAGAATCGCTGCATGACGTTCAAGATGACTTGGGCGCTCGTCGCCGAGCACGCGGACGAGTGGACCGGGGACAGCTACCGCCAGGCGACCATGATCCTGAAGGAGCGGGTTGACGCGGCCGTATCCGCGAGCGGGATGAACGCGGAGGCGCAGGCACACTGGCGCGAGACGTTCCTCGGCCCCCTTCGGGAGAGCCTCTTCACCGAGGGCCGAAGCGCCGTCGAAGCCGGGCGCGATTGGAGCAAGGCAGCGGGCCCTCTGCTCGTCGCCCTCACGCCGACGTCCTGAGAACCGAAAGCTCGACAAGGGTCAATCGCCCAGCAGTTGACGTAACACGTCCGCTGAGATGGCACAGCGGAATCCGGTGTCGTCGTCGAGCATCTCCGATGAGGCGTCGTTGAAGGCGGCGGGAGTCACCCGCGAGAAGGGGCTCGTCCATGCCCCTGCTTTGAGTTCATACCGGCTCGGTTCTGAGAGCGTCGACGTCCACTCCCACGTGTTGCCGCACATGTCATAGACCCCGTAGGAGCTGACCCCGCTGTGGTACCTCGTAACGGGAGTGGTTGAGCCAAGGCCGCTCTCACGCGTGTTGCATTTCGCCGGAGTCTGTTGACTGCCCCAGGGGTAAGTCTCCCCCCTGGGGCCTCGCGCCGCCTTCTCCCACTGCTGCGAACTCGGCAGTTCCTTGCCAGCCCAGGATGCGTATGCGGCGGCGTCGTGCCAGGTGACGAACACAACCGGGTGATCCAAGATGCTTTCCGGGCACCTGCCCTTCGACCAGTGCTGCGGAGTCGCATGTCCTGTAGCGGCGACGAAGCGCTCATAGTCCGAGTTCGTCACGGGGTAGAGGTCGATATAGAAGGCTGGGAGCCAGACGGGGGTGTTCCCGGCTCCCGACAAGTACACGCCTGCGTCAACAAGCGCCATCTTCTTGCCGTCTTGTGGGTGCCGGACCTGATGCTGCCTGGGGAGGCCTGAGCCCTCCTCTGCCCTCTGGTCGGGCAGCACCGAGTCCAAGGAGTTCGTGAGTTTCACGAACCTTGCGTGGACGTCCGGCGCCGACGTAGCCAGAGCCGTGTCCAGGGCTGCTTGATTCACAGGACGGATCTTGATTGTCTCGCCGCGGGCCTCCCACTTGGAGACCATGCGATCGCTCACTCCGAGCTTTGCGGCGAACGCCTCGATGCTCATCCGCTGTGCCTCACGCAGCGCCCGGACTTCCAGTCCGGTCCACCTTTCAACTGTGGCCACCCGAGACTCCTTTGAGTGAATCAACGGAGCCCAGCGTAGTCACATGATCATCCGCGCGTGGCGCTACAGCGGATCTGTCGGCACCTCCATGTACGACTTGCGGAGAGTGTCAATGATTGGGTGGTCGTCGGTCAGGGCGGTGTCGTCCACTCCACTGACCGCCCGCACCCCGATCGCCGCGTTGGTCGCGAAGACAGCCTGCATGCCCGCGATGTCCGCGAGCTGGACGGGCCGATCAACGTGCGCGTGTGCTTCTTTCAGGAGCTGCATCGTGACGCCCACCAGGATGTCCGCCTCTGGCCAGATCACCCTGTCCCCGTCGAAGAAGCCGATGTTCCACGTGCCGCCCTCCGAGACGAATGACTGCTCGTCGACGAACAGCGCATCGTCGAACCCGTCGAGTTGAGCGGCTCGTCGATGCAGAAGCTGCCCGAACAGACCAACGCTCTTCACGCTCGGCAGGTCGCGGACGTACTTCCTGGTCTGCACCCGCATCGGTGACAGTGGCAGATTCGCCGCCGGCCTGGTCGTCACCAGCACTTGAGGGTCTGCCTTGGCGCTGGGGTGGCCCATGTCGAAGTTTGGGTCGAAGACGGTCACCCGTACGACGCCCGCACCGGCGGCGGGGGCTACGCGTCGTGCCAGATCCCGCACGCGCTCCGGGTCCAGTTCGGCGTCGAACAGCGCCCTGCAGTCCCTCACGAGCCGGTCCAGGTGGAACGACAGCCCACGTACGCGCCCATCCTCGACGCGCATGGACGTGAAGTGTCCGTACCCGGTGAGGGCCAAGGTCTTGAGCTGATCCACGCTGACTGGTTTGCCATTCAATTCAGCCATGGCGACAGCATGACACCGTCGTTGCGGCGGCCGAAGAGAAAAGTGCTGGTAGGGACCCTAAGTTCGGTGAAAGTTCGGTGCCAGGGCAGTGGGAGGTCGTTCCGACCCCCCGGCACTCCAGGCGAATCTTGTCCTGCCGCCGCGGACCGCTAGCACCGCGGCGAACACGCACTTTCTCTCCCCCGCCGGGCTCACCGACGCCTGCGCTGGGCAACCCTGCCGACCCTGAGATGGGAGTTCGCCATGCCCCGAACGAGCATGACCTTCGGCAAGAGCCGCCTGGTCATCGAGACCGGCACCCACGAGCACGATGGAACAACCATCGTCGAGCGTAAGGGCCTTGGTCACCCCGACACCCTCGCCGACCACCTCGCCGAACGGCTGTCCAGGGCGTACAGCCGCTACACGGTGGAGCACTTCGGCGCGGTGCTGCACCACAACTTCGACAAGCTCGCTCTCCTCGGCGGCGCAAGCGAGGTCCGCTACGGCGGCGGCAAGATGACGGCGCCGGTCCGGGTTCTGGTCAACGGCCGAGCCGCACCCACCTGCGGCGGCGAGACCATTCCCGTCCTGGAGATCGTGGAGACGGAGGTCCGGGAGTTCTTCGCCGACCGCCTTCCGGAGGTCTCGGATCACCTCGATATCTCGTTCAACATCACGAGCAATTCGAGCCCTGGTGCCGTGCTGACCGGCGATGCGGTCCCGGACCGGACCCGCTGGTTCAACCCGAGGTCCATCGAAGACCTTCGAGAGCGCCGGGTGCGGCTCTCGAACGACACCTCGCTCGGTACGGGCTGGGCGCCGGAGAACCCCTTCGAGTCGTTCGTGCGTGAGCTGGTGGACCATCTCTCCGGAGAGAGCGACTTCCGGCGAGCCCACGCGTGGTGCGGCTCGGACGTGAAGCTCATGGGTTACTGGGACGGCGAGAGCGCCGACGTGGTGCTCTGCGTGCCGCAGAAGTCGCGTCACGTCGACAGCCGTGCGGAGTACATCCGCAACACCGAGAGTGTCCTCGCTGAGTGTCACCGGCTGGCCGGCACCCGCCTTCCGGGGGCTGAGGTCCAGTTCCGGCTCAACGCACGCGACATGCCCGAGAAGGACGAGCTCTACCTGACGTACACGGGGAGCTCGATCGAGTCAGGCGACGAGGGAGTCGTCGGTCGGGGCAACCGCGTCAACGGCCTCATCACCCCTCTGCGTCCAATGAACCTGGAGGGCGCCAACGGAAAGAACCCCGTCTACCACGTCGGGAAGCTCTACAACATCGCTGCGCAGCGCCTCGCTCACCGCCTTCACGAAGCCACCGAGGGGCAGGCCGAGGTTCACCTCGTCAGTACCACGGGGCAACGGCTCGACCAGCCCTGGCGCATCCTGGTCCGCCTGTCCTCGCAGGATGTCGAGATCGACAAGGTTCAGGCACTGGTCGCCGAGTCCCTTGAGATGTTCCCGGCTCTGACGGACGAGCTCGTCTCGGACGGGATCGTGCTGAGCTGATGTCGACGCAGATGCTCGGAGAAGTGCCGCCGGGGTGCCGGCGGCGTCTTCTCGACCACTACGGCCCATCGGCAGAACCATGGCTTCGGAACGCCCCGCACCTCCTGGCCGAGGCGGCGGAGCGCTGGAAGCTCTCGTTGCAGAGCTACCACGACGCAGGACACGCCTCTGCCATTGCCCTGGCAACCGCCTTCGACGGCACTCCGTTGATCCTCAAGGCGTGGTACGAGCCTCTCCGGTATCGCCACGAGATCGCTGCCCTGCGCGTATGGGCTGGTGGCCCGACCGCGAACGTCATCGAGACAGCGGACGACTTGTCGGTGGCAGCCTTGGAGCTGGTAGGAGGCCAGCCAGGCGGGGCCGCGCGCCTCGCGCGGGAGAGGCAGATGGTCGCCGCTGCGATCCAAGGACTTCACTCTCTCGGCCAGCGGAGGCCGACGCCAGACCTTCCCACGCTCACCCATTTCCGCCAGGAGGTGGTAACGCCTCGCATCCGGCAGCGGGCTCAAGGGCTCGACCTCGGCCCAATGGGGACGCTCGTGGAGGACGCGTGCCAGGGGCTCTCCGGTCTGTGGGAGGACCCCGCCCGGACGACGGTGCTCCATGCCGACCTGTACCGGGAGAACGTGATATTCGATCGAGGAGGGCATCCGCGCCTGATCGATCCGCATCCCATGGTGGGGGACGCGGCGTTCGACTGGGCCTTCTGGGCGGTGTACTACGACCTTGAGCGCGGACTGGCAGATCGGCTGGCCACGGCCTCTCGGATCTCCCGCATCCCGATCCCGGAGATCACGCCGTGGTGCAGAGCCCTCGCGGTTGACGGCTTTCTTTACTACACGGAGATCAACGATCCTGCGAAGCCGAAGATCGCGAAGGTGTTGTCCTCGCTGATGGCCTCCAGCGCCGGGGGCGAGCGGTGACGACGTACATCCTTCGTCATGGACAAACCGACTACAGCAAGCAGTACCTCGTCAACGGAGACCCTGCCCGCGCCATCCGTCTCAGTGAGGAGGGTGTGCGATCTTGCCGGAACCCGTGGTTCACGCTTCCTCTTCATGGCGTGCGGACATGGCTCGCGAGCGAGTTTCCGCGCGCCCAGCAGACGGCTTCTCTGCTCATGGGAGTGCCGGCGTCGAAGCTGGTGGTTGAGGCGCGGCTGAACGAGCTGGACTACGGGAAGTTCGAAGGCGGCCCGTTCCTGGAGTACGCCTCGTGGCTCGATCAGCATGGCGGGTCGCAGCGCCCGCCGGGTGCCCGAGAATCCCAGCGAGAAGGCATCCGGAGGATGCTCTCTGGCGTGCGCTCGGTCCTGGACTACCCGGGTCCTCGCGTCCTGGTGTGCCACGGCTTGTTGGTTTCGGTCCTGCTTTGGCACCGAGACCGCTCCCCCAGCGAGGCCATGCCACTTTTCTTCCCGGAAGCCCCGTGTGTCGAGCCTCTCGCCGTATCCGACCAGGAGCTGGACGAGTGGGTCGAAACCCTGCTGGCTGATCTTGACGGGGAGGGGCCGCAAGATCGAGATGGGCACTGCGCCGCTCCGATATTGCGGGCCGATGGGGGTTCGGCAGTTGCTACCTTCGACCGTGTAGACCACTCGCCGGAGGAGAAGGAACCCCCTCATGCATGATGCCCGCGCCCTGATTGAAATGGGTGCCGAAGCGGTACGTCGCCTCGCTCGCCGCGGATACTCGCTGGACCTGTCTGCGCTGGAGAGCCTCCAGTCGCGGCGGAACCAGAACATCCGCTCGGCCGACGAGCTGCGGGCAGAGTCCAAGCGAGTGGCAAGCGAGGTTCAGCAGACCGCGAAGCAGGGTGGGGACATCTCCAAGCTGAAGGAGCGCGCCCGAGAGCTCAAGGACCAGATCCGCGAGATCGAGGCCGATCAGGAGAGGGTGCAGGAGGAGCTCCGCGATCTCCTCCTCAGCATCCCGAACCTCCCCGATGACAGGGCTCCAGATGGCGACTCTGAGGAGTTCGCGGTCGAGGTCCGCCGTGTGGGGACTCCGCCCACCTTCTCCTTCGAGCCGAAGGATCACGTCGATCTCGGGGAAGCCACTGGCATTCTCGACTTCGGTCGAGCGACGAAGCTGTCGGGCCCTCGCTTCGCCGTCTCGCGTGGAGCAGGGGCAGCCCTTGAGCGAGCGCTGACGACGCTCCTCCTCGACCTTCACACGCGCCGACACGGCTACGTCGAGCACTCGGTTCCGTTCCTGGTCACGCGCAAGACGATGACTGGCACGGGGCAGCTGCCGAAGTTCGAGGAGGACCTGTTCAAGACCGGCGTCGCCGATCGCGAGCTTTTCCTGATCCCGACCGCCGAGGTCCCGCTGACCAACCTCTATGCCGACGAGATCATCCCGCCGGCAGAGCTGCCGCTCGCTCTGACCGCCCAGACGCCATGCTTCCGCTCGGAGGCAGGCTCGTACGGCCGCGACACCCGGGGCCTCATCCGCCAGCACCAGTTCACCAAGGTCGAGATGGTGCGGATCTGCGACCCCGAGGATGCCGACGCCGAGCTGGAGAAGATGATCGGCCACGCTGAGGCATGCCTGAAGGAGTTGGGTCTCGCATACCGCGTGGTCACGCTCGCGGCTGGCGACACCGGATTCTCCGCCCAGCTCACCTACGACCTTGAGGTGTGGATCCCCAGCCAGAACACCTACCGGGAGATCTCGTCCGTCTCGAACTTCGGCACCTTCCAGGCCCGCCGCGCGAACATCCGCACGCGTGGCGCGGACGGCAAGCCCAAGCTGGTGGCCACACTCAACGGCTCGGGTCTGCCCATCGGCCGCACTCTGGCCGCGCTGCTCGAACAGGGTCAGCAACAGGACGGCTCGATCGTCCTTCCTGAATCACTCGTCCCATACCTCGGCTTCCGCCGAATCTCGGCGGACGGAACACCGGAGGCATAGTGCTCGTCGGCGTCTGCGACTTTCCTGGTAGCTACGCTTTTCCCCCTGCCGGATACGGCGGGATCGAACGATGGCTTTGGGCGGTCGCAGTAGGCGCCCGAGCCGCAGGCGCCGACGTACACCTCCTGGGCCCAGGGTGGCTCCCGGATTTGGAAGCCGAATGGGTCCGCAAGCCGGTCCGTCTCGAAGATGTCACGGCTGGCTCGCTGGCCGAACGCGAACTGAAGGCAGCGGGCTACGACCTCCTGATCGTCGGGCACGAGTACCCTTCGCTGCCCGCGTGGGTACGCACCTGGAGCCAACTGGACTGTGATGTTGCCACGTTCCAGCACTCCCCAGTGTTCCAGCACACAGAATCTGCATTCGACGGCAAACGGTCACGCCTTTACTGCTACTCACCCGAGATGGTCGAGCGCTACGCAGACCACCAACCCGTTCCGGAACTGGCTGTCCACCTCGGGCTCAATGAGGAGGAGCCGCCGGCTGCCAAGGGGCGAGACCTGGTGTGGCTCGGCCGCATAGACGAGGAGAAGGCCCCCCACCTCGCGGTGAGGGCAGCTCAGATACTCGGTCGCCGGATTCGCATCGTCGGCCCCGTCTTCAACGAGGACTACGTACGCCGCCACGAGAAGATCTTCTCCGCAGACAACGTGGAGTGGGTCGGCGAGCTCGGCGGCCCCGCCAAGACGGCCGCCATCCGTGAGGCGTCCGTGTTCGTCTACACGTACGAGCGCACGTACGTGGAGGCGGGGGCTGCGGTCTTCGGCGAGTCCCTGCGGGCAGGAACGCCCATGGCGGCCCTGACCTGGCGGGAGGGAACCTGTGCACAAGCCGCGCTCTGCGACCGCACAGGCGTAACAACAGTCGTCGCACCCGACGCGGACGACGAGTCGGCATCCGAGGCCCTCGCCGAGGCGATCGAGCGCGCTACCGCGCTGGACCACGCCGAGGTCCAAGCCGTTGGCCAACACCGCTTTGACCCAACGCGGCACTTTGAGGCCATGGCGGCACGCTGATGTTGACCGGGTCACCCACGCATCAGATAGCAACCGCGCTTCGACAAGTCCTTGGGCAGAACTGGGAATTCACGGTCGACGGTACAGATCTTGAGGTCCGTCACCGCCACTGGGGCTCGCCGTATATGCCGCCTCGCCGTTCACCGTCGTGGGACGAGCTTCTGTCGACCCTGGGGGAAGCCTTTGCCGACCGCGGCGTTCCTCGCGACGGATGCATTCCGCTTCGTTGGGGACGCGAGACTGAGCTGGCCATCTCGGCGGTTCAAGCGCTTGATCCCCTACTCAAAGACGGCCGTCCTGTGACCTACCGCAGCGGATTCATCCCGCAACCGGTGGTCCGCTTCACGGGCGAGCGAGACGGCCGCGGAGAGCTCCTTGACGGTTACCTGACTTCATTCGTCAATGTGTCGCGTGTGCAGCCGATCCACAGCATCGACGAGTACGCCACTGTCCTGGACGACTGGCTCTACGTGCTGTCACGGCTCGGCTTCCATGCCCGGCATGTCAGTCTCTACGGTCAGCTCAAGGTCTGGCACCGTCGGCAGGTGGCCGGGGTGACCCTCATGTTCCGCCACCTTGATCTGACCCTCGGGGACATCGTGCTCTTGTGGAACATCGAGAACCCTCAGCGCATGGCCGTCGATCTCGGCACGGGACTTGAGCGCTTAGCCTGGGCCAGGACGCTCGGGAACTGGCGTGAGCTGATCTTCGGCCCTCTCGCCGGAGCAGCTCCCGCCTCCACATTGGACTCGCTCCGTACGGCAACACTACTGATCGGCAACGGCATCATGCCCGCCGCGCGCGGTGCGGGTGGAGTGACCCGTCGTGTGCTGGGGATGGTTGCGCCTGAGTGGGTTCGCCTCGGTGTAAGCAACGTGGTGCGGTCCGCCCACCACTATTGGTCGACGGTCACTCCGCTTATCGCCCCGTGGCCTGTGGTCGTTAGCAGCATCGAGCACGGAATCAACGACCTCATGCAACGTGGTTCAGCACGCCAACCGGAGACTTGAACCGGATTCGCCCCTAACTCGCCAGAGCGAACTGCGACTCGGCTCCTTCGTTTCGGGCAGCCGGGTTGGGGTCAACCGGAAGGGCCTCGGGCTCGGACGGCGTAGTCTGCCGTTCGGCCGGGGTGTCGTCCTGCGCCGCCTCTACGACGGTATTGACGATCTCGCCGATGGCGGCCTGCGACACTTCCTGCGGGTTTTCGACGATGACGGGCTCAGGGTCAGCGATCACCACGTCCGTGGTCGGGTCGGTGAGGGTTACCTCGACAATGCAGGGCGGCGCCTCCGCGGACTTGCCGACGGGGGCGACAACCTCAGCTATGACGGTGACCGACTCGGACATCTGCGTGGTAGCCGTGATCTGAAGGGCTTCCACGTCCGCGTCGCGGTCCGTGTCGAGGGCATAGACCGTGAACTGCGGTTCGGTGCCGGGCAAGCTGATGTCCGCCATGAACGTCCGGAAGGGCACGAGCCCGTCCGGCAGGCTCTTGACGGCATCCTCGATCGGGTCGGGAACGACCTGCTTCACGGCACCCTTGATGGTGTCTTTGATGCCGCTCTTGGCCTTCTTCTGCGGCTTGCTCGTCTTCTTCGTCGAGCTGCCGGCGGATCCGTGCGCCTTGTCCTTGCTGTCCTTCGGGGACTTCTGGCCAGGCGTGACCTTGCTTCGCGCGCGGACGTTGCCCTCTGGGTTCCCCGCGTCCGGGTTGTCGGCCGTGGGCTCGTACGACGCCTCCTCATCGGGTGACAGGTGGCGGTACAGGGTGCCGCTGGCTCGGATGTACGCGCCGGCATCATCGACCTGCTCGGCGTTGTCGGAGCCGTAGGCGAGTTCGCGGGCCTCGGCCTCGGTCATGCCCCGGCGTACCGCTTCCTCGACGAGGGCTTGGCGCTGTTCTTCAGTGAACTCCACACCAGCGATACCGCCGTGCCCGTCGAAGAAGGTAGGTATGTAGTCATCCTCGGGGAGCACCGCGCTCCCGTTCGAGGGCTTCTTTTCCGGGTTCTGTGGCGCCGCCCGTTGGGCGAGGTCCTGACCATCCCCGGGCGTCACGTCGGGGACGCTGTGCGTCGGGCGCCTCTTGCTGGACGTGGCCTCGTCGTCGGAGACATCGACCGTGGCCAGGGTTCCCGTGTAAACCGTCGCCGCCGCAGCCATACCGCAGCCGAGCATGGCCAGCTTTCGTTGCGGCTCGCCCTTCGCAGGGATAGCCAAGAGGCGGGAAACGGACTTGCGATGGCGCATGGCGGTGCGACCCCCCTAATGGAACCCGAGAGTCCCATTAGTAGAACATGCGAACGCACGTTCGAGCCAGCGGGGGCAAGTCGGTCATGCCTGGCACCCTGACAGACCACCGGCAACCTGCATGTAGACTTTGGATCGAACGCGCGACCGGCCTTCAAGCAGGCGCGTCGTCAACGATTTTCGGTGGTCATAGCGACAGGGAAACGCCCGGTTACATTCCGAACCCGGAAGCTAAGCCTGTCAGCGCCGATGGTACTGCGGAGGGGACTTCGTGGGAGAGTAGGACACCGCCGAGCTATTCAGCTAAGGGCCCGTCCAGCGAGTTGCTGGGCGGGCCCTTCTCGTGGGTCAGTTGTAGGGTCCGAGGAACCGCTCACCGTTGAAGTGAATCAAATGGGTGGGCTGGTCAGCGCACCACACGTCCGTCTCCCAGGCGATGTCCTTCAGGTACTTGCGAAGCTCCACGCGAGACGGCAGTGCGGAGATGAACACGAGGCCCGCCGTCGATCCTCGGAAGAGCTCGTTCAACTCCCTGTACCTCTTGTGGTCCACCGGCCCATGGCTGGACGCCGCCTCGATGAGAACGAGCCAGTTCCTCTCACGCAGGTAGACGACGACGTCGGGCATCTTCCCATGGGAGTCGACTTCCACCCCCAGCGACGCGAGTACTTCCTCTTCGAAATGCGCCCACTTGTCGTCAGCGTCACCGATGTACAGCACCTCGCCGTTAGGCGTGTACCGTTCACAGAATTCATTGATGATCTGAACGATCAGTACGTTCTGGCCGCCGGGGCTGAGGTTGACCTCTTTCCCGCTAGGAAGCCGAACAGGGATCCGGTTCATCTCACGCTCGCGGGCGTAGAGAGCCTGCAAGCCAGGGCGCTCTGCAAGGTACTCCTTGAGTCGCTCCTGGAAGCCTTCCTGCTTGAAAGTGGTGATCAGCCCATAAGCAGCGGGTTCGATCTGGTAGCACCACTTCGGTGAGTTCGTCGGGCGGTCAGGCCGATCGGGATTCTGTACAACGAGGCCAGCCTCGGCGAACTGATGCAGCGTGAACCGACGTATGGTCTCACGAGTGTTCGGCGCATAGTCCTTGTCGTAGGTCTCGCGCAGCCATTGCATGATCTGAACCGTTCGCAGCATGGGCCGCTCAGCCTCATGCCACTCTGCGTCCGGGCCCAGTTCCAGCAAGGCCAGCAATACGAGAGCCGAACGCTCGTTGGAACGCTCAGAGTCGAACCCCAGCAGGCTCAGGATTGTTCGCGCCTCAGCGATCTTCGCCTCGCGCGGTTCGCCGGGAATCTCTATGGCGGTCTGCTCGCTCACCTGGCTCCTAGCCTCATTATTGACTTAACTATTCACTTAACGCTTTGGCGAACCAACTCATCGATCTTCTCCTGTTCCAGCCAGACACCCGGCTCCCAGGAGCGACCCATCGCCGAAAGCTGCTCCACGCTCGGATAACGCAAATTCCGCAAGTCGGTGGCGTTGACCTGCGTGTGACCATTAAAGCGTCGAATGAAGCGATCCAGGAGGGTGGAATTGAGCCAGATACAGAGCCCCCTAGCCACTTCGGCAGGCAACCCGGCCCCGTCGACGTGGAAGACGTTCACATGATTCTCGAACCCGATCCGCTCGCAAGGCACCTGGTCAGGGTCGAAAACTGCGGCCACTACGCGGCGCTTCTCCTCCTTGGAGGAGAGGCGCTTGACGACAACGTAGTATCCAAGCGGAAAGGTTAGCTTCTCCGTCTTTTCGTTGAGCATGATCGCGTTGTTCTTCTTTGCCCCAGGCACCGGCCACTTGATGGCTCCCTGATGCATGTGGAGCGGGTAGATCAGCGGAACTGCTCCATCGACAGGATCGGGGCGGAGGTGTTCCTTGGCTCGGAAGTCGACGACACGCCCCGTCGAAACCTGAAGCCCCAAGGCAGGGAGGGTCGCCGGCAAGTTCGCGTGGGAAGCCGCAAGCTCGGTGTCTTCTTCGTCCGCGCTGATGTGGATGAAGAATTCCCGGTCGCCGGGATGCACCATCTCCGTGTAGGGGACAGTGCGTTGGCGAACCTCTTCGGAGTAGCTTCGGCTGGTCGACACGACAACGGGGCCTCGTTCAGAGGTGTCCATCCGCGTGGCCGCGAAGATCACGTTCTCCTGCAAAACCTCTGTGTCCGCAAAGACCTTGTTGCGTGCTTCAAAGACGTGCACTCGGTCGAGATGCATCCGCTCCAGGAAGTACTGGCGGAACGGCCGGAAGTAGGGGCCGTTAGCAAAGCTCCGAGGCGTGATCGCAAGGAGCTGCCCGCCCGGATTGAGGAGGTGGACCCCGAGCGCCATGAACGCCGAGTAGAGGTTTGAGGTCTCCGTGCAGGCTTCTGAAACGAGCTTCCGCTCACGCGAACTTGCCGCGAGCTTCTTATACGGCGGGTTCATGATGACCACGTCGAAGGGCTCAGGCGGCTCGCCGAACAGACCCTCCCCCTCTGTAGCCCAGGAGATGAAGTCTCCGCGCACGAGGTTCACCTCAAGGTGCACGCCAAAGCCGTTTGCCGTGTTGACGCAGTCGTCGAGAGTGGCTTGCAGCGCGGGATGCAGCTGCGGGTCGACCTCGCAAGCTGTGACGCTGATCTTCACCCCAGGGCGCTCTTCGAGGAGCCTCGCAACGAGAGAGGCAGTGAGGGAGCCTGCCCCCGCCCCAGGATCCAGAATGCGGAGAGTCCCCGTCTCAGGCAGGCTAGCCAGGGAGGCAATGAAGTCAGCTGCCGGCGCAGGTGTGAAGAACTGACCGAGCTTTCCCCGCTGAGTTGAGTCGAGGGCAGCCGAGGCTTCCTGTCGCCGCGCCTCCGTTCGGAGGACAAGGTCCATCGCCAATGCAGGTGCTTCCATTGCCATGCGCACAGCCTACGCATTTGGAGGCAGGGTCGTACGCGGGTCTACCCGACCGCATCTGCTTTCCCGCACAGAGCTGCAAGCCCCACAGGTCAGCACAGAACCAGCACGGGAGGGATGGGAAGGGGTGATGAGGGGTGCTCACAGGTCAGCACCAAGTCAGCACGGTACTGCGGAGGGGGCCGATCCCCAAAAGGGCCGACCCCCTCTGACCTGGTCATTTGCAAGACTACACCCGCCGTGCTATGTAGCCCGTCACACGTTGAACCGGAACTCCACGACGTCGCCGTCGGCCATCACGTAGTCCTTGCCCTCCATGCGGACCTTGCCCGCCGCGCGGGCCGCCTGCATGGAGCCCGCCTCGACCAGGTCGTCGAAGGAGACCACCTCGGCCTTGATGAAGCCGCGCTGGAAGTCGGAGTGGATGACCCCGGCCGCCTCCGGCGCGGTGGCGCCCTTGCGGATGGTCCAGGCGCGCGCCTCCTTGGGGCCCGCCGTCAGGTAGGTCTGCAACCCCAGCGTGGCGAACCCGACCCGGGCCAGTTGCGCCAGCCCGGACTCGGTCTGGCCCATCGACTCCAGCAGCTCGGCCGCCTCGGCGTCGTCGAGCTCGGTCAGCTCCGCCTCGATCTTGGCGTCCAGGAAGATCGCCTCGGCCGGGGCCACCAGCTCGGACAGCTTGGCGCGCAGCGCCTCGTCGGAGAACTCCTCCAGGTCCACGTTGAACACGTAGAGGAACGGCTTGACGGTGAGCAGGTTCAGCTCGCGCAGCAGCGCGACGTCGATCCCGGCGTCGGCCGCGCCCGCGAACAGGGTCCGCCCCCCGTCGAGGACCTTGCGCGCCGCCTCGGCCGCGGCCAGGACCTCCTGCTTGTCCTTGTCCTTGGCGTTGGTCTTCGCCTCTTTGGCCAGCCGCGGCAGCGCCTTCTCCAGGGTCTGCAGGTCGGCCAGGATCAGCTCGG
>ERZ777003.2020-NODE-2020-length-26233-cov-6.790053_pt1 | contig 26233 bp, 19 predicted proteins | sample MGYA00374956_ERZ777003 | MGnify/ENA primary metagenome ERZ777003 (study PRJEB29302, sample SAMN06268252) | bioreactor metagenome | isolation source: Joint BioEnergy Institute, California, USA | place: USA:Joint BioEnergy Institute, California, USA | collected... | reverse complement strand
CGCCTGCCGCACCGTCCGGTCGCACCATCCGGCGGGACCGTCCGGCCGTGGCTCCCGGCCGCACCGTCCGCCGCACCGTCCGGCGGCACCATCCCGCGGCCGCTCCATCCCCGTCATCATGCAGCGGTGTTCTCCAAGTGCGCGGCCGTCTCGTCCGCCTGCCACCGCAGCAGCCGGCGCTCCAGGGCCAGCAGCGCCAAGTAGCACGCGATTCCCACCACGTTGGTCGCCACCACGGCAGCCAAGAGCAACTGCGCGTCGTAGGTGGTGCTTCCGTAGACCAGCAGGAATCCAAGGCCGACGTCACCCGCGATCCACTCCGCGACGATGGCGGCGATGGTGGCCTGGATAATGGCCAGGCGCAAACCGGCCATGAACAGGGGAAACGCGCTGGGGATCTCGATGTGGAACAGGCGTTGCCAGCGGCTGGCCTTAAGGAGCGCCATCAACTCGTTGAGCTCCGCCGGCACCGACCGCAGGCCCAAAATCGTGTTGACCATCACCGGGAAAAAGACGCTGGAGACGATGAGTACAATCTTGGACGTCATCCCCAGTCCAAACCAGATGACGAAAAGCGGGATCAGAGCGATCTTGGGTGCCGTCTGAGCAAACAAGATGTACGGCTGCAGGAACTCTTCGAGGGCACGCCACTGGGCCAGGAAGTAGCCGACCAGGGCGCCCAGCGCGGTTCCGAGCCCGAACCCCACCGCGATTTCGTACACCGTCATGGCGGTGTGTCGCCACAGGGTGCCGTTTTTGGCAATAGAAACCAGCTTCTGCCAGACCGGTCCCGGGCCGGGCAGCACGAAGGCCGGCACTTGGCCCCAGGTTACGTACAGCTGCCAACCGATGATGACCGCCGCGAAGACACCGAGCTGTGCCACGACGTCCCAGACCCGTGCTCTCATCCCAGCAAACCCCGCAGGTGTGCCACGTATTTGCGAAATGCCGGATCGTCCCGGATCTCGATGGCCCGGGGCCGCTCCAGATCAATCGTCAAGTCTTCCACGATGCGGCCCGGCCGCGGCGACATGACCACGACCCGATCCGAGAGGAACACCGCTTCCTCGATGCTGTGGGTGACGAAGAGAATCGTCTTCGGGCGCTGGTCCCACATGCGCAGCAGCTCGATGTTGAGGCGGTCCCGGGTGAGCGCGTCCAGCGCGCCGAACGGTTCGTCCATGAGCAGGATGCGGGGGTCCATGGCCAGTGCCCGCACGATGGAAACCCGCTGTCTCATGCCCCCGGAGAGCTCCTTGGGAAAGGCCCGCTCGAACCCGCGGAGCCCCGCAAGTTCCAAGAGCTCTCTGATAGTGGCCTCCGCCTGCCCACTGGCGCGCCCCAATACCTGCAGCGGGAAGATCACGTTGTCCCACACCGTTTTCCAAGGGAGCAGCACGGAATCTTGAAAGACGAACCCGATGTCGCCCCCCGGCAGTTCGCTGTGGGGGCCCCCTTCGACCTCGAAGACGACCTCGCCCTCGGAGGAGCGGACGAGCCCGGCCACGATGCGCAGAAGCGTCGACTTGCCGCAACCCGACGGCCCGATGATGGAGAGGAACTGGCCCTCCTCGACGGTGAGGCGAATGTCCTCGAGCGCCTTGACCCGCGCGCCGCGACCGGCGTACACGTGGGAAACGCCTCGAACGTGAATGCGGGCCGCTTGACCACGCGAGGGCGTGGAAGCGAGCCTGAAGGAAGGAGAGTCGACCTCGCTCATGCAGGCCATCCTTTCACGTCGGCGGGATCACCAAGGGCGTCCAGCCGGGTTCAGCTCGTCGCCGAATGCATACAGCTGTATTCTCACCGTGTGCAGTGAATCCTGCACGGTCACGCGCGGGAAGGTCGGCGCACAGGGTGGTGGAAGGGCACGCCCAGGACACAAATGCCGGCGGCCGGGATGGGTTCCCGGCCGCCGGCGGGGGTGGGTGCCGCTCAGGTCCGGCTGTAGCCCGTGTTCAGGGAGAAGCCCGGGACGGGGGAGCGAGGGTCAGCCGACCTGGGGCTGGGTCTTGTCACGGTCAAGTCCGAGCCAGCGGGCGATGGTGCGGCCAGGCTGCCACGGGGTGCCGACCTCGTGCAGCAGCCACCGGTCCAGGCCGTACCAGCCGGCGACCTTCCAGGCCAGCATGACGAGCACGGCGGCCGTGAACATCACCGGGTTGGAGCTGACGGTGCCCGCCAGCATGAAGCTCATGTTCATGACGGCGCCGAAGAAGGCGGCGATGGCCGTGAAGGCGCCGAGAATCAGGCCGATGCCGACCAGAAGCTCGCCGTAAGCGACCAGCTTCGCGAACCAGGTGTAGTGCCCGCCGTCGACCAGCGCCTGCAGGAAGCTGCGGTACCATTCGTACACGGCCGGGGCGGAGCCGCCCTCAGGAATCGTCGAGGCCCGGGTGAGGAAGCCCCGCAGGGAGGCGCCGGTCTCGACCCACCCGGGATTGTTAACCTTTCCCCAGCCGGCATGCAGCCACTGCCACCCCAGCCATACCCGCAAAATCGCCCACACCCAGGCGTAGGACGCCGTGTGGAAAAGCTTGTGTACGAAAGCGGACCCCTTGATCTCCATAAGTCGTTCCCTCCTCGGAAACGTTGAGTCTCAGCTTGCACCCTCATTATCTCGCGGCGGCCGGGTGGGCCGGGAGGTGAGGGTGTCCCCTGTTCCGGTAGGCGGTGTCCTGAGCGGGCGGGGGCGATGTTCGGACTGCGTGCGGGACATTTGTCTCTGACGCGAAAAAGATGCCGGTCGCAAGAGTAAGGGCGGACCCGGCCCCCTGGGCGCGGCGACGGGCCCGCCGTGGGGGCGGGCCCGTCCCTGCTCCGGGGCCGGTTCGGAGGCGGCCCCGGGATTGCCCGGAACCGGCGCGGAGGGTCGGTCCCGGGGCTGCCCGGGACCGGTGTCGAACCGGTCCCGGTGCTGCTGCGGATCCGGCAAGCCGGGGACAGATGGGCGGGCGGCCGAAGGAGGGGGCGGGCGCCCGCCCGGGGGACAGTCAGGTAGTTGTCAGACGCCGGGCGGCCGCTCGCCGACCTCGACCCGGACCACGATCTCCCGGCCGTCCCGTACGACCGTGAACAGCAGGATGTCGCCGACCTTCATGCCCTGGATGGCCTGGCCAAACTCCTCGATGGTCGCCACGGGCGTCCGGTTGACCTCGGTGATGACGTCATACACCCGCAACCCGGCCTTTTCGGCGGCGGTGCCGGGAATCACCTCAAGGACGAGAACGCCCTGGCTCACCGGCAGCTGCAGCCGCTGGACGATGGCGGCGTCCAGCTGGGTGTAGCGGATGCCGATAAACGGCCGCACCACCATGCCGCGGTTGATCAGGTCGTCCAGGACTTCCTTGGCGGCGTTGATGGGGATGGCAAAGCCGATGCCCTGTCCCTGGGTCGAGACGGCGGTGTTGATGCCGATGGCCTCGCCGTTAATGTTGATGAGGGGCCCGCCGCTGTTGCCCGGGTTGATGGCCGCGTCGGTCTGCATGAGGTTGCGATAAGAGCGCGGCGTCGAGGAACTCGTGTCCCGCACGCTGATCTGGCGGCCCTTGGCGCTCAGCACGCCCACCGTCACCGTGTGCTCGAGCCGGTACGGGTTTCCAATCGCGATGACCCACTCGCCGACCCGGGTGCTGTCGGAGTCGCCCAAGGGCACCGTCGGGAACGGCCCCTCGCCCTCGATTTGCAGCACGGCCAGGTCGAGCTCGTAGTCGGAGCCGATGAGACGCGCCTCATAGGTCGTCTCGTCGCCGGGCAGGTGCACCTTGATGGAGCGGATCTGCCGGGCGTTGGAGAAAAGATGCTGGTTGGTCAGGACGATGCCCGACTCGTCGATGATGAAACCGGAGCCGCTGCCGCCCTGCGGGCTCGGCTCGGGGAACGGCCAGAACCAGTCGTCCGAGAACGGGACATTGAAGCTGAAGCCGCGCATGTTCTGCGGGCTGCGGGCCGCCTCGTACTCGACCTCGATAAAGACGACCGCCGGGCCGACGGCGTCCACGACGTCGGCGATGGCGTAGGGTCCGTGGCTGACGAGCGGGTGCGACGGCGCCTGGCTCTGGGCCGCGGAGGGCGCCGAAAAGAGGGCGCCGCCGGCGATGCCCGCCGCCACCGCGGCGACGGCCGCTGCCAGCAACCAGGCACGGCGCTGCCGGAACAGGGAGAGGATGCGCATGCAACTACCTCCTTGGAACAGATTCGCGGTTCGACTCCGGCTTCCATTTTACACTCTCGCCCCCGCCGCTGGGCGGAGGGAAGACGCGGCGGGCGTTCCAACCGCCGCCTACTCATGGGGACGACGGGCGGGCGGGAAATGTTCAGCCGTCAGCGGCCAGCCAACGATGTTCATCCGTCGACGTTCAGCGGTCGTGTCCGGGAACGCCCGGCCAGTCCCCGGCGTAGATTGAACCCGAACGACTACCCGGGACGGGGAGCTTGGACGGCTCGGCGGAAGAGGCGGTCCAGACAAGGGGCCCAGACAAGCCGCTCGGCTTGGGCACCGCCCCGGGGAAGGCCGGAGCCGGGAGGAGCGCGGCCGATGGTGCAAGCAGGAGACGGGGTCCTGAGCTGGCAGGAGCTTGTGCCCTCCTGGCCGGCGCGGCCGGCCTGGTGGAGCTCCGAGCGACTGCGGCTGCTGGAAGAGTACACCCGCCGGGCGGACGATCGTCGCCGGCGGGGTGACTTGGCCGGGGCCGTCAGCCTTTGGGAGGAGGCGCTGCGGCGGCTGCCGGACATGCCCCAGCCCCGCCGCGTTCAACTTATAAAGGAGATCCACCACGCCTTGCTGCAGGCCGCCCGGATGGCCATCAACGGGGCGGCTCCCGATCGCGCCGGGGCGCGGCGGGCCGCGGCCCGGTATCTAGAGCACGCGGCCCGGACGGCTTGCGACGACGCCGTGCTGCTTCCCCTCGGGATTCTCGTCCATGTGTCGGGCGATCCGGCCGGGGCGCTCGGGTGGTATGAGCGGGCCGTCCGGGCGGGCGCGGCCGCCGCGCCCCTCGGTTACGCCCGCCGGTTGGCGCAGTTGCAGGTGGCCGCCGAGCGCGGCGATTGGAGAAGTAGCGGTGTGATGGCGGGCGGCTGGGGCGCCGCGGCCTGCGAGCCCTTCGCCGCCGGGGCAGGCTGGGACAGGCACCCTCTGGCGGCGGCCGCGTGGCGGCGCCTGGCCGCCCTGGGGGCGCTCGCGGCCGGCGACGTCCCCGGGGCCCTGTCCCGGTTTCCGGGACCGGGACATGAAGGACTGCCCGCCCGGTGGGCCATGGAAGGGGCGCTCATCGCCGCCCTCGCCGGTGAGTGGCCGGCGTGCTTGGCCTATTGCCGCCGGGCGCAGGAGTTGGGAGCGGCGGTGACCGGCGAGCCGTACGTTTACGTGTTTGCCGCCGCGTGGCTGCGCACGGACGCAGGGCGGGGCCAAGGTGCGCCGTTCCCCGTGGCGGCCTTGCGGGATCGGGCGCCCAGGCACTTGTTTGCCGATGACGCGCAGTACCGGGAGTGGAGGAGGCAGCTTGTCCGCTGGCAGTGCCGGTGGTGGCTCGCGCGGGCCAGGGAGGCCATCGAGCGGGGCGACGACCGCGCCGTGAGGGAAAGCCTGGCCGCGGCGGTCGGGCTCATGCCCGGCACGCGGCTTGCCCGGGCCATCGACGTGTGGGTCGCGTGCGCCTATGGGGGCGTCCCGCCGGCCAAGGCAGCCGTGGCGGAGCTGGTCGAGGGGGACGTGAGCCCTGCCTATCTGCGCCTCGCGGCGTGGGCGTGGGAGCGGTTCGGAGGGCCGGCGGACGTGGTGCGGGAGCTCAGCCGCCTGCTGGAGCGTTGTCCGCAGGACGCATGGGGGCTTGCCCGCTGGAAGCAATGGATGACGCGCCTTGGCGAGCAGGCGATGGCCCAGGGGCGTTACCGGCAGGCCCTGCTGCAGTTCGCGAGTCTCCTGCTCTACCTGCCGGATGACGCCGACGGCTGGCGCTGGTGCGGGCGCATCCACGCGGAACTCGGGGACAAGAAGCGGGCCCGCGACTGTTTCGCACAGGCCAACCGGTCTGGCTCGATGGGCGGCCGGCGCGCGCAAGCGCGGATGGCCCGTATGGCACCGCCGGCAACGGGGACATCGCGGGCATCGGCGGCACCGGCCACGTCGCCGGCGGCCGTCGCTCCGGGTTTCCGGATCGCCGGCGGCGGGGAGCCGCCTGAGTACGGCATCCTCGCGGCGCTCATCGACGCGGCGGCCGCGGCACCCCTGCCCGCGGCCGCGCCTTGCGCCTTTTCGCCGAGCGCCTTGCTCCAGGCCGTGTGGGCCAGCGTCCGGGCGCCCGACGCTTATCTCGAGTTCCTGATAGAGACGTGGGCGCGCAATCCGGTCAGCCTGGCAAGCGCCGGGTGAAGCAGTTCCCAGTCGACGGCGGTTTCCTCAAGCCACACGGGCTCGTCGGCCGTGACGTGGGCGCCCTCCGCGGCGGGAAGTTCGTCCAGCCATTTTTCGATAACGGTCAGGCAGCGGGGCACCCCGCCCAGGGCCCGCGTGCCCGTCACCTGAAATCCCATCGACTCGTACCAGCGCACAAGGCGCGGCAGGGACGAGCGAACCTCGCCCCGCAGGTGCAGGACGCCGAGCCGGTGGGCCTCCTGCTCGGCCCATTGCATGAGCTGCCTGCCGATAGCCTGTCCGCGGCAGGCGGGCAGCACCGCGAGCCGCGAGAGGTGCATCGCGCCGTCCCGCACGCGGTAGCGCACGTGGCCCGCGGGCGTGCCATCCCACATCGCCAGGCCGTAAGCGAAGCGGTGCTTCTGCATCTCGTGCCGCACCTGTTCAGGCGTCGCGGACAGGGCGCGAAAGGGCGGGTCGAGCCGCCCGGCGAACTCGGCGAACGCTTCCTGAGAGATGCGGGCGAGGACGGCCGCGTCGTCGATGGTCGCAAGGCGGATCTGGAGGCGGTTGTCGCCAGCCACCCTCATCACCTGCCTGGCGGTTGCCGGCCGGGAGGAGCCGGCGGCCCCGTGTCCTTGCCTGCCCCCGGATCACGTCCAGGGGCAGGATGGGAAGCGGCGGCAGCGCCGTGCGCGTCCTGCCCCCGGATCATGCGTCCAGGGGCAGGACAGGAAGCGGCGGCAGCGCCGTCCGCAAGAACAGGCCCGGATCGCCGGATTCCACGGGCAGGGAGTCACGCGCATCGGCGCGGTCGGTCTCCGGCCCGCCCGCCGTGGGGCCGTCTCCGGTTTCTACGGGCACCGGTGCGGGCAAGCGGGCGAGCAGCGCCTCGACCGGCTCCGCCGGAGGGAGGACGGGTTCCTCCGGGCCGCCGCTGGACGCCTGCAGCCACTCGCCGAGGAGCGTCTTGACCCGATCCCGGAAGCCATCGTTATCGATCTGCCCTACGGTGCGCAGGAGGATGAGCGCGCGGCGGAAAAAGGCTGCATGGGCCAGCAAGCCGGCCTCCTGGCGCTCCCGGGCCATCTGCTCGGCCTGGCGCAATGCGTCGTCGGCCGCGACCCACTCCTCGTGCCGCAGGTGCTGTACGGCCAGGAGGAGCCGCACCTGGATGCTCTCGGGAACCCGCTTGTAAGCTTCCTCCAGGAACGGCCGCACCCGGTCCTCGTAGCCGGCCCGTACAAGCCCCAGGATAGCTCGCACCAGCAACGTCTCCACGCCCGTCCCGCCGGAGAGGGAGGCGCGGAAATGGTGCTCGGCCAAGTCGGGCACGCCGATCTCAGCGCACAGCTCGCCGATGGCGACGTGCGTGTGCGGCCCCGGCGCGGCCTGTACGGCCTGTTCAAAGTACGTGATGGCCTGGTCCCGGTTTCCCGACGCCAGGAAACGCGCTCCTAGGTCGAGATACGTGCGGGATCGCTTGGGGTCGAGGCGGATGGCTTCGGCAAAGCAGTCTTCGGCGCCGGCCTGGTTGCCCTTGCGGGCGTGCACGGTACCGGCCCACACCCAGGCGTCGATGTCGGCCGGGTCGGCCAGGAGGACGGATGCGAACATCTCCATGGCCTGTTCCGGGGCGCCGCTTTCCCACAACCGGCGGCCAAGCTCCATCGCCTGCTCCCGCCAGTGGCGGAATGCCCAGCCGTCCCGGGGCAGGGCGCTCACGGCCTCCCGCAGGCCGGTGATGATCGGCTGTGGGTTGGCGTCGGGGAGCCGCGCCGCATGGATGAGGCCGCAGACGGCCAGTTCGTCGCCGGGGGCGAGCTCGAGCGCCCGGGTGAGCGCCGCCGCCGCCCGCTGGCCGCTCCCGAGAGTGATGTAGAGGAGGCCGGCGCGGACAAGCAGCCCGGGGCTGTCGTGGATGGCCCGGGACGCCCGCCCAAGCAGCTTTTGGGCCTCCTCCCGGCGGCCTGCTTTGGCGGCGTTGGAGGCCATGGCCACGAGCACCGCCCCTCGCGCGGGGGACGGTTCGCCCTCGGGCTCAAGGCGCAGGTATTCCTCCCAGCACTCGTTGGCTTCCAGCCACCGCCCCAGGCGCTCGTAGCCCGCGGCCAGCCCCTTGAGGAGCGCCGGGTTTTGCCCGCCCCGCTGGCGCGCCTCCGCCCAGGCGGCGATCGCCTCCTCGACCCGTCCCGCTTGCCAGGCCCGGCCGCCCTGCTCGATCAGCGCTTCCACCAGGCGCCGGCGGGCGCGGGCATCCTGGGGATTGGCCGTGCACGCCTGCCGCCAGCAGGCGATGGCCGCGTCCGCATCTCCCCGCGCGGCCGCCGCCAAGGCCTGCAGGTGAAGGACCAGCGCCCGCCAGCGGCCCCGGGGATCGTTGCGGTCGCCGTCCCCGTCGCCCGTCCCCAGCAGCATGGCCAGCGTGTCGCCGGCCGCCTCCAGGCGCCGCAGGACGGCCGCCGGCTCGCGGCTGCCCGCGGCAGCCGCCAAGTGGAGCAGCTCCTGCACCCATTCGGCCACCGTCATGCCTTCGGGCGGCGAGCCGGGGTACACGTTGAACGCCTCAAGCGCCTGCCCGTCGGCTAGAAGCGCCGCAGCCCGCAGTCGCTGCCACTGGCTGGCTGCGGGCTCATCCAAGGGCGCTGCCGCCGGGACACCGGCCGTGAGGGCCCGCAGGCTCTCCATGTCTCCCAGGCGCAGCAGGGCCCAGCCGAGCTCCAGGCGGGTCGGCGCGTGCCCGGGATCGGTTTCCAGGGCCCGGCGGAAGTATTCCGCGGCCTTTTCCCAAAGGCCAAACCAGCGGTAGATGACGCCGCACCAGTACAAGGCCGCCGGCTGCCCGGGGTCAAGCCCCGCCGCGCGCTCAAGCAGCCGCACGGCCTGCAGGGCGTTGCGCCGGCTTCCTTCCAAGGGCTTGAGCTGCAGTGACTGGTGTACGAGGCACGCGGCCAGCCGCCGCTGCACCCGGGCGGCGTCCTCCGCCGCAAGGCGGCGCCGCTGGGCCAGCAGCCGCTCGAGGATCCTGGCCGCGTCCTGCCAGCGCTCTTCGGTCATCGCCGCGACCGCCGCGTCCCACTGCAGGCCGAAGAACCCTGGGTCGGCACCCGGCCGGTCGCCAATGTCCTCCTCGAGGGTCACCGAGGCGCGGTCTACAGCTTCCACGCTACCCCGCTTGCGGTCGTGCTCGTTCAACACTGGCCACGCACGCTGCTCCACGGCCTGCGCCGCCCGGACGGGGCGGCTTTCCCTCCTCCCGGTCCTTCGCATAGCTGCCACCAATCTATTCCACTGGCTTGGCCACCTGTGACGCCGGTGGCGCCGTACAGGTGCCTCGCGCAAAGGCTGCCCCGGCGAGGGCGTTAGAGTAGCGTGGAGTGAAGTGTTGTTTAATAACGACATACGGATAAGACGTAGTGTGTTGACATGTATTAAAAAATATGGCACGATGATCCCGAATTCGGTCGATGGTCGACCAGCGACCAGCGATGGACGACCGGCGACGAACCACAGACCACAAGCCACCGACCACAAGTCACAGACCACAAGCCGCAAACCACGAAGCACGAACCACAAGCCACCGCCAGCAACGAGCAACGACCGGCAACAACGACAACGCACAACGGCAACCCACAAGGACGAGCCACAGCGACTAGTCACAACGACTAGTCACAACGATGAGCCACAACGACGAGCTACAACGTCGAGCCACAACGACAAGCCACAACGACGAGCTACAACGACAACCCACAACCACCGGACGCCGCAGTTTCGCCATTGCCACCCCTCGGGCGGGGTGCTCGGAGTAGACAGCATTAGGACCATTCAATGGCCGCTGCCGCCAATGCCCGTCCAAACCGTTTAACGAGCGGCTCGGGAAAGGAGCGGTCCCCGTGACAGGAGCGGAGTTCATCGCTGAGGTTCTGAAGCGCGAAGGTGTCCGTAAGGTTTTCGGGCAGTGCGGCCACACGAATTACGCTCTGATCGACGCTCTGCAGCGGGCCGGCATTGATTTCGTGTCCTTCCGTCACGAGCAGATGGCGGCGCATGCCGCCGACGGCTATTTCCGGACCTCCCACCGGCTGGCCGTCGTCCTGGTGCACTTATCGCCGGGTCTAACCAACGCGCTCACCGGCGTGGCAACGGCTGCTGCGGACCACACTCCCATGCTCGTCATCTCAGGAAATACCCCAACCTATCACCACTCAAGGGACGCACACCAGCAGATCCGGTTTCACGCCGACGCCTCGCAGGGAGACATCTACCGGCCCATCTGCAAGCGCGTCTGGCGGGTTGACGAGTCGGCCCACCTCCCTGACGTGATGGCCCGGGCACTTAACATCGCCCAGAGCGGCCGCCCGGGAGCCGTGCTCGTGGACATCCCGATGGATGTCTTCTCGCGCCCGGTGATCGTCGACGTCCCCGATACGGCCAAGCGGCGCTTGCAGCATGGGTACCCATCCGCCGACGACGGCGCCGCGGCCGACGCCGCGAGGATGCTGTACGCCGCTGAGCGGCCTGTGATCTTTGCGGGGAACGGAGTGCACCTAGCCGAAGCGTGGGGCGAGCTTCGGCAACTCGCGGAACGCCTGCAGATCCCGGTGGCCACTTCGCTCATGGGCAAAGGGGCCTTTCCTGAGGACCATCCGTTGGCGCTGGGTGTTACCGGCATCTGGGGAACACGGGTCGCCAACGAGACGACCCGGGAGGCCGACGTGATCCTCGCCGTGGGCACCGGATTCGCCGAAGCCGACTGCAGTTCGTGGAACCCCGGCTATACGTTTGCAATCCCGCCCGCGCGGCTCATCCAGATTGACGTTGACCCGCAGGAGATCGGCAAGATCTACCCCGTGGAGCTGGACATGGTCGCCGACGCCCGGCGCGCGTTGGCCCAGATCCTCGCCTCGGCGGAGGCACTTCCTGAGCGCCGGACCGGCGCCGATCGCCAACTGGAAAAGGTGCGTGAGCGCAAGAACCGCTGGCTGAACGAACTCGCGGAGGTTCAGTCGGACGCTGGCGTGCCCATCCATCCCGCCCGTGTGCTGCGAGCCCTGAACGAATCTCTGCCGGAGGATGCCATCGTCGTCACCGACGTGGGTTGGAATAAGAACGGCGCGGGCCAGCAGTTGATGGCGCGGCGCCCGTTGAGCTACATCACCAGCGGCGGATTGGCGACTATGGGCTTCTCGCCGGCGGCCGCCATCGGAGCAAAGCTTGGAAGCCCAGACCGCACCGTGGTGTGCCTGGTCGGGGACGGCGGTCTTACGTCGGTACTGGGGGCGCTGGCCACCGCGGTTGAGCTCGAGGTAGCCGTCGTCTGGGTGCTTTTCAACAACTACTGCTTTTCCACCATCAGCTGCATGGGACAAGGTTACTTCGGCAACCGGTACGGCACCGAGTTCCGCCGCCCGGACGGCACGCCCTACAACCCGGACTTCCAACTGCTGGCGAAGGCTTTTGGGATCGACGGCTATCTTGTCACCGAGCCCGACCAGCTGGTGCCTGTGATGGCGCAAGCCGTTTCCGCAGGGCGCGCTGCGCTGGTGGAAGTGCGGACCCGCGGGGATGTGCCGATGCCCCGCACCGGCTACTGGGACATCGCCGACATTTTTGCCGCCGACGTTCCGGCGTGAGGACCATCGCACCCGATGGTCACGGCGGCCGCCTCCTCAGGCGAGACCGCCTCCGCAGGCCAGGCCGCTTCCGCAAGGCGCGGGCGGCTAGGGCGATTATCAAAAGGAGGGCCAACCCGAATGCGAGCTTTGCTGAAGACGGCGCCTGGCGTGGGTCATCTAGCGGTAGAAGATGTGCCCAATCCCGTGCCGGGTCCCGGCGAAGTCGTCGTCAAAGTCGCATACGCCACCGTCTGCGGTACTGACGTCCTGGTGCACGACGACAAGTACGTCGGGAAGCGCCCGCTGCCGTTTCCGTTCATCTTGGGCCACGAGGTGTCGGGCGAGATTGCGGCGGTCGGGCCGGGCGTAGAGGGGCTTCGCGAGGGCATGCCGGTCGGAATGGAGTCCATCATCGGCTGCGGCACGTGCTACCACTGCCAGCGGGGGAATCCCAACCTGTGCCCCCAATGGCACCATATCGGCCTCACCATGGATGGCGGTTTCGCCGAGTTTATCAAGGTGCCCGCATCGCTGGTGATTCCTCTGCCTGACGGAGCTCCCCTGGAAAGCGTCGCCATGCTGGAGCCTTTGTCCCTCGCCGTGCACACCATGCACCGCCTCGGCCCGCGTCCCGCGCAGCCCGTGGCCATCGTCGGGCCCGGTCCAATTGGATTGTTGCACCTCCAGGTCATCAAGGCGACCGGCGCCGGCCCCATCCTGGTGGTTGGCCGCCCCGAAGACGCCCACCGCCTGACCGTGGCGCAAGCCGTCGGCGCCGACAGGGTGGCGGCCGTGAGCAGCGCCGAGGAGGCTGCCGCCGTTGCCCGCGAGATGACCGAAGGTGTCGGCATGGAGATCGTCATCGAGGCGACCGGGGTTCCGGCCGGCGTGCAGACGGCCCTTGACCTCGTGGCCGGCAACGGTCAGCTGGTCACGTTGGGGTTGACGCGTCTCACCGAAGTGGATGTCCTGCAGATCATCCGCAAGAACCTTACATGGCACGGCGTCGTGGCAAGCGTGCGCAAGCACTTCCTGGAGGCTTTGCGTCTCATCACGACCGGCCGCGTCGACCCGTCCAAGCTTATTACCCATCGCATACCACTGGCGCAAGGCGCTGACGCCATCCGGCTGATGCGGGAGCGGGAGAGCCTCAAGGTGGCGGTCGTGCCGTGATGGGCGCGCCCAAGCTTCTCATCGGCGGCGAATGGGTATCTTCCCTCGAGAAGGCGGTCATAGTCAACCCTTATGACCAGACCGTCGTCGCGGAGGTGCCGGTGGCAGGCGCGGAACTGGTGGAGAGGGCCCTGCAGGCGGCGGCGCAGGCCAAGGAAGAGATGGCACGCCTGCCGGCGCACCGGCGCACCGAGATTCTTCTCCATGCCGCCCGCCTTGTCGCCGAGCGCAAGGAGGAGCTTGCGGCGACCATCACCCGGGAAACCGGCAAGACCATCCGCTACAGCCGGCAAGAGGTCGATCGGTCCATTTTTACCTTGCGCCTGTGCGCGGAGGAGGCCGGCCGGGTCACCGGTCAGGAAGTGCGCCTCGACCGCGTGCCCGGCGCGGAGAACCGGATGGGGTTCGTGATCCGCCAGCCGGTCGGAGTTGTTCTCTGCATTACGCCGTTCAATGCACCCTTCAACCTTATCTGTCTAAAGGCCGGTCCCGCCATTGCCGCAGGCAACGCGGTCATCGTGAAACCGGCGCCTCAGGCTCCTCTGACGGCGCTGATGCTCGGGGAGATCCTGCTGGAGGCGGGGCTGCCGCCGCGGGCCGTCAACATCGTCTACGGAGGGGCCGACGTGGGACGGCAACTGGTGGCCGACCCGCGTGTGAACTTCATCGCTTTTACGGGCAGCGCCCGCGCCGGTCAGGAGATCGCGCGCACGGCGGGTTTCAAGAAGCTCATGCTTGAACTCGGCTCCAACGCCGGGGTATACGTCCACACCGACGCGCGGCTGGAGAAGGCGATCCCGCGCCTCGTGCAAGGAGCGTTCGCGACCACGGGCCAAGCGTGCATTTCGACCCAGCGCATCTACGTGCACGAGAGCTTGTTTGCGGCGTTCCTGGAGGGCTTCCTGCCGGCGGTGTCCAGGCTGACGGTGGGTGATCCTATGGACCCTGCCACCGACATCGGCCCCATGATCGACCAGGCTGCAGCGGAGCGGGTGGAGGCCTGGATCCGCGAAGCCGAAGCCGGCGGCGCGCAAGTGCTGGTGGGTGGCAAGCGCAGCGGCGTCATGGTGTGGCCGACGGTCCTGACTAACGTGCGCCCGCACCTGAGGGTGGTGTGCGAGGAAGTTTTTGGTCCCGTTGTGTCGGTGGTGCCCGTGGGCTCGCTGGAAGATGGCCTGGAACGGATCAACGACTCGCCCTACGGGCTGCAGGCTGGAGTCTTCACCGAGAGTATTGACGTCGCTTTCCGCGCCGCGCGGGCGCTCTATGTAGGCGGCGTCATGGTAAACGACAGCTCTAAGTTCCGAGTGGACAACATGCCCTTCGGTGGCGTTAAGAGCAGCGGCATGGGCCGCGAGTCCCCGGCAGACTGTGTGGAGCTGATGACCGAGAAGAAGCTGCTCGTGTTCACGCTTGGCTGATGAAACCGGCGCGAATCCCCCGCCGCCCCGGCGGGGTGGGGGGTGTGAGGAAACGTTGATGGAGTTTCAGCCTGCTCATCGCGGGCCGCTGGAGGACGTGCGCATCGTCGACGTGTCTCGCCTTGTCGCGGGCAACATGCTCACCTCGGTGCTGGCCGACATGGGCGCAGACGTGATCAAGGTGGAAGAGCCCGGCCGCGGCGATCCGTTGCGGGACTGGCGCGTCAAGGGAGTCAGCGTGCACTGGAAGGTGTACGGACGCAACAAGCGCAGCCTGACCCTGGACATGCGCAAGGCCCAGGCGCGGGACCTGCTTCTCCGGCTCGTGGCCGGCGCCCATGTCTTTGTGGAGAACTTTCGGCCGGGGAAGCTGGAAAAGCTCGGCTTAGGGCCTGAGGTGCTCCTCCAGCGTAACCCCGATCTCATTGTGGTAAGAATCTCCGGCTGGGGGCAGACCGGGCCCTACGCGGCGCGGCCGGGGTACGGCACCCTGGTGGAAGCCATGAGTGGGTTTGCCGCACTGAACGGTTACGAGGATCGTCCGCCCGTGCTGCCGCCGCTGGCGCTGGCCGATATGGTGGCGGGGCTGTATGGGGCCGTGGCGGTGATGGTGGCGTTGCGTCACAGGGAGGTCGGGCGGGGCGCCGGGCAGGTCATCGATCTTCCCCTGTTTGATCCGCTTTTTTCCCTCATGTCGGCCGAGGCCGGCATCTACAGGCTGACGGGCAAGACCAAGCAGCGCACGGGGAGCCGATCCAATTCCAGCGCCCCGCGCAACGTCTACCGCACGCGAGACGGGCGCTGGCTGGCTCTGTCCGCGTCTATGCAGATCATGGCCGAGCGGCTCTTTCGTGCCATGGACCGCGAGGACATGATCCACGACCCGCGATTTCGCACCAACGCGGACAGGCTGGCCAACGTCGAGGAGCTCGACGCCATCGTACAAGACTTCATCGCCCAGCGAACACTGGAGGACAACCTGGCTTTCTTTGAGCAAGCCGGTGTGACGGTGGCCCCGGTCTACGACATCTCCCAGATCCTCGCGGATCCCCACTTTCAAGAACGGCAGGTGATCGTCGAGGTCCCCGACGCAGACATGGGCAGCGTTCCCATGCACAACGTCGTGCCGCGCCTCTCAGATTCGCCGGGAGCGCTTCGCAGGCCGGCACCCGCACTCGGCGAGCACACGGAGGAGATCCTGGCGGCGCTGGGGTTCTCGGCGGAGGAAATACGTCGGCTTCGCGAGGACGGTGTGGTCTGATGCCGGCGTTTCCCACGCGGGGGGAGCTGCCCGTCTGGCGGTCCCTGCTTTATGTGCCCGCACATGTGGAGCGGTTCGTGGAGCGTGCCCACACCCGAGGCGCCGACGCGGTCATCCTGGACTTGGAAGACAGCGTCCCTCGGCCGTACAAGGAGGAGGCCCGTAGGCGCGCCTGCCAGGCGATCGGGCAGCTCGCGCAAGCCCATGTTGACGCGATCGTGCGCATCAACAGCTCACTCCGTCTCGCGGTTCGGGACTTGGAAGCCGTCGTGCAGCCTGGGCTGGTGGCCGTCGCCGTGCCCAAGACGCTGGGAGCGGTTCACATCCGCATGCTTAGCGCCGCCGTAGCCGAGTTGGAGGCGGAGCGTGGCCTAGCAATTGGTTCCGTCCGCTTCATCGGGATGATCGAAACCATCGATGCACTCTGTCAGGCCGCGGAGATCGCGATGGCCGACCCGAGGATGGTGGCACTGATCCTGGGTACCGAGGATTTTTCCGCCGAGGCGGGCATGGACCCGGACGGCGAGGGGCTACTGCATGCCAAACTGCAACTGGTGCTGGCGGCCAGGGCCGCCCGCGTCCTGCCGCTGGGGCTAGCGGTATCGGTGGCGGACTATGCCGACACGGCGCGGCTTGCGGAGATCGCCCGGCGTTCCCGGCGGCTCGGCTTCGAAGGGGCGACGTGCGTCCATCCCTCGGTTGTGCCGGTGCTAAACGAAGCCTTTTCGCCCAGCCGGGACGAGGTGCAGGACGCCCGTCGCCTGGTGGAGGCCTATGAACAGGCGGCTGCCCAGGGCACCGGTGCTTTGTCCGTGGCCGGGCGTATGGTGGATGAGCCGGCGGTGCGCAGAGCCAGGAGGCTGCTGGAGATGGAACGCCGGCTGCGGGAGCGGGTTGGGACTCGCTTGCAAGGGGGTGAGGCGGGGCACGGGCGAGGTTAAGGATGGTGAATGGAGCAGGTGCAGGGCGGCGCCCGGGGCGGAGCCGCCGTGACGGGCTGACCGATCAAGACCAGAAGAGGGGTGTGACACGGATGCGCAGTGGATGGCTTGGCCGTGGACTGTGGATTGTGATGGCGGCGCTCTTGGCGATGTCCGTATTGGCCGGTGCGGCGGCGGCGCAGCAGCAGATCACCATTCGCATCGCCCATGCCGATCCGGCAGACCCGTACGTTGCCCAGAAACACGCCCAGGCGCTTACATTTAAGGCTTTGGTCGAATCCGGATCGGGCGGACGCATCCGGGTGGAGGTATATCCCGCCGGTCAGCTGGGCGGTGAGCGGGAGTACCTCGAATCGGTGAACCTGGGCACGATCGAGATGGGCGTCGCATCCGGTGCGATGGCGGGCTTTTTCCCCGAGGCGATGGTTTTCGACATCCCCTACTTGTTCTCGAACCAGGCGATCGCGTGGCGGGTGCTCGATGGTCCCTTCGGCCAAAAGATCTCGCAGTTGATGGAACAGAAGACCAACATGGTCAACCTCGCATACGGCGAGGTCGGTTTCCGGCATTTCACCAACAACGTGCGGCCTATCCACTCGCCGGCGGACATGCGGGGCCTGCGCATACGGGTTCAGGAGACGCCGGTCTACGTCCGTCTGGTGCAGTCGCTGGGCGGGAGTCCGACCCCTATCCCGTGGCCGGAAGTTTACAGCGCGCTTGACCAGGGCGTTGTTGACGGCCAGGAGAACCCGGTCAGCACCATCGACTACGCCAGGTTGTATGAAGTGCAGCGATATCTAACGCTGGACGGCCACAGCTACGGCGTGGACTTTACCGTCATCAACAAGCGCTTCTTCTACAGCCTCTCCCCCGAGGACCAGCAACTGATTCGCCAGGCTGCCTTTATCTCGGCCCGGGTGAACCAGGGCATCAAGGCTCTCAACGAAGCGCTGTCCTTGGACAGGCTGCAGCAGGTCATGGAGGTCCATGCGCCGACGTCCGCGGAGCTCGAGCAGTTCCGATCCTTGGCGCAGCAGGCCGTGATCGAATGGCTGAGGACGCAGATCGACCCGGCGCTGATTAATGAGGTACTGGAGGCAGTCCGGGAGGCGGAAGCGTCCTTTGGCAACTAGGGGCACGCAGCCCGGGTTCAAGGGGGCCGCAACGGCTCCCCTTGAACCCGGGCGCGGGCCGGCTATCTCCGCCGGCTCGGAGACGGAAGCCGGATGAAAAGGTGCACTCGCGGGGCGCAAGGGGAGGGGACTGTATGCACCTGGTGTCACGGGTCACGGGGGTTGTGCTCCGGGGCGCGGCGGGACTATTGATGGTCTCCTTGATCGTTGTAGTGGGAACAAACGTGTTTTTCCGGTACGTCTTGAAGGCGCCCCTGCCGTGGGCTGAGGAGGTTGCCCGGTACTGCATGGTGTACATGGCGTACCTCGCCGCACCGTTGGCGCTCCGGGAAGGACGGCACATCCGCATTACGCTTGTCACGGATCGCTTGCCGCGCGTCTGGTCGGAGGTGTTTCAACTGGCGGCCTATTTAGTCGTGGCGGGTCTGGCTATCCCCGTGGCGTATTACGGGCGGCAGTTGGTGGAGCTGGTCAGCTTTCAGATGACGCCGGCCCTTCGCATGTCCATGTCCGTCCCATACTTTGGTGTCACCCTCGGGGCGGCGTTCCTGGCGCTTGAGGCTGTCCTCTTGTTCATAACCGGTGTGATTCGGTTCGTGCGCGGCGAGGCGAGCCGGGCCGACGAACCGGTGGCGCACCCCGGACCGAGGGGGGCCGAAATGTGACCATCGCCGTAATCGCCATCGTTTTTGCAGCCTTGTTGGCCCTCGGTGTTCCAATTGCGTTCACCATCGGCATGACCGCACTCTCGGGTATGCTGGCCGCGGGGCTGCCTTCGCTAGTCGTACTTCCCCAGCGCATGTTCACGGGCTTGGACAGCTTTCCCATCATGGCGATTCCCTTCTTCATCGCGGCCGGCTACGTGATGAACGAGTGCGACCTGACGGACAAGATCGTGGAGTTTTCCAAGAGTTTGGTCGGGCATATCACCGGCGGGCTGGCCCATGTCAACATTGCAGCCAGCATGTTTTTCGCGGGCATCAGCGGCTCGGCGGTGGCGGACACAGCGGCCATCGGCGGCATGTTAATCCCTGCCATGGTGCGCCAGGGGTACACCCGCGACTTTTCCGCCGCGGTTACCGCCGTGTCGTCGGTCATGGCGCCCATTATCCCGCCGAGCATTCCCGCGGTCATCCTGGCCGTCATGACGGGGGTGTCCGTAGGTGCGGTCTTTGCCGCCGGAGTGCTTCCCGGCATAGCCATCGGCGTGCTCCAGATGCTCGTGGCGTACGTGATCTCCAAGCGTGCGGGGTACCGGCCTAACAACCGCTGGCAAGGATGGGGCCATGTCTTCCGCCAGTTGCTGCAGGCCGCCCCGGCCCTCATCATGCCCTTGATCATCCTCGGAGGAGTGCTGGGCGGCGTGTTCACCGCGACCGAGGCAGGAGCAATCGCTGTTCTCTATGGGATCGTCTTTGGCCTAATCACCCGGCGGCTCAACGCCCAGCGCCTGTGGACGGTCGTCGTCAACAGCGCGATCACGTCCTCGGTGATTCTGGTGGTCATCGGCGCCGCCAACGTCCTGAACTGGGTGATCGCTACACAGCAAGTGCCGGCCATGGTGCGATCGTTCCTCGACTCGGTGGTTTCCAGCCCCGTGGTAGGGCTCGCCCTCCTCAACGTCGTCTTCTTTGTGGCGGGCATGGTGCTCGAAGGCATCGCCGCGATGATCCTGCTCGTGCCGATCTTGCTGCCGGCAGCGCAGTCGTGGGGCATCGACCCGCTCCTTTTCACCGTCATGGCCATGATCAATCTCAATATTGGCCTTGTCACGCCGCCTGTGGCACTTTGCCTCTACATGGCCGCGGACATCGCCAAACGGCGGGCTGAGACCGTATTCGTGGCGGCGCTGCCGTTTCTGGCGGTGATGATCCTGGTGCTGCTGCTCGTCACGTATGTGCCGAGTTTCACCATGTTCTTGCCCCGGTTGTTGGGATTTTGACGTACAGAAATCACGGGAGACGGGTCGAGCGATGGTGCTCGGACAAGCGCTGGGGCGGGAGCGGTGGCGCATTCGTGCGGCGACCGTTTGGACGAGCGGGGACGAGCCGCCCCGGACTGGTGTGGATGTGATCGTCGATGGCCAATACATCACGGCTATTGTTCCCCGAGCTAATACCGCCAAAGGCGAGAAGTTGCTTGATCTTGGCGGCCTCACCCTCGTACCCGGTTTCATCGACGCGCACCTGCACTTGTGGGGTGCCGGGCCTCCGTCCCCATGGGGAGGAGCTCCTTGGGCCTCTGCGTACCGGGCCGTGGCCGCTGCCCGGGATCTGCGCCGGCTGTTGGACGCCGGGTTCACCACCGTGCGATGCATGGGTGGCGCATTGGGGCCGGCACTCGCACACGCCGTGGCCGACGGGCTGATCGAGGGGCCACGCGTCGTGCCCGCGGGCGACTACATTTGCCCGCGGGCAGGCACGTGGGATCCGGTGGGCCAGCCCCTTGTCTCTGCCGAAGCGTTGGGCATATTCGCGGACGGCCCCGACGAATGCAGGCGGCGCGTGCGGGAAAGGCTGCGAAGCGGCAGCCGTGTAATTAAGATTGGGGTATCTTCGGGCACGCCCGGGCGGGATCTGGTGTATCCGTGGGCCGACGGGGCCGCCTGGGCCCACGCCAACTACAGTATCGACGAGATCCGGTCGGTGGTCGAGGAGGCACACCGGGCTGGACTCATGGTGGCAGCCCACGCCATCGGCGAGGCGGCGGTGCGTTCCGCCGTGCTCGCGGGCGTAGACACCGTCGAGCACGGCCATGGCGCGGCGCCCGGCACGTACGCTTTAATGGCGGAGCTGGGCACGATCCTCGTGCCGACGCTGGCCCTGCCCGCCATGCGGGCGCGCCTCGGTCCGGCCAGGGGTCTTGCCCCAGAAGTGGCGGGCGTGTGGCAGCGGCACCTGGACGAGCTTTTCGCAGCCGTGCGGCTGGCCATGGAGCACGGTGTGTTGATTGCCGCGGGCACCGACTTCGTGGGTCCGCCCTACACCCCGCTCGGGGAGAACGCCTGCCAGTTTGAGCTTCTCGTGGAGGCGGGCATGACGCCCGGACAGGCGTTGCAGGCGGGTACGGCCGTGGCAGCGCGGGCTGTGGGAATGGGCGGCGTGCTGGGCACGATCGAGCCGGGACGGCTCGCCGACCTCGTTGGAGTAGAGGGCCGGCCCTGGGAGGATGTGTCCGCACTGCGGCGGGTGGGGTTTGTGATGGCGGCGGGACGCCTCGTGGTGCACCGGCAGGGTAGTGGGGAAGTGTAAGCGGCCGTTGGCCGCGCGAAAAGGGGGCCCACTTGCTATGAGCCTCGAAGATGTGCTGGCACCGATCCCCCTCGGATCCTTGACGGATCAGATTTACGAGCAACTCGAGCGGGCCATCCTGGAAGGAAAGCTTACCTTCGGCGAACGCCTGGTCGAGGGGCAGCTCGCGCAGGCCTTTGGCACAAGCCGCTCTCCAATCCGAGAAGCCTTACGGCGGCTTGAAGCGGAGGGCCTTGTGCAGATCGACGCCCGGCGCAGCATTACCGTCATCAATCCGTCCCGCGAGGACATCATCGGTACGTTTGAGGTCAGGGAGGTGCTCGAGGGCATGGCGGCTCGGTTCGCCGCGATGCGGGCCACCCAGGAGGACCTCGACGCTATGGAGCAGTACCTGCGCCAGCGGCATGAGGAGGTCTCTCGCCAGGAGACGGCCGGGCAGATCATCAAAGGCGGTAAGGACTTTCACGACCTCCTGTTAGCCGCCAGCCATCACAAGCAGCTGATCGAGGCGCTGCAGGGGTTTGTCAAGATCTCCAGGTTGCTAAAGCACCGCTCCGCCGCCATCGAGGGGCGCCCGAAGGAGGCCTTGGCGGAGCATAGGGCTATCTTCGAAGCCATCCGGAGCCGCGATGGCGAGAAGGCCGAACGCCTGGCCCGGGAGCACGTGGCCAGGGTAAAAGACCGTTTCGTGCAATCCGCTTTCGGCACCTAACGCCGGCGGCGACAGACAATCTCACCCAGCGCCCGCCCAGGGCGCCATTGTTTCCGTCTGGATTCCCTCTCGAACATCCTGCTCGCTTCTTAGGGACACTTCGCCTTGGCACGCGGGCATCCGTCGGTAGCGCATAGCGGCGAAATGCGGTATCTTTTTCGGTAGGGTTACTGTGCACATGTGTGTCCGAATGACGGACGCCGAAGGGAGGGTCAGCCATGCCTGTGGGGGTGGCGTTGCCCGTCACGAATCAGGAAGGCTTCTTTGAAATCCGGCTCGAGTCCATCGGTGGGCTGGGCGCCAACGTCGCGGGCAAGATTCTGGCCGAGGCGGGTGTGCTGCACGCTGGGCTCAACGGCTCCAACTTCGCCTCGTACGGGTCAGAAAAGAAAGGGACGCCGGTGAAAAGCTTCGTGCGCTTCGCCGACGGCAATAAGGAGATCCGTAACGCGACGCCGGTCGAACGTCCCCATGTGCTTGGCATTTTCCACGAAGCCTTGGTGCGCTCGGACCGGAGCGTGCTGTCGGGATTGTACGCGGACTCGATCGTCGTGCTCAACTCCCGCAAGGATCCGGAAGCCGCCCGGGAGGAGTTTGGGATCCCGGCCCGGCGCGTCGGCACGGTGCGGGCGCTGGACATCGCCACGGAAACCGGCAGCCGCACCAACATGGCCATGCTGGGCGCCATCACCAGGGCGTGCGAGTTCCTGGCGCCCGAAGGCGTCGTCGACGCCATCAAGGCGGCGCTGGGCACCCGCTATCCTCAGCTCCTCCAGGCCAACCTGGAGGCGTTTTGGCGGGGCTATCACGAGGTAACGTGGTCCGAGCGGGAAACCGGCGACGCCGCGGCGGAACAGCCCTACGTCCGCCCGCAGCCGCTGTTCGGCTACGAGACGGCGACGCTGGGCGGCACGCTCATCCGGCCCGGCAGCACCTGGAACAAGGACATGTCCGCGTCCCGGCAGGGCACGTTGCCGGAGTTTCTGCGGGACAAGTGCATCGACTGCGCCCAGTGCGACTTGGTGTGCCCGGACTACTGCTTTGTCTGGGAAAAGGGCCAGGACAAGCGGGGCCGGCCGGCCATGGTGCTTCTGGGCATCGACTACCAGTACTGCAAGGGCTGCCTCAAGTGCGTGGAAGCGTGCCCCGTCGACGCGCTGGTGGCGATCCCCGAGGCCGACGGCTGGGCGCCTGAGCACCGGGTGCAGCAGCGGTTCTCGATTTTAGCGACTGCGGGGTGAAGCTCATGGCCTTGCGCCAGGAGGATATCAATGTAGTCGCCCGGCCTGACCAGAGGACGGGTTTCTTGAGCGGTAACGAGATGGCGGCGCTCGCGGCCAGCCAGATCAATTTCCACGTCATGGGCTACTACCCCATCACGCCGTCTACGGAAATTGCCGAGCTGCTCAGCGAGATGGCCGCCGAGGGCGAGCACAACATCGTCCTCATCCCGGGCGACGGCGAGCACGGCGCGGCCGGTATCTGCTACGGCGCGTCGACGGGCGGCGGCCGCGTCTTCAACGCGACGAGCGCCAACGGGTTGCTGTATGCTTTGGAGCAGCTGCCGGTCCAGTCGGGCACCCGGTTTCCGATGGTGCTGGACCTGGTGACCCGCTCGGTCAGCGGGCCGCTGGACATCCGCGGCGACCACTCGGACCTGTACTTTGCCATCCACACGGGCTGGATCGTGCTCTTGGCCCGGGATCCGCAGGCCGTCTACGACATGAACCTGATGGCCGTGCGCATCGGCGAAGACCCGCGGGTGCAGCTGCCGGTCATCGTGGCGTACGACGGTTTCTTCACGAGCCACCAAAAGCGCCGCGTGCAGTACTTCGCGCATCAGGAAACCGTGCAGCAGTTCATCGGTCCCGTGCCGGAGCGGGTGACCGCGCTCAACCCGCGGCAGCCCGTGACCATCGGTCCGTACATGAACGACCCGGACTTGATCAACAACAAGTACCAGCTGCACAAGGCGATGGAGGCGGCCCGCGAGGTCATCGCGGAGGTGTTTGCCGAGTACGGCGAGCTGTCGGGGCGCCACTACCCGGTCGTCGACCAGTACCGCATGGAGGACGCGGAGGTCGCGGTGCTCCTGCTCAACTCGGCCGCGGAAACCGCCAAGGACGTGGCGGACCGCCTGCGGGAGCAGGGCCTTAAGGTCGGCGTCATCAGCCCGAACGTCCTGCGTCCGTTCCCGGCGGAGGCCATCCGCCAGGCGTGCCGGAACGTCAAGGCGCTGCTCATCGGCGAGCGGGGCGACTCCTTCGGCTCGGGCGGCGGGCCGCTGACGCATGAGGTCAAGTCGGCCCTCAAGGACGACCCCGACAACAAGACGCTGGTGCTGACCCGGATTTACGGCCTGGGCGGCAAGGACTTTTACCCGGACGATGCGGAGGCGTTCTTCCGCCTCGCGCAGGAGGCCGCCGACACCGGCAAGGTGGCGGTGCCCTTTGACTACCACGGCGTGACGCCGGGTGACCCAAGCCGCGTGCCGCCGCCGGGGACGCCCGTCATCTCCCTGGAGGAAGTCACGGGCCTCGTCAGCGTGACGCAGGATCCGGAAACCGGCGAGCTTAAGGTCAAGCTGCCGCCGCCGCGGCAGCTCATGGAGCGGCCTAAGCGCATCGCGCCGGGCCACGGCGCGTGCCCGGGCTGCGGCATCTTCCCGGCCATCAACCAGTTCCTGGCGGCCCTTGAGGGCGACGTCGTCGTGCTGTACCAGACGGGCTGCGCGATGGTGGTGACGACGGGGTATCCGTTTACGGCTCACCGGATCACCTACATCCACAACCTGTTCCAGAACGGCGCGCCGACGTTGTCGGGCTTGGTGGAGATGTTCTATGAGCGCAAGCGCCGGGGCGAGATCGAGATCGGCGACGACATCACGTTTGTGATGATCACCGGCGACGGCGGCATGGACATCGGCATGGGCTCGGCCATCGGCACGGCCTTGCGCAATCACAAGATGATCATCCTCGAGTACGACAACGAGGGCTACATGAACACCGGCAGCCAGCTGTCGTACTCGACGCCCATCGGGCACCGGACGTCCACGTCGGAAGTCGGTCCCATGGGCAAGGGCAAGACGTTCCACCACAAGGACACGCCCCAGATCATGGCGGCGACCAACATCCCGTACGTGTTCACGGGCGTGGAGGCGTTCCCGCAGGATCTGATGCGCAAGGCGGCCAAGGCCCAGTGGTACGCCAAGAACGAGGGCCTCGCCTACGGCAAGGTGCTCATCGCCTGCCCGCTCAACTGGCGGAGCGAGGAGCGGCTCGGGACGGAGATCGTGGAGGCGGCGGTCAACAGCTGCTTCTTCCCGCTGTATGAGATCGAGCGGGGCGTCACCACGATCACGTACAACCCGGAGGAGAAGGGCAAGCGCATCCCGGTGGAGGAGTGGCTCAAGCTGATGGGCAAGAGCCGACACATGCTCCGGCCGGAGAACAAGGATATGCTGGAGGCGTTCGCCGCCGAGGTGGAGCGGCGCTGGCAGCGGCTCAAGGCCCGCCACGAGCACCCGCTCCTGTAAGCCCCGGGCCCCGGCGACGGAAAATATCCGTCTCGTTAACGGAGCAATGCCGCTTCGTTGACGGAAGAAGTCCGTCCCGTCAATGGAACAAAGCAGTCCCGTGAACGGAGCAAATCCGTCCCGTGAACGGAGCAACTCCGTCTCGTGAACGGAGCAACTCCGTCTCGTGAACGGAGCAACTCCGTCTCGCCAACGGAGCAAATCCGTCTCGTGAACGGAGCAAATCCGTCTCGCCAACGGAACATACGCACCTCGTTACGAAAGCGGCGCATTGCGCCGCTTTCGCTTTCGCTGCCGGTTTCGCTTGCTCGCTTCCGGTCTGACCTATTCGCCGCCGGTCTCGCTTGCTCGCTTCCGGTTTCGCTTGCTAATCGCCGGCCCTGTGTACGGACCGCCGGAATTGCCCACGAACTGCTGGTTTCGCTTGCTGTATCCCGGTTTCTCAGGTGCCCGGATCCGTAATAGCCCCCACGAACAGCAATGCTCCCGTGGCGTCGTCCCGGATAACCACGACGAACGGCCGGTCCGCCTGGAAGCGGAAGTCGTACACTGGCACGCTGGTGAGCCGGAAATCTATGGAGGTGACGGCGGCGGCCTCAGTGCCTTCCTCATCCACCTTGAGCACGGATTGGTGGATCGCGTCGCCGATGTACACGTTGGAGGCACCGGGCGCAGCGGCACCCTCGGACGCGCTCGCTGGCCCTGTGCCCTGGAGCATGCGGCTGAAGTCCGCCGCTCCCGGGTCGAAGGCGACACCCATGCCCAGCGCCCGCAGGGCGTCGTTTAGGTTGGCCTTGTAGGAGATGTCGATGCGAGGCAGGAACACCTCGCCGTGC
>ERZ777003.2019-NODE-2019-length-26236-cov-29.447156_pt1 | contig 26236 bp, 21 predicted proteins | sample MGYA00374956_ERZ777003 | MGnify/ENA primary metagenome ERZ777003 (study PRJEB29302, sample SAMN06268252) | bioreactor metagenome | isolation source: Joint BioEnergy Institute, California, USA | place: USA:Joint BioEnergy Institute, California, USA | collected... | reverse complement strand
CGAAGCCGTCGTTCTGATTGGAAGAAAAGGCCCGCCGAGCTAGCGGGCCACGTCGTCAGTCGTCCAGCGGCCGTCGATGCGTCGGAACATCGAGCCGGTGGGATTGGGGTCCTGCAGCTCGACCGGCAGCCGGTCGTGGCGCACGTTGTCGAACGACTGCAGCATGGCGAACCGCAGCATGGCGGGCGGGATCCCGACGGCGGTGAAGCCCGGATGTCCCGTCGCCGGGTACGGTCCGCCGTGGTTCATCGCGGGCGACACCGCGACGCCGGTCGGCATCTTGTCGTTGAGCAGGCGGCCGACCTTCTGGCGCAGCACCGGCGCAATCTTCCGGTACGCCGGCTCGTCGTCGCCCGACTCGGCGCTGTAGATGCTGCCGGTCAGGTTGCCCTCGAGGCTGCGGGCAATATCGACCATCTGATCGACGTCGCGCGCCACGACGACGGTGTTGACCGTCGCGAAGGCTTCGGTCTGCAGCGCGTGCGGATTGGCGAGGAAGGCGTCGCCCGACACGCGCAGCAGCGTGTTCTGGAACGACAGGCGATCGCCCGGAATCGGTGAGCCACCCACAAGCACCTCGGCGCCGGCGCGCTTCAGTTCCGCGATGCCATCGGCCACCGACGACAGGCCGGCGCGTCCGAGCAGCGTGCCCGGTGCGCCCTGCTCGAAGTGGCGCGCGGCTTCGGCCACGAACGCTTCGCCCGCCGCGCCGGCCGGCACGATCGTCAGGCCAGGCCTGGTGCAGAACTGCCCGCTGCCGAGCGCGCACGACTCGAACAGCTCCTTCGCAATGCCGGCCCCGCGCTCGGCAAGCGCTCCCGGCAGGACAAAGAGCGGATTGACGCTCGACATCTCCAGGTAGATCGGCTTGCCGGCCTGCTCGGCCGCGGCCTTCAGCTTGAGCCCGGCCGACTTGCTGCCGGTGAATCCCGTCGCCGCCACGAGCGGATGCGAGACCAGAGCGAAGCCGACCTCGGAGGGCGTGCGGTAGATGAGCTGCACCATCGCGTCGGGCAGCCCGGCCGCGCGCACCGCCTCGAACGCGAGCTCGGCCAGCAGCCGCGTCGTTCCCGGATGGCTCGTGTTCGCCTTGCCGATGACCGGATTGCCGGCCGCAATCGCCGCGGTGAAGTCGCCGCCGGCCACCGAGTTGAACGCGAACGGGAAGTTGTTCGGTCCGAAGACCACCACCGGTCCGCCGAGCGGGGCGTAGTACGAGCGGATGTTGGCCGCCGTGTCGATCGTGGCCATCGTCCACGATCGATCGCGGACGGCGGCGGCGGCCTGGCGGAGCTGCCCGGTCGTCCGCGGCAGTTCGACCAACTTCAGCCGGGGCGTGACCGGGAGCGCCGTCTCCTCGTTCGCGATAGCGACGAGCGCGTCGGCATGCTGCTCGATCCGCGATGCGAAATCGTCGAGGAACGCGGCCACGCGATCGACCCGATCCGGCATCCCCAGCAGCGCGACGGCCGCCCCGTGACCGGCGCGCAGCGCCGCCTCGACGTCCTTCATGCCGGATACGGGATACGTTTCGTCGATCGCCTTTCCAGTCGCAGGATTGAGGGCCGAGAACGTGTCGGACGCGTCGAGCGACGGACGCCAGGCCCCGGCAATGAGCACATTCTTCACTGACACGGCAGTCACCTCACATGTCGGCAGGGAACGCGGCGACGGCAGATCACGACCGGGCCACGCCGTTCTCGAGCGTCAACTCCCCGATCGTAATCCGGACGTGGTCGCCACGCTCCAGCGAGAACTCCATCGGCGGCACGATACCGGTCCCCGTCATCAGGAATGCCCCGCCGGCGAAGCGGCACTCACGGTACAGGTAGCCGACGAGCTCGGCGAGCGGACGCTTGATCTGCGACGTACGCGTGCTGCCGGAAAACACCGGCGCACCATTGCGCGACAGCTCCAGCTCGATCGGCAGATCGGCCATCGCGTCGGCCGTCCGCAGCAGCAGTCCCGGCCCGATGGCGCATGCGCCGTCGTACACCTTCGCCTGCGGCAGGTAAAGCGGGTTCTCCCCTTCGATGTCGCGCGACGACACGTCGTCGCCCACCGTGTAGCCCGCGATCTCGCCGGCAGCGTTGACAACGAGCGTGAGCTCCGGCTCCGGCACGTTCCAGCGGCTGTCGCCGCGCACGCGGATCTCGGCACCGTGCCCGACGACGCGCGTGCCGAGAGCCTTGAAGAAGAGCTCGGGCCGCTCGGCGTCGTAGACGCGCGCGTATACGTCGCGCACGGTCGATTCGGCCTCGCGCGCCTCACGGCTGCGCAGATACGTGACGCCACACGCCCACACTTCGTGCGAAGGCTCAATGGGCGCGAGCAGCTCGCCCTCGGCCGGCTGGTCCGACGCCAGCGCGGCAAGCGCGGCCGGCATGGCCGACACGGGCAGCTGCAGGAGCAGGTCGAGCCGGAAGGCTGGCGGAAGCCATCGCCCGTCGACCGCCCATCGCGGGCCCTCTGGTGTGCTGTGCCGGGTCAGGTAGGCGCCGTCTCTGCTGCTCATCGTCTCGATTGCTCCTCCGTGCGTGCGTGAACGTGGATCACAAAGCAGACAGCGTATACCAGCCGGGCCGACGCCCCGTCAGGACCGTTTGACCGGTCGATGCGTCGGCTGCGCGGTCCACGGATCTTCCGGCCAGGGATGCCTGGGATACCGCCCGCGCAATTCCTTCCGCACCTGCTGATAGCCCGTGGTCCAGAAGCTGCGCAGATCAGAGGTCACCTGCACGGGTCGTCCGTTCGGTGCGAGCAGTTCGAAGAGCACCGGTGTGCCCTGCCGTCCGAGGCGCGGCGTCTCGGCCAGGCCGAACAGCTCCTGCAGCTTGACCGACGCCACGATCCGCCCGTCATCGCGGTAATCGAGTCGCGCGCGACGGCCGCTGGGAAGATCGAGCGACGTCGGCGCGTTCCGTTCGATCTGCTGCGCCTGCTCATACGGCACGACGCTCCGGAGATCGACGTCATCAAGCCGGGTGACGAACACCGCCGCGGCGCGGACCAGTTCCTCGAACGTGAGTTCCAGGCCCGCGACGCGCGCCCGCGCCAGCAGCTGGCGATCCTCGGGCCGCGGACCGCGTTCGAGCAGCGCGGCCTCGACGAGCGGTGCCGCTTCGGCCGGATCGATTGGCACATCGACCGTGCGCAGCGGGATCGCGTCGTAGCGTTCGACCCGCTCGGCGCGCACGACGCCCTCTCGATCGATGTGGTGCCGAACATCGATCGATGTCGTCGAAAGCCACTCGCGCTCGATGGCAGTGGCCGCGCGTATCACCGCATCAGCTCCTTCCGTCGCGCGTACATCGAGCGCAACGATGAGCTCGGCGTCGACGACACCGCTTTCGCGCGCCAGACGACCGCCGGCGCCGGTCGCGAGCAGGAAGCGATCGGAGCCGGGTGCCCGCCGGCGCGCCACGCGATCGGCGTAGCCGGTGAAGACGGCGCGCCGGAAATCGCGCTCGTTGAGCGACGCGCGCGGCGCGCGACCGGTCACGCGGCGGTAGACCGCCTGCAGCTCGCGCGCGATCGCGTCTACCGGCAGTCCCGGGCGCGCGCGAGTCCGCCCACCGCGCAGCTGCTCGACTGCCGCGAGCAGGTCGCACATCGTCGCCGCGCCCGCGGCCGGCCAGTCGACGCGCTCCGACAACAGGGCCGCGGCGCGCGCAACGTCGGCGGCCCCTTCCCCCTCGAGCAGGATTCGCGACAGCCGCGGGTGCAGCGGGAACCGGTGCATCGCGCGCCCGGGCTCAGTGAGACGTCCCGCGGCATCGACCGCGCCGAGGCGCTCGAGCAGGCGCAGGGCGGCGTCGAGCCTGTCGGGGCGCGGCGCTTCGAACCACTCGAACGTCCGAGGATCACCGCCCCAGGCCAGCACCTCGAGCACGGGCCCTGCGAGATCGACGCGGGCGATCTCGGGCTCGCGATGAGGACGCAGCTTGACGTGGCTGTCCCACAGCCGGATGGCGCGGCCGGGCGCGAGGCGCCCCGCGCGGCCGGATCGCTGATCGGCGGCATCGGCCGAGACACGCTCGAGCACGAGCGCGTCGACGCCGCGGGCCGCGTCGTGGCGCGGCATCTTCTGCCAGCCGGCGTCGATCACGAGCCGGACGTCCGGGACGGTCAGTGTCGTTTCGGCAACGTTGGTGGCAAGTACGACACGTGGACCGTCGCCGGGCACGAGCGCGGCATCCTGAAGATCTGCATCCAGGCTGCCGTGCAGTTCGAAGACGGGCAGACCGGCAAGGCGTGACTCGACCCGCTCGCGCACTGCGCGAATCTCACGAACACCCGGAAGAAAGACGAGCGCCGCCCCGTCGAGCCGCGGGCGTTCGTCGACGAGCACGTCGACCGGATCGGCGCCCGGCCGGTACGTCACCGCAATCGGGTGGAGCCGGCCCGGCACGTCGATGACCGGGCAGTCGTCGAGGAAGGCAGCAACCGCCGCGGCGTCGATCGTGGCCGACATCACGACGATCCGCAGATCCTCGCGCGCGATCCAGGCCTGGCGCGCCAGGGCCAGGCCGAGGTCGGAGTGAATGCTCCGCTCGTGGAACTCGTCGACGATGACGGTGCGGAAGTCCGACAGGAGAGGATCGTGCTGCAGTCGCGCGGTCAGGATGCCCTCGGTAGCCACCAGCAGCCGCGTCTCGCCGGTCTCACGGCGGTCGAAGCGGACGTGCCAGCCGACCTCGCGTCCGGGCGTCCAGCCGCGCTCCGCGGCAATGCGCCGCGCGATCGCGCGCGCGGCCACGCGCCGCGGCTGCAGGAGCAGGACCCGGCCCGCGTCGATCAAGGCGGGAGGAACACGCGTCGTCTTGCCGGCGCCGGGTGCCGCGGTCACCACAACGGCACGGCGCTCGTCGAGCACGCGGCGGATTTCGGGCAGCGCCGCGTCGATCGGCAGTGCCTCAGTTGAACCAACCTGCATGCAGTTCGTATACTCCCGCAGTCCATCGCACGGCGCCGCCGCCGCTTGTTCCGGAGGAACCCATGTCCCGTCTTCTGACTTCGCTCTGCATGATGCTGCTGCTGACGGCCGCTCCGGCCCTCGCCCAGTCCCCGACATCCGAACCCGCACCTGCCACCGAAGCCGACGTCAAGGCGATTCTCGGCGACTGGACCATTACAGGTGAGAGCGGCATGGGCCCCTTCGCGGTGTGGCTGACGATGGCCGTGGAGGAAGGCAAGCCGACGGGAACGATCAGCTCCGAGATTCAGGCGCCGACCGTGATCACCGACATCACGAAGCGCGGCGAGACGCTCGTGCTCGCCTACTCGTTCGATTTCGAGGGCAACGCGATCCCGGCCGTGCTGACGCTCACGCCGAACGCCGAGAAGCTCGACGCCTACTTCAGCTTCGCCGACGGGGCCTTCGAGATGGCCGGCGTGGGCGTGAAGACGCCGCCCGCCGCCCAGTAAACCCGCCTGGTCACCCCTGCGTTTCCACCATCGTCGGCTCGTCGGCCGACTGGTCTCCCTCGGGGACCGGCGGCGGCGAGTCCAGATCACCGCCGTCAAGCAGCCGGTCGGTGATGTAGTCGACGGCGGCGTCGTCCGTCCGCGTCAGCAGCGCCTCGAGCGCCGACCGCGGATGGACGATCGCCTCGCGCTGCTGCATGCCCGGCCATGAACCGTCCGGTCGGCGCGGCACGTAGCGCACCCAGAAGCCGACGTGCCAGCGCAGGAAGTCGCGGATGCGCGTCCGCGCGTGCTCGTCCAGCTCTCCGTCGGCACCTGCACCCGCCCCGTCTCCTTCCTCGCTCCCGGCGCGACGTCCCCAGTGGGCGCGCGCGAGCTCGACATAGCGCCGGTAGATGGCCAGTCGTTCCCCGGCTGTCAGGTCGAGATACCGTCCTTCGCGGACTTCCCGGAAAATCCAGGGCTTGATGAGCGCACCTCGCGCGGTCATCACCGCGGCGCATCCCGACGTGGCGAGCCGGTGTTCGACCTCGTGCGGAAACAGCAGATCGCCGTTGCCGACGACCGGAATCGGTACGGCCGCTGCCACTTCGGCAATCGCGTCCCAGTCGGCCGGCTGCCGGTAACGTGCCTGCCGCGTGCGTCCGTGCACGGTGATGGCCGATGCCCCCGCGTCGGCCGCCGCCCGGGCCATCTCGAGGTAGTTCCGGTGCGAGTCGTTCCAGCCGAGACGAATCTTCACCGTGACCGGAATACTCACGGCCCTGCGCATCGCTTCGACGATGCGCGCCACGCGGGTCACCTGGCGGCCCAGCGCTGCGCCCAGCCCCATGCGGGTGAAATGGTCGATGGGGCACCCCAGGTTGAGATCGACGAAGTCGGCGCCGCGCGACTCGACGAGCGCCGCGGCCCACGCCAGCTCGTCGGGCTTGTTGCCGGCGAGCTGAACGCCGAAGCATGGCTCACTGGCCGCCCGCCGGATGAGTGCGAACTCGCTGCGGCGGCGCTGCCGGAGCCGCCGCGCCACGACCATCTCGCTCATCAGGACGGGCGCGCCGAGCTCGGCACAGAGCTGCCGGTAAGGCAGGTTCGACCCTTTCGTCATCGGGCCGAGGATCAGGGAAGCAGGCGGTGGAAACACGACGCTTCAATGGTAGCGGTCCCGAAGCGTCGCGTCCCGCTTCTTCTCCGGGGAACCGCACCCCCGTGTTCTAGAGGATCGTCTTCAGACCGCGGCCAGGCAGCTGCCGCAACGCTTCACCCGCACGGACAGTGTCGCGCCGCCGGGCGCGGTCAGTCCTGCCGGAGCGCCTCGATTGGGTCCATCCGCGCCGCGCGCAGCGCCGGGACGAATGCGCTGACGAGGCCGACGACGACGAGCACGCTGACGCAGACGGCCAGCAGCTCGATCGTGAGCGCCATGTGAATGTCGCCTGCCCCGGTGGTGTCATCCAGCAGTTCCGACAGGAACGGTCGCGGGCTCAACGCCATCACGAGAATCCACGACAGCAGGACGCCTGCGGCTCCTCCGGCAAACGTCGTCACAATGCCCTCGGCGAGGAACTGCAGCAGGATGACAGCGCGGCGGGCGCCGAGCGCCTTGCGCAGGCCGATCTCGGACGTGCGCTCGGAGACCGACACGAACATGATGTTCATGACGCCGATGCCGCCGATGGCGAGCGTCGCCACGCCGATCACACCGAGGACGCCCCTCAGTCCCATCACGATGCCCGCCGTGATCTCCATCGCCTGGGCGAACCCGAAGGTGTTGATCGCACGGTCGTCGGCCGGATCGAACCGCAGGCGCTCGGCCAGCACCCGGCGTACCTCGGTTTCGGCCCGAGGACCCAGTGTCGGATCGACCACCTGGTAGACGAGAAACGACAGGTATTCGGTGTTCCAGAGCTGACCGGCGGTCGTGTAGGGAATGAACACGCACTCGCTGTCGGGACGGTTGTAGCTCGACAGCTGAATCTTCTCCCGCTGCACGCCGATCACGGTGAACGACATGCCGAGAATGCGGACCGACTGGCCGAGCGGATCCTCCTGCTCGAACAGGCGGCGCGCCACTTCGCTGCCGAGAAAGACCACGCGGCGCTGCAGCCGGACGTCTTCATCGTCGATGAAGCGTCCCGCGGCCACCGGCTGATTCCGCATCGATGCGTAGGCCGGGGCGACGGCGCGGATGCCGAAGTCCCGCTGCCGCGTGCCACGCACGACGAGCCCGCCGCGGAAGTACTCCGGGCTCCACGCGCGCACGAGGGGCAGCGCGCCCACCGCTTCAGCGTCGGCAAGTCGGAGCCGGATCGGCCGTCCCGAGCGTTCCCCTCCCGCCTGCAGGCTTGTCTGCCCGCCGTACAACAGGGTCACGCCGTGCCCGAACGCGCCTTCAAAGCCGCGCTGGAGCGCCGCCCCGAAGCCGTCGCCATAGGCCAGCAGGCCCGCCACCGCCACGATGCCCCAGGAAATGCCGAGCATCGAGAGCAGCGTGCGCGTGCGGTTGCGCAACAGACCCGTGAACGCCTCGCGGAGGATGTCGCTCACTTTTCGTACCTCAGGGCCTCGGCGGGCGGCAGGCGTGCGGCGCGGCGGGCGGGCCAGGTGGCCGTGGCTACACCGGTGAGCACCAGAGCGGCCGCGGCAATGGCCGCATCGAACCAGGTGACAATCATGCCCTCGAACCGGTTCGGCATCGGCAGCTGATTGACGGCCGCGCAGACGAGCATCGCAATCGCGAAGCCGATCGCCCCGCTCAGCGACGTGAGCAGGAAGCCCTCGAGGAAGAACTGGCGCTGAATCTGCGCCGTCGTGGCACCGAGGGCCTTCCGGACACCGATCTCGCGCGTGCGCTCCTGCACAGCCACGAACATGATGTTCATCACGCCAAGGCCGCCGAGCGCGAGCGTGACGATGCCGACCATCGAGAAGAAGTCGCGCATCGACTGAATCATGCGCGCGAACATCAGTGATGACAGTGCCGTGTCCCACACGGCAATGGCATTCCGATCATCGGGATCGAAACCGTGGCTCGGCGCGAGGACACGACGGATCTCCCGCTCGATCGGCCAGTCGACGTCCTCGATCCGGCCGGTGCGGCCGACGAAGGCAGCCCGGGTGATCTCCAGCACCCACGGCTGCGGGACAACGACCAGCTGCGAAAGCGTGCCGGGCGGGACGCCTGTCCGCGGCAGGTCGCGTGCCATCGTCCCGAAGGGGATGAAGATCTTGTCGTTGTCGGGACCGCTGTAGTTGCTGTCCTGCTCCTTGCGGAGCAGACGGCCGGCGACGAGGAACGGCAGTCCGTTCAGGTAGATGCGCTCGCCGACGGCCTCGCGTTCGCCGAACAGCTGGCGCGCCGCGTCGGCGCCAAGGATGGCCACGCGACGTCGTTCCTCGTCGTCGAGCGCATTGAAGTAGCGGCCTGCGGCGAGCTCGAGAGTGCGGATCCGCTGGTACTGCGGCTCGATCCCGTGCACCATGAGCGAGGCGGCGTTGTAGGCGCTGCGGACGGACACATCGCCACGCTGAATCTCGGCGCTCACCACCGCGATGTAGGCCGATTCCCGTTCGAGCAGCCGGGCGTCCCGGACGGTGAAGCGAATCGGCCGGCCGGCGCGCTCGCCTCCGGCCTGCATCGACGTCCGCCCGCCCCATACGATGGCGATGTCGCGCCCGAGCTGTTCGAGAACGGACTGATTGCCGCGCTGGAAGCCCTCGCCCGTCGCCGACAGCACCACCACCGTGACGACACCCCACAGGATGCCGAACATCGTCAGCAGGCTGCGGAGGCGGTTCGCGCGGAGATTGTCGACGACCTGCGCCAGAACGTCGCGCACGGCAGCCTACCTGGGAAGGACGATCCGGTCACCTTCGCTCAGGCCTTCGAGCACCTGACGTCGCGACCCGTTACCCACGCCCGTCGTGATCGGCACGCGGCGTCGGCCGTCGGGAGCTGCCGGATCGTAGACATCGACGAACGTGCGGCGTTCGGCGTCATAGACGATCGCGCTTTCGGGCACGAGCAGCGACTCGGGCAGCGTTTCCAGAATGATCTCGGCGTTGGCCGTCATGTTGGCCTTCAGCGCCTTGTCCGGATTGTCGATGGAGACCTCGACGGCGAACGTGGTGACGTTGTCGGCCTCGACGCCGATCGGTGAGATGCGCGTGACGCGGCCGTCGAACACGCGATCGGGAAAGGCCTCTGTCGTGATGCGCGTCGGCTGTCCGATCGCCACGCGGCCGATGTCCGACTCGTCGACGCGGCCCTTGACGTAGACCTGCTCGATGTCGCCGAGCGTCATGACGAGCGTGGCGTTGGCTCCCATGTTGAGGATCGACGAGACGGGACTGCCGACCTCGACGTCGCGCGTCAGGACCGTGGCGCGAATCGGCGCGCGGATCGTCGCGCTCGCCAGTTCCTCGGCCGCACGCTCGACCGCCGCGCGCGCCTGCGCCACGTTCGCCTCGGCCTCGACGACACGGGCGCGCGCGATGGCGAGCTGTCCTTCGGCGGCGCGGCGCCTCAGCTCGGCCTCTTCGAGCGCGGTGCGGGTCTCGTCGAGCGTCGACGCCGAAATCAGCCGCCGCGCGCCAAGCTGCTGAGCACGCTCGTGGTTGCGGCGGGCCAGCTCGACCTCGGGCGATTCGGCCTCGATTTCGGCCTTCGCCACCTGGGCGAGCGCCCCGTCGCGCGCCGCCTCTGCCGCCTGCAGGGCGGCTCGCGCCTCGCGCAGACGCGCCTGCAGGTTCTCGCGATCGAGCTCGGCCAGCACCTGTCCGGCCTCGACAACGTCGTCCACATCGACGTGCAGGCGCTCGATGATGCCGTTGGCCTTCGACTTGATCTCGACCGTCGTGATCGGCTCGATGCGTCCCGTGGCGACGACCGACACGACCATGGGGCCCTTCTCGACCGGCACGAGGCTCGACGGATCCGGCAGGCCGGCGGCACGCCCCGAGCTCGTGAACCACCAGGCCCCCGCAACGACGGTAAGAAGAACAGCAGCAGTAAGGGCGGGGCGCGAGAAGACACGCATGCGGCCGAGAACCCGGCGGCCGCGCGAAAGTTTCAGCACGGGCAGCTCTGCTGCGGACCACCGTCGCAGCCGACCGCCCCTGTGCTATCGTGGCCGCCGCTCCCCCGGAGGCGTGCAGCCATGCGATGGACCCCACGCGGACGCAGCCGCGACATCGAAGACCGGCGCGGTCAGGGTCTGCGACGCGCGGCCCCCATCGGCCTCGGCGGCCTGCTGCTGCTCGCCGTCCTCTCGCTCATCACCGGCCAGGACTTCCTGTCGCTCGTCGACTCAGGCTCGGGGCCGTCGACGGCGACCGGCCCCACGGAGCCTTACGTCGAGTCGCCGGAGGAAGCCGAACTGCACAATCTCGTGTCGTTCGTCCTCGACGATGCACAGGAGACGTGGGAACGCCTGCTGCCGGGCTACCGCCGGGCCAGACTCGTCCTGTTCACCGATGCGGTCGAGTCGGCGTGTGGTCTCGCCAGCTCAGCCACCGGCCCGTTCTACTGTCCCGCCGACGAGCGCGTGTTTCTCGATCTCGGCTTCTTCCGCGAGCTCGAAGACCGGTTCGGGGCGCCCGGCGAATTCGCACGTGCCTACGTGATCGCGCACGAAATCGGACATCACGTGCAGACGCTCACCGGTGCGGCGGCGGCCGTCCGGCAGGCGCAGCAGCGGAATCCGTCGCGCGCGAACGAGCTCTCGGTGCGTCTCGAACTGCAGGCCGACTGCTACGCCGGGGCGTGGGGCCACGCCACCGGCCAGCGGGGCATCCTCGAACCCGACGATTTCGACGACGCCATCAACGCCGCAGCGGCCATCGGCGACGATCGACTGCAGCGGATGGGTGGCGGGCGCGTCTCGCCCGAAAGCTTCACGCACGGCTCGTCGGCACAGCGGATGGAATGGTTCCGGCGCGGCTTCGAAGCCGGGCGGCCCGACGCCTGCGACACGTTCGCCGACTGAACGACCGCTTCAGCGACGCGGGGGCTTCGCAGGCGAGAGCGGCTCCGCAGCGCCTCCCACACCGCCGGCCGGCTCCACGTGCACGAGCACGTCGGCCACCCAGGGCAGTGACTCCAGCACCTTCGCCTGAACGTCGTGTCCGATCCGGTGCGATTCCCGGACGGTCATCTCAGGATCGACCTCGAGGTGCAGATCGATGTGATATTTCAGCCCGGTCTTCCGCGCGAACTGCTTCTCCACGGCAATCACGCCCGGCACGCCGAGCGCGACCCGGCGCGCATCCTCGAGTATGCCCGGATCGGGCATCGTGTCGGCGAGATCGATCGTCGCCAGCCGGGCGAGGCGCGCGCCTGTCCACGCGACGATCAGCCCGACAACGGCCCCGCCCCACGAGTCGGCCGCCGCAAATCGCGCGGGTTCGAACCTGACCAGCAGCACGGCGGTCAGGGCAGCCGCACCCGACAGGATGTCGACCGAATCGTTCCACGCGTCAGATCGCAGCGCGAGGCTGCCGATGCGTCGGGCGAGCCGGAACTTGATCACACTGGTCACCGTGCGGACGGCCATGGCTGCCGCAATCGAGACAATGGCTGCCGCGCCGGGCTGCACGAGCGGCTCACGCAGCGAGGCCAGCGAGCGGACGATGATGCCGAGGCCGCCGAGCATCAGGACGATGCCGACGAACAGACCGGCGACGGTTTCCAGGCGGCCGTGCCCGTAGGGATGATTGGCATCGGGCGGGCGCGAGGCCATCTGCAGGCCAATCCAGACGACGCACGATGCGAGGACGTCACCGGCGAACTCGAGACCGATGGCCACGACCGACACCGATCCGGCCCGCAGTCCGACGATCACGTTCAGCACCGCGAGTGCGGTGCTCACGGCAACGCTGGCGACGGCCGCACGCCTCCCCTGCCGCAGGCCGTCGTGCGGCGATACGGTGGCGGGAGGCGAGTGAGTTCCGCGCACCGCCTCGTTCAGGAGCAGCTCACGCCGGTTCCGCCCATCCCGCAATAGCCGTTCGGATGCCGGGCCAGGTACTGCTGGTGGTAGTCCTCGGCATAGTAGAAGTCGGGAACCGGCGCGATGGTGGTGGTAATCACGCCGTAGCCGTGGTCGGCCAGCCGCTGGGCGTAGGCTGCCTTCGATGCCTCGGCCTGCTCGCGCTGTTCCTCCGACGAGGTGAAGATCACCGACCGGTACTGCGTGCCGATGTCGTTGCCCTGGCGCATCCCCTGCGTGGGGTCGTGGTTCTCCCAGAAGATGCGCAGCAGATCGCGGTAGGTAACGACCGCCGGATCGAAGACGACGAGGACGACCTCGGCGTGTCCGGTCAGCCCTGAACACACCTCCTCGTAGGCGGGATTCGGCGTGTATCCTCCGGCGTAGCCGACCGCGGTGGTGTAGACACCCGGCACCTGCCAGAACCGCCGCTCCGGCCCCCAGAAACAGCCCATACCGAACACGGCCTGCTCGAGATGCGGCGGAAACGGCCCTTCGAGCGGGGTGCCGAGAACAAGATGGCGCTCGGGCACGCGCATGCGCTCCGCGCGTCCTTTCAGCGCCTCGTTCGCGGTCGGCAGCGAGAGTCTTTTCGTCCCGAACAGCACGGTCAGTCCTCCCCCGCTGCCGGCTCGAACTCGAGCGCGGCGCCGTTCATGCAGTAACGCAGCCCCGTCGGTGCCGGACCGTCGTCGAACACGTGGCCGAGATGGCCGCCGCAGCGGCTGCAGTGCACTTCCGTGCGGATCATGCCGTACGACCGGTCTTCCGTCCGCCCGACGACGTCGTTGTCGACCGGCGCGAAGAAGCTCGGCCAGCCGGTGCCGCTGTCGAACTTGGTGGACGACTCGAAGAGCACCTGCCCGCAGCCGGCACACCGATAGCGGCCCGGGCGCTTTTCGTAGTTGAGCGGGCTCGTGCCGGCGCGCTCGGTGCCGTGGCAGCGGAGAACCCGGTACTGCTCGGGCGTGAGCCGCTGTCGCCACTGTTCGTCGGTGACCGGCAGCTGCTGCCCTCGGTTGCTCGTGTCGTTGGCCATCGTGCGCCTCCTCCTGAACCAGCGTCCCACCTATTGTGGCCCCTCGGTGCGGGCATCGCACGCGCCAGCCGGAATCGCGTAGAATCGCGCCCGATGCTCCGCCCCGGCAGGCTCCTCACGGCTGGCGTCGTCGCGCTGCTCGTCTACACGGTGTTCTATGCCGAGCCGCGGACCGGGCCCGGCGCGGCCGACTTCGACCCGGCGGCGGTAGCCCGCTACGAGGCCGCCGCGTGGCAGGCCGCCCGTGCACGCAACGAGCTGGCCGTCATCATCAACTGCACGCTCTATCAGCGCGAACTGCACCGGATGTCGTGGTTCCGGTCCGCCGAAAGCGCATTTCCGATGGCGCGAGCCATCCAGCAGTTCCTGCTGATGATTGACCGCTTCGAGCGTGTGCGCCCGCAGCTCGAAGAGGTCGCCTCGATCGAGCGACAGTGGAAGGAGGCATCGTTCGAGCCGCCGCGCGTCGCCCGCGCCCAGCTGAACTGGATGATCATGACGCGCGACGCGACGCGTCCCGGAAACCTGCGGCAGGCGGTCTCGAACATGGACGAGGACCTCAGCCTGCGTTTCGGCCTGCAGCCCGGGTACGCCTCCGGCGCGGCAAGCGAACGGACGCAGGCCTACCAGCTCATCCTCGGCCGCGGCGCCGATCCCGACTGGGAGGCAGTGACGGCCATGCTGGCCCGCGCCTACGAGTCGCTTCGCACTACGCTCGCCGCCAGGTCGACGTCGGTCGTCTACTGATCGCGCACCGCGCGCACCCGGCCGCGCTATCGTGTGCGGCATGGAACCAGCCGGCATCACGCACGGCCGCGCCCGCGAGCGCCGTCGACGTATCGCGGATCTCGAATACGACCTGCACCTGGCACTCCCGCGCGACCAGGCGGCTCCGATTGCGGGCAGGATCCGGCTCGGCTTTCGACTCGCCGATGTCGACGCACCGCTCGTACTCGACTTCGCTCCGGCGGCTTCGAACCTTGGGACCGTCCATGTCAACGGTGTCGCCTGCGACGTCTCGATCGAAAACGGACACATCGTCATCGCGACGTCCCTGCTCCGTGCGGGTGGGAACACGATTGCGATCGATTTCACGGCTGGTTCCGATCCCCTCAATCGACGCGAGGGCCTGGCGTACTCGCTGTTCGTTCCCGCACGCGCATCGGAAACGTTCCCCTGCTTCGATCAGCCCGACCTGAAGGCACGCTGGACACTGTCGCTCGATCTGCCGCAGGACTGGACGGCGGTTGGCAATGCAGCCGAAGCGCTCCGGGAGCGCGACGGGGAGCGTCAACGCATTCACTTCGCCCGCACGGCGCCTCTGCCGACATACCTGGCGGCGTTCGCAGCCGGGACGTTCGAAGTCACCACCGTGGCGTGCGATGGCCGACAGATGCGGATCTTTCACGTGCCCGGCGACGCGCGCCGCGTCGCGTCACACGCAGAAGCCATCGCCAGGGAGCACGCCCGTGCGCTCTCGTGGATGCGGGATTACACGACGATCGACTACCCCTTCGGGAAGCTCGACGTGGTGTTGATTCCGTCGTTCCAGTTCACCGGCATGGAGCACCCCGGTGCGATCTACTACGATGCCGACGCGCTGCTCCCAGGTGAGTCACCGTCGCCGGCGCAGGACCGGCGGCGCACCGACGTCATCGCTCACGAAGTTGCCCACATGTGGTTCGGCAACCTCGTCACGATGCCCTGGTTCGACGACGTCTGGCTGAAGGAAGTCTTCGCAGCGTTCATGGCGTCGCAGATTACGGCGACGGATGCAGACGACGAAGTCGACCGCGACCTGCGCTTCTTCGTCCAGCATCATCCCGCTGCCGCCGCGCTCGACCGCAGCCGGGGCGCCGTGCCGATCCGGCAACCCCTCGAGAATCTGAACGACGCGGGTCTGCTGTACGGACCGGCGCTCTATCACAAGGCGCCAATCGCGATGCGCCAGCTCGAGCGGCTGATCGGTGCCGACCGCCTGCGGGTCGTGCTGCAAACCTACCTGGCCCGCTACGCCTTCGGCAGCGCAGGGTGGCCCGAGCTCGCGGCGCTGCTCGCGGACGCGGCCCCGTTCGACGTCGAGGCGTGGGGTCGGAGCTGGATCGAGGGCCCGGGACGCCCCACGCTGTCGGCACGCACTCACGACGAAGGGGCCGACACTCATCTCGTCGTCGAACAGGGTGATCGGCAGGGAAGCGGATGCACGTGGCCCCAGGTCGTCGAGGTCGCCTGCGGTACGGCGAGCGAGTATCAGGTCGTCGAGGTTCGTCTCGAATCGGCGGGAGCCGTTGGTCCTCACCTCCACGACGAGCCCGCGTGGATGCTGCCGGCCGGTCTCGGACGCGCGTACGGGAAGGTCGAGCTCGACGATGCGTCGCTCGAGTCACTTGCGGCTGGCGGCACGACGCTCGGGGATCCGCGCCTGCGGGCTTCGGTCGTCGCCGCTCTGTGGGACGCGATGCTCGACGGACGGCTTGCGCCGAAGCGACTGTTCGAGATCTCTGTCGAGGCGCTCGACTCCGAATCCCGCGAACCCGTCAGGCACCTGCTTTTCACGCACGTGCGTGAGCTGTTCTGGAAGTGGCTGACCGACGCGGAACGGGCGGCGACCGCGGCGTCACTCGAACTTTCGCTGCGCGCTGGCCTCGCGCGTGCCGGTTCGGCGCGCGAGAAGGCGTCGTGGTTCGGCGCCCTGCTGCCGGTAGCGGTCACCGACGAAACCGTCGACTGGCTCGACAGGTTGTGGCAGCACCGGACGACGATTGACGGCCTGCAGCTCGGTGAAGTCGACGAGGCGCAGCTGGCCGTCGAGCTTGCTGCGCGCCGACCGGATCGCGGCACGTGGATCCTCTCCAGGCAGGCCGACCGATGCCTCAACGACGATCTCCGCATGCGCCTGCGACTCCTGACGTCGGCGCTGCCCGGGGATGTCGGACGGGGTCTCGACTTCATCCGGCGCCTCGGGGACGCGTCGGCGCGACGTCCGGAGGCCCATGTCATCGACGCGCTGCGTCTGCTGCACCACCCGCTGCACGCCGACGTCGCGGTCGAGCTCATCGCGCCGTCGCTGGCGCTGCTGCCCGAGGTCAGGCGCACCGGCGACATCTTCCTGCCGCAGCGCTGGATCGCTGCCATCCTGGGCGGCCATCGATCGCGACGCGCGGCGGAGGAAGTCGAACGATTCGTCGCGAGCCTGCCGCCCGACGGCCCGGTGGCCCTGCGCAGCCTCGTGCTCTCAGTCGCCGACCCGGTGCTCCGCGCCGCCACCCACGTCAGCTGACGCGGGATCGAGCATCCCGAGCTGCCACATGACGAAGATGCGCTGATCGACCAGGTCCCGCAGCTGCAGATTGAGGGGCTTCCCCTGCCCGTGACCCGCGTCGCGGTCCACCCAGAGCAGGATCGGGCGCTCCTCCGGATCGGAGGCTGTGGCGGCCTGCAGCGCGGCGGCCATCTTGCGCGCGTGCATCGCGTGCACGCGCGTGTCGTGCTCGCCGGCCGTCAGCAGGACGGCCGGGTACTCGACGCCGGGTCGCACGTGGTGATACGGCGAATAGGCCGCAAGGACCTCGAACTGGGCGGGGTCGTCGGCCGATCCGTACTCCGGCACCCAGTACCGCGCCATCAGGAAGTGGTGGTACCGCAGCATGTCGAGCAGCGGTACGGCCACGATGGCCGCCCGGCACAGGTCCGGACGCTGAGTGACGAACGCCCCCGTCAGCAGACCGCCGTTCGACCCGCCCTGAATCGCCAGGCGATCCGGCGAGGTATAGCGCTCGGCGATGAGCCACTCGGCGGCGGCGATGAAATCGTCGAAGACGTTCTGCTTCCGGTCGAGCATGCCCGCCTCGTGCCAGTCGTCGCCGTACTCGCCGCCTCCCCGCAGATTCGGAATCGCGAGCAGCCCGCCGTCGTCGAACCACTGGAACCGCGGCGCCGAGAACGATGGCGTGAGACTGATGTTGAAGCCCCCGTAGCCGGTGAGCAGCGTCGGGTTCGTACCGTCGGGCCGCAGGCCGCGCCGGTGAACAAGGAACATGCTGATGCGGGTCCCGTCCCTGGACGGGTACCACACCTGACGGACCTCAACCGACGAAGGATCGACCGGAACATCGGGTTGCTGCCAGACCTCCGGCGGACGCGAGGGGTCGGCGACGTCGACGCGGAAGATCGTCGTCGGATAGTTGAAGCTCGTGAAGGTGAGAAAGGCCTCGGTCCGTTCCTCGTCGGTCGTCACCCCGACCGAACCGATGCCGGGCTGCCGGATGAAACCGCGCGATCGGCCGGTCATATCGAACACCTCGGCCACGTTCGACGCGTTGCGCAGCCAGGTGACGACCATCGCATCCTGCGCGAGCGACACGGCCTCGATGACGGCCTCGTCGCGTTCGGGGACGAGATCGCGCCAGTTCGCCTCGTCGGGCGACTCGACGGGCGCGGCGACGACCCGCCCGCGCGGCGCCCCCTTCGTCGTCTGGAGCAGCAGAACGCCGTCGACGACGGTGCCGAACGCGTTCCCGGGCGTCCCGATCGAAACCGGCCGCCGGTTCACGCGACCCGTCCGCAGGAATTCTTCGAAATCGACGAGCCAGAGATCGTTCGAACGCGTGTCGGTCCAGTAGCCGAGCACGAGCCACCGGCCGTCTCGCGACAGGCTGCCGGTCGGCCCCCAGGTCGTCGCGAGCGCCTCGTTCTCGTCGCGCGTGAACTGCCGGAAGAGCACCGGATCGTCGGCCGGATCGCTGCCGAGCGCGTGGAACAGCACGCGGCCGCTGTACGGATCAGCTGCATCGGCCAGGTTCTGGTAGACGAAGCCGGTGTCGTCGGGCAGCCACTGCGCCGGCTGAACCTTGTTCTCGATGACCAGCGGATCCGGGCGGCCGGTGTCGACATCGAGCAGGCGCAGCGTCGTGTTCTCGTCGCCGGCGCGATACGTGCCGTAGGCCAGCCGCCGACCGTCGTTCGACGGCGAGATCCACGACACGGTCGTGAGTCCGCTCGAATCGAGCCCGGCCGGATCGATGAGCACCCGATCCGGACCGTCGACCCCCTCGCGCCAGTAGATCACCGGCTGGTTCTGGCTGCCATCACGGCGCGAGTAGAAGTAGCGGTTCGCGCGCACGATCGGCGCCGAGACGCTCGTCGTCTCCATGAGGGGACGCAGTCGCTCCTCGAGCTCGCGACGGCCCGGCAGGCTGTCGAGCACCTCGCGCGTCCACGCGTTCTGCGCATCGGTCCACGCGGCCACCTCGGGCGTCATCCTGCCCGGGCCGGACGAGTCCGAGTTGTCGCCCTCGAGCCAGCGATAGTCGTCGACGATCCGGTGTCCGTGCATGATGTCGACGACGCGCGAGACGCGCGTGGCCGGCGGGCGTCGACGGGGCGATGACTGGCGTATGCGGCTGCGATCGGTCATGTCGTCCGGATGCCTCCTCGACGCATCCACCCGCAGCATACCCGAGCGGGCGACTCAACGGGCGTCGGACGCCGCTGCCACGCGTGCTAACCTGCCCGACAGACATGCTGACGATCGGCCCGACGACACTTCCGTGCTTCCGACTGCCGCGAGCCGCGGCATCAGCGGCGGCCACCGCCGCATTGCTCACGACGCTCGCCGCATGTGCCGGCGACGCGCGCACGAGCGGCAGTGAACAGGCAGTCGCGACACCGCCTCCGGCGCGCTACCGCTTCTCGATCGTCAACACCTATCCGCATGATCCCGAAGCGTTCACGCAGGGCCTCATCTACCGGGACGGGTTCCTGTACGAGAGCACCGGGCTTCGTGGAGCGTCGAGCCTGCGGAAGGTCAGGCTCGAAACGGGCGAGGTCGTTCAGCGCATCGATCTGGATTCACGCTACTTCGGCGAAGGACTGACCGACTGGGGCGACCGGCTCGTCCAGCTTACCTGGCAGAGCAATCTCGGGTTTGTCTACGACCTCGCGTCGTTCGGTCAGCTGCGGACGTTTTCCTACCCCGGCGAAGGATGGGGCATCACGCACGACGGCCGTCGACTGATCATGAGCGACGGGACGTCGGTGCTGCGCTTCCTCGATCCCGAAACATTCGCCGAAGTCGGTCGCCTGGCCGTGCGCGAACGCGGACTCTCGGTGCCGAACCTCAACGAGCTCGAAATGGTCGACGGCGAACTGTTCGCCAACGTCTGGCAGACCGACGAAATCGTCATCATCGATCCGCAGAGCGGCATCGTCACGGCCCGAATCGATTTCAGTCCGCTGCGACGGGAGCTCGGCACGGATCGGGTGGATGTCTTCAACGGCATTGCGTGGGACAGGGAAGGCCGACGACTGTTCGTGACCGGCAAGTACTGGCCCAGGCTGTTCGAGGTCGAAGTGCACCGGGACTGACCGGATCCGGCGCGCCGGGCCTGCGGAGGGAACGACGATGGTCGGAGCGATTCGAACGGAGTTTCTACGCTACAAGGCGCTGGGTGAAGGCGCGATGGCCCAGCTTGCCGACAGCGACCTCACGGCGGCCGCGCCGGGCAGCAACTCCATCGCCGTTATCTGTCAGCACATCGGCGGCAACCTCCGCTCGCGCTTCACCGATTTCCTGGAGAGCGACGGCGAGAAACCCTGGCGGAAGCGCGACGAAGAGTTCGAGCCGCAGCTGACCACGCGCGCCCAGATCCTCGACGCCTGGAACGCCGGGTGGACGGTGCTGCTCAGGACGCTCGACGCGTTGAGCGAGGCTGATCTCGAGCGGCGCGTCACCATTCGCCGGCAGGAACTGACCGCCGGCGAGGCGCTCCTTCGCGCGCTCGCCCACGTGAGCTATCACGTCGGACAGATCGTCTACGCGGCCCGGGCGACACGCGGCGAGGCGTGGACGTCGATGAGTATCCCGAAGGGGCAGTCCGCGCAGTACAACGACGCCGTCGCACGCAGCGCGCGGCGATCGGACCCCGCAGCCTCCTGACGGTGCGTCTCCGCGCGCGGCGCAGCCACACGTCGCAGAGGGCGATGCGCCCGACGCGACTCACCGGGCTGGCCGCCCTACGGTCCGGTGCCGACGATCGCCTCGATGGCCTCGACCGTCTTCGGCGCCTTCGCCGACATGATCTCGGGGCCGGCTGGCGTCATCAGCAGCGAGTCCTCGATCCGCACGCCGATGCCGGCATACCGCGCCACCGCGGGCCGAATCCGGTCGGCAAGGGCAGCAAGCTCCGGGTCGTCGCCAAGCAGGGCGAGCCGTTCCGGGCGCACGTAGATGCCGGGCTCCACAACGAACGTGACACCCGGCGTGAGCTCGCCCACCGACTCGTGGACATCGATCCCGATGCCGTGGACCGGACCGTGGGGAAACCACAGGTCGAGCTGGGCACGACGGTTGCGCGCGGAATCGGTATCGACGACAAGACCGATGCGGAGAAGGCCCCGCCAGAGCTGCTCGCGCACGGCGTCAGTGATGGCCGTGACCGTGCCGCCCGGCACGGCTGCGGCAATCCCCGCTTCCAGCGCAGCCAGCACGATCTCGTAGATGTCGCGCTGCTCCGGGCTGAACCGGCCGTTGACCGGCCACGTCCGGGTGACGTCACCGGTCAGTCCCTGGAAGCTGGCGCCGGCGTCGACGAGCAGCAGCTCGCCGTCCTGCATCTGGCGCGTCGATTTCACGTAGTGCAGCACCGTCGCGTTCGGCCCGCTGCCGACGATGGACGGATAACCCCACGACATCGCTCCGCTGCGGAGAAAGTGCGCCTCGATGGCCGCTTCGACCTCGTACTCCCACCGGCCGGGCCGGGTGACCTTCATCCCCTCGATGTGAGCCTCGGCTGCAATCTCGACCGAACGCCGCATGACGCGCTGCTCGTAGGGCGTCTTCACGCGGCGCAGACGCTGCAGGATCGGACGCGCGTCGGCGATTGTGGTCTGCGGCCGCCGGCCGGCCAGTGCCGTCACCCACTCCCGCTGTCGCACATCGTCGAGGTCGACGGGCGGACCACCGAGCACCATGAGGCGCACCGGCGTGCCCGGGCGCGGCGCCACGGAGCGGCCGGCGCGGGCGGCCTGGCTGGCGTCGGTCTCGTCGGCCTCGCCCAGCCATCCCCGGAAAAACGCATCGAACGCTTCCGTGCCGTCCTGCGGGAAAACCTGCTCGATGCCGGTACGGGCCGAGACCTCTTCGATGGATGGGATGGGCCCGTTCCAGAGCTCTTCGAACGGATCCTTCGCACGCACGAACAGGAACTCGCGATGGCCTTCGGGACCGGGCACGAGGACGAGCGCGGTATCGGGCTCGTCGAAGCCGGTCAGGTAGAGCAGGTTGCTTTCCTGGCGGTACTCGTAGTCGGTGTCGGCCGAATACACACGGCGGGGTGCACTCCACAGAATGAGCACCGTATCGGCCCCAAGCGCCCGCGCTGTGGCCTCGCGTCGCTGCGCGAGATCTTCGACGAACTCGTGCGCGCCGCCGTACGGCGGCAGCTGTGCCGCAAGCGGCGCAACGCCGGGCAGCGCCAGAAACAGCGTCAGGACAATGGCCGAAAGACTGAGCGGTCGCATCGGAAGGGCCTCTGACAGCCTATCCGATCGAAGCGACCGGATCGTCGAACACGGGCAGCCGCATCTCGAACCGCGCCCCGCGATCCGGCAGATTCGACGCCGTCACCGTGCCGCCGTGCCGGTCGACGATGGCCTGGACAATCGACAGGCCCAGGCCGCTGCCCGACGGCATCTCGGTCCCGGTGCGGGACTCGTCGACCTTGTAGAACCGATCGAACACGCGCGGCAGCTGATCTTCGGGGATGCCCGGGCCGGTGTCTTCGACGGCGACCACGATCCAGGCGCCGTCGCGATCGACCGTGACGTCGACGCGGCCGCCGGGCGGCGTGTGGCGGATGGCGTTGGCGACGAGATTCTGCAGCGCCTGCTCGATTCGGGTGCGATCGCCCCGGATCGGCGGTACGTCGGCGGCAGCTCTCGTGGCAAGCGTGATGCGCCGCTCTTCGATGACGCGCTCGTGGCGCTCGCGTACGCGCTCGAGCAGCGGCTCGACGGCGACGCGCTCGTCGCGGAACGTCGTGCCCCCTCCCTCGAGTCGGGCCAGATCGAGCAGGTCACCCACAATCTGCTCGAGCCGTTCCGCCTCGTCGGCCACGATCCCCAGATAGCGCTGCCGGGCCGACTCGTCGAAGTGCAGATCGGTCATCTGGAGGGTTTCCACGTAACCGCGGATCGCCGACAGCGGTGTCATCAGCTCGTGCGAGACGTCGGCGAGCAGCTGGCGCCGCGTACGGTCGGCCGACTCGAGCGCCGACGTGCGGCGCTCGAGCTCCGCGGCCATCTCGTTGAAGGCACGCGACAGGGCGGTCACCTCGTCGCCGCCGGCCTCGGGCGCTCGCGCGCCGAGCTCTCCGGCACCGATCCGCCGCGCCGCCTCCTGCAGCTGGCCGAGCCGGCGCCGCGTGGGACGAAAGATGACGAGCGCCGCGACAGCCGTGCCCGCGACAAGCAGCGCAAGTGCCACCGCGCCAAGCACGGGACCGACCGCCCGCAGCGTGACCCACATGGGCGGCAGTTCGCGCGGCACCGCCACGATGCCGACGACCTCGCCGTCGAGAAGCACGCGGGCATACTCGATACCGCCCCGAATGCCGGGCCCGCCGCCGCGCATCGGCACCCGCCGATCGGGCCGGAGCAGATCGTCGCTCCAGGAGCCGTCACCGGCTGTCGCTCCAGCGGAACGGCCGGATACCGGAGCATCGGAGAGACCGTGGCCCGCCGCATCGGCCGGAAACGTGCCGGAGCGGCCGCGGCGCGACCGCCGGCCCCCGTCCCACGGGACCTCGCCCCGCTCGACGAGGAGCCGGGCGTAGGCAGCCCGCAGAAGCGGCGCCGGCGGATGCACCGGATCGCTCACGACGGTCCGGCCGTCGGCCAGCACGACGGCGTAGCTGCGGTACGGACTCGAGTACGTCTCGCGCAGCTGCGCCTGCAGGTCGAGCCCGGCCCCGTCGGCCAGCGCGGCACCGACATCGCTGGCGATTGCCGCGGCGTACTGTGCGGGCGAACGGGCAGGAAAAATCTCCGTCATCCGGCCGGTCATCCAGAGGAAGACCAGGCCCTGCAGCGCAAGCAGGGTCGCCACGAGGGCGACGAAGCCGAGCGCAATCCGCCAGTAGAGGCTGCGGTACCAGCGCACCTCGTTCACCCTTCCAGCTCGGCGAACTTGTAGCCGGTGCCCCACACCGTGAGGATCAGGCGCGGCTCGCGGGTGTCGGCCTCGATCTTCTGCCGGACGCGCTTGATGAGCGTGTCGACGCTGCGCTCTGTCACGTGAACCTCACTCGTCCAGACACGCTCGAGCAGCATCTGCCTCGTGAAGACCACACCCGGGTGCGAGGCGAGCAGATAGAGGACGTCGAACTCGTGCGGCGTCAGCTCGATCGCGGCTCCGTGGAGGATCGCCTGACGCCGCGCCGGATCGAGCCGCAGCGGGCCGGCCTCGACCGGCGCCGGATGTGCCACCAGCACGCCCGATGAAGCGCGCGGCCGGCGGAGCAGCGCCCGGACGCGCGCGACGAGCTCGCGCACGCCGAATGGCTTCGTGAGGTAGTCGTCCGCGCCGCTTTCGAGGCCGAGCACCTTGTCCGACTCCTCGCGGCGGGCGGTCAGCATCAGAATCGGGACGTCGGCATTGATCCGGCCGCGCCGGATGGCTCGACACACGGCCATGCCGTCGACGCGCGGCAGCATCAGATCGAGAATCACCACGTCGAACGGCTCCGATTCTGCCAGCCGGATGGCATCCTCACCCGTGATTGCCTCGATGACCTCGATGTCCTCGAGGCCGAGGTGCAGGGCGACGAGCTCGCGGATATGCGGTTCGTCCTCGACAACGAGGGCGCGTCGGGGGCGGGCGGCCTGCTCGCGGCCGATCGGCGTCACCAGCTCCTCCATTTCCTCTATTGAATGCCGGATGGCCCGCCACCATTGTGACGGATCGGTGGCAGGGAGATGAAGAACGACGGAGCGCCGGGCTCTCAGCGGCCGTCGAGGCCGGGATCGGGCCGGAGCGTGGCCAGGGCAATCGCGGTGGCGACCGCAACGTTGAGCGAATCGGCGCCGGCGCGCATCGGAACGCGCAGGCGCAGGTCGGCGGCGCGGAGCAGCTCGCCGCTCAGTCCGTCGCCCTCGCTGCCGGCGAGCAGCATCAGGCGCTGATCCTCAGGGACTTCGATGTCGCCAACGGGCAGTGCCTCCGCGTCGGGCGTCAGCGCCACGACGAGCCAGCCGGCGGCCCGCAGCGCCTCGACCGTCTCGCGCCCGTCGCCGCAACGCGCCCACGGCAGCTGAAAGACCGCCCCCATCGACGTCCGGATGGTCTTCCGGTAGAAAGGGTCGGCCGATCGCGACGTGAGCAGGACCGCCTCACCGCCAAGAGCGAGCGACGATCGGAAAATACTTCCAACGTTGTCCGGATCCGTCACGCCCTCGAGCAGGACCATCGTTGCCGGATCACGCGCAAACACGGACTCCGGCGTCGATTCCGGGTGGCGGCGCCCGAGCGCCAGGCAGCCGCGGTGAAAGACGTATCCGACAATCTCACGCGTGACCGCGCGCGGCGCCACATAGACCGGCGTATCCGCCGGCAGCCGCTCGAACGTCCCCGCGAGTGCCTCGAGCCCGCCTGGGGTTACGAGCAGTGACTCCACCCTGGCGGGCATCCGGTCGACGAGCCGCTCGACGACGAACCGGCCTTCGGCGGCGAAGAGCCCGGCCTGGCGCAGGATGTGCGGATTCGTCAGCTGCCGGTAGGGCTCGAGCTCCGGCGCGTCCGGACGGCTGAGCTGGATGATGCGCGGCATTCGGTGGACCGGGGGCCTCGGGCGCGGCGTCCGAGCCCCGCATCGGAGTGTAGCGGGGCGCCGAGGAGCTGCAGAGCACAAAAAAAGGCCCGCCTGAAATCAGGCGGGCCTTGAAGAACAATCCCGGCGGCGACCTACTCTCCCACACGGTCCCCCGTGCAGTACCATCGGCGGTAGCAGGCTTAACTTCCGTGTTCGGAATGGGAACGGGTGTGACCCTGCTCCTATGACCACCGGGAAACTTGACCGGGCGCTGGTCCCGATGGAGGGTTTCCTGTCCTCCAGATAATCGTTGTGGCGGCGGAACATACGTCCGCCGGCACCTGCGCTCGGCGACCGGCATACCCGGCGCGTCTGCGCAAACTGCAACTGAATACCCTGCAAACGGCAGTTTCTTCGTCGCCACGTCCGCGGTGCTGCGGATGCGGGTGCCGGGCTTTGCATGTACCCGGCGGAAAGAATCAATGGTCAAGCCTCACGGCAGATTAGTATCGGTCAGCTTCACACCTCACGGTGCTTCCACACCCGACCTATCAACCTGGTCATCTTCCAGGTGCCTTCAGGGGTCTTGCGACCCGGGGAGATCTCATCTCGTGGAGGGTTTCACGCTTAGATGCTTTCAGCGTTTCTCCCGTCCGCACGTAGCTACCGAGCACTGCCGCTGGCGCGACAACTCGTACACTAGAGGTGCGTCCAACCCGGTCCTCTCGTACTAAGGTCAGCCCCACTCAAATCTCCTGCGCCCATGACAGATAGAGACCGAACTGTCTCGCGACGTTCTAAACCCAGCTCACGTACCGCTTTAACCGGCGAACAGCCGGACCCTTGGGAGCTGCTACACCCCCAGGATGCGATGAGCCGACATCGAGGTGCCAAACCTGAGCGTCGATGTGGACTCTTGGCTCAGATCAGCCTGTTATCCCCGGCGTACCTTTTATCCGTTGAGCGATGGCCCTTCC
>ERZ777003.2015-NODE-2015-length-26262-cov-7.228985_pt1 | contig 26262 bp, 21 predicted proteins | sample MGYA00374956_ERZ777003 | MGnify/ENA primary metagenome ERZ777003 (study PRJEB29302, sample SAMN06268252) | bioreactor metagenome | isolation source: Joint BioEnergy Institute, California, USA | place: USA:Joint BioEnergy Institute, California, USA | collected... | reverse complement strand
CCACGCTCCGCTCAGCCGCGGATGTCGGCCGCGACCTTCATGCTTCGGATCCGGTCCGGGTTCGTCACCAGACCGTTGCGGGCGGGATCGCCCGGCTTGATGCGGTCCACCGCTTCCATGCCGGCGACCACGCGTCCCCAGATCGTGTACTGGCCGTCCAGGTTCGGCGCCGGGGCGAACATGATGAAGAATTGGCTGTTCGCGCTGTTCGGGTCGGAGGTGCGGGCCATGCCGCAGACGCCGCGCAGGAAGCGTGCCCGCGTGGGCGGCGAGAACTCCGCCGGCAGGTCAGGCAGGTCGGACCCGCCGCGGCCTGTCCCGGTCGGGTCGCCGCCCTGGGCCATGAAGCCCGGAATGACCCGGTGGAAGGGCGTGCCGTCGTAGAAGCCGCGGCGCGCGAGCGTCTTGATCCGCTCGACATGGCGCGGCGCCAGCTCCGGCAGGAGCTGGATCGTCACCCGCCCGTCCTTGAGCTCCAGGATCAGCGTGTTCTCCGGATCGGTGGCCGGCGCGGTCGCCGTCTGCGCCGCAGCGCTGCCGAAGGAGCCGAGGGCCGCTGCAGCCGCGGCCATCGCCAGCGCATCGCGGCGGACGATCGGGAGGATCTTCGGAGGTGCCCTCATGTCAGCCTCCCGTCTTGGCCTGGCCGGACGAAGCGCCTGCCGCCTCCCGCCCGACCCGGGCAAGGGTGCGCTCAAGGGTCAGCTTCGGCACGAAGCTCGAGATGTCGCCCCCGAGATGGGCGATCTCCTTGACGAAACGCGAGGAGATGAACTGGTTCGTCTCGCTCGCCATCAGGAACACCGTCTCGATCTCGGGGTCGAGGCGGCGGTTCATGCCGGTCATCTGGAACTCGTAGTCGAAGTCGGTCACCGCGCGGAGGCCGCGGATAATCATCCGGGCGCCGATCTGACGCGCGAATTCGATCAGCAGGCCCTCGAAGGGGACCACCTCGATCGGCGTTCCGGTGCGCGCGGTGATCGCCTCGGTCTCTGCCCTGACCAGCTCGACGCGCTCATCGAGCGGGAAGAGCGGGCCCTTGCCGATGTTGATCGCGACGCCAACGACCAGGCGGGAGCAGATCCGGGCGCCGCGGCCGATGATGTCGAGATGGCCGTTGGTGACCGGGTCGAAGGTGCCGGGATAGAGGCCGACTCCACGCTCAGGCATCGGAGCCGTCCTGGTCCGGCGTGACGGCGGTGCCCGTGTGATGAGACGTCGCCGCCGTCGCCGTCTCGTCGGAAGCCGGTTCGGTCGCGGTCTCGTCGTCCACGACCGGGAAGCAGCTTGTCACGCGTTCCCCCTCATCCAATCGTAGTAGCATCACGCCCATCGCGAGGCGCCCGGTGATCCGCACCTGGTCGGCCGGCAGGCGGATCAGGCGTCCGCTGTCGGTGACCAGCATCACATCATCCCCTGCGCGTACGGGGAAGGTGGCAACCACCGAGCGGCCCGTACGGGGCGTGAGGACCATGCCGGTGATGCCCTGCCCGCCGCGGCCCGTGACCCGGTAGTCGTAGGCCGAGCTGCGCTTGCCGAAGCCGGCGTCGGTGACGGTGAGGATCAGCTCCTCGGCGGCTTCCATCTCCGCGAAGCGCTCGGGGCTGAGGACGATCTCCGCCGTCGCGGCCTCCTCGCCTTCCTCCTCGGTGGCGGCGGCGATGGCGGAGCCCCCATTGCCGTTACCGTTGCCGTTCGCCTCCGCCGTGTCCTCCGCCCCGGCGGCGCGGCGCTTCTGGGCAGCGGCCTTGAGGTAGGCGGCGCGCTCTTCGGTGCTGGCCTCGACGTGGCGCAGGACCGCGAGCGCGATCACCGCGTCGTCCGCCGCCAGGCGGATGCCGCGCACGCCCGAGGAATCGCGGCCGGCGAAGACGCGGAGCTGCTCCGCCTCTGCAACGAAGCGGATGGCGCGGCCCTTCCGGGTGGCGAGCAGGATGTCGTCGCCCTCGCGGCAGGTGGCCACGCCGATCAGCGAGTCGCCCTCCTCGAGCTTCATCGCGATCAGCCCGCTCGAGCGGACATTGCGGAAGTCGGAGAGCCGGTTGCGCCGGACATTGCCCCGGGCCGTGGCGAAGACGAGGTGGAGGTTCTCCCACAGCGCCTCGTCCTGCGGCAGGGGCAGGACCGCGGTCACGGTCTCCTCCGCCTGGAGCTGGAGCACCTGGCGCAGGCTACGGCCCTTGCCCTGCGGCCCGGCCTCGGGGAGCTGCCAGACCTTCTCGCGGAAGGCCATGCCGCGCGAGGTGAAGAACAGCACCCACTGGTGGGTGTGGGCGATGAAGCTCCGGGTGACGACGTCGTCCGCCCGCGTCGCCGCCGCGCTGCGCCCGCGCCCGCCGCGGTTCTGCGCGCGAAAGGTTTCGAGCGGCGTGCGCTTGACGTAGCCGTCGCGCGTCAGCGTGACGACCATCATGCCTGGCTCGATCAGGCTCTCGTCGTCCACCTCGGCGTAGGCGTCGAGGATCTGCGTGAGGCGCGGCGTCGCGATCTGCGCGCGCACGGCGAGCAGTTCCTCGCGCATGACCTCCATCCGGCGCGGGTGGCTGCCGAGGATCTCCAGGAGCTCCCGGATGCGTCCGGCGACCTCCTGAAGTTCCGCCGCGATCTTCTCGCGCTCGAGGCCGGTCAGGCGCTGCAGGCGCAGCTCGAGGATCGCCCTCGCCTGGTCCTCGGTCATGCGCACCGTGCCGTCGGGAGCGATGCGGTTGCGCGCGTCGTCCACGAGGTCGAGCAGGGCGCCGACATCGCCCGCCGGCCAGTCCCGCGCCATCAGCGCGGCGCGCGCGGTGGCGGCGTCGGGGCTCTCGCGGATCAGGCGGATCACCTCGTCGATGTTGGCGACGGCGATGGCGAGGCCGATCAGCGTATGGCCGCGCTCGCGCGCCTTGGCGAGGCGGAAGCGGCTGCGGCGGAGGATCACCTCCTCGCGGAAGCGGATGAAGGCGAGGAGGGCGTCGCGCAGCCCCATCTGACGCGGCCGGCCCTCGTCGAGGGCGAGGAAGTTCACCGCGAAGGAGGTCTGGAGCTGCGTCAGGCGGTAGAGCTGATTCAGCACAACCTCCGCCGTCGCGTCGCGCCGCAACTCGATGACGATGCGCATCCCGTCGCGGTCGGACTCGTCGCGGATGTCGGAGATGCCCTCGATCTGCTTGGCGCGCACGAGCTCGGCGATGCGCTCGAGCAGCGTGGCCTTGTTGACCTGATAGGGGATCTCCGTGACGACGATCTGGGCGCGCCCGCCCCGCATCTCCTCGATTTCCGCCTTGGCGCGGAGGGGGATGGAGCCGCGGCCCGTCTCGAAGGCGGCGCGGATGCCGGCACGGCCGAGGATCACGCCGCCCGTGGGGAAGTCCGGCCCCGGGATGACCCGCATCAGCGCGTCGAGCGGCGTCTCGGGATCGGCGATCAGCGCGAGGGTGGCGTCAATCACCTCGCCCGGGTTGTGGGTCGGGATGTTCGTCGCCATCCCCACCGCGATGCCGCTGGCGCCGTTGACGAGCAGGTTCGGGAAGGCGGCGGGGAGGACCCGAGGCTCCGCTTCCGACTCGTCGTAGTTCGGCTGGAAGTCGACGGTGTCCTCGTCGATTCCCTCGAGCAGCGCGGTGGCGGAGCGCGCGAGGCGCACCTCCGTGTAGCGCATCTGCGCCGGAGGGTCGCCGTCCACCGAACCGAAATTGCCCTGCCCGTCGATCAGCGGCACGCGCATCGAGAAGGGCTGCGCCATGCGCACCATGGCGTCGTAGATCGAGGCGTCGCCGTGCGGGTGGTACTTACCCATCACGTCGCCGACGACGCGGGCGGACTTCCGGTGCGGCTTGTCGTGCGTGTAGCCGGCTTCGTGCATCGCGTAGAGGATGCGCCGGTGCACCGGCTTGAGCCCGTCGCGCGCGTCCGGCAGGGCACGCGCGACGATCACGCTCATCGCGTAGTCGAGATAGGAGCGGCGCATCTCCTCCTCGAGCGCGATCGGGAGGGTGTCCTCCGGGCGCTCGGGGGGCGGCGTGCCGCCGTCCGCGGTGGTGTCGCTCACGCTGTGGTCCTAGCAGAAGTGGCCGGCCCGCCGTGAGTGGGCGGTGGGGGCGGCGGGCCGGTGAATGTCAGAATGGGATTTCGTCGTCCAGGTCGGATCCGCCGCCGCCGCCCCGGGACGGCCGGTCCCAGCCCTGGCGGCTGCCGCCCCCTCGGTCGCCGCCCCCGCCAAAGCCGCTGCGCGCTCCGCCGGAGGAACGCTCATAGCCGCCGTCCCCCGCCTCGGGCGCGCCGCCGCCGCCGCGGCTGTCGAGCAAGGTGAGTTCGCCCTTGAAGCGGCCGAGCACGACCTCCGTGATCTCGCGCTCCTGGCCGTCCTTGTCGGTGTATTTCCGGCTTTCGAGCTGGCCTTCGATATAGACCTTGCTGCCCTTGCGCAGGTACTTCTCGGCGATCTCGCCCAGCCGCTCGTTGAAGATCGCGACGCGGTGCCACTGCGTCTTCTCCTTGCGCTCGCCCGAGACGCGGTCGTTCCACGTCTCGCTCGTCGCCACGGAGAAGGACACCACCTTGCCGCCGGAGGGCATGTTGCGGGTCTCGGGGTCGCGCCCCAGATTGCCCACCAGGATTACCTTGTTGACGCTGCCGGCCATGCCGCACAGTTCCTTGCTCTGTCGCCACGACCCTAGCCCGGGGCCGGCATCGCGGCCAGCCCGGACGGCCTGGTGGGCGACGGGCGCGGCCTCGCGCCCATAGCCCCGAATTCGGTCCGCCCATTGCAAGCTTGGACGGGGGACGCCCCTCGCCACCACGCGTCGGGGGTCCGGTCCGCCCGGGTCACGGGAACCCCTTCCCGCGAGGATGAATATGGTGCCAAATCGGCCGGAACACAACGCGAACCCGGGCGATTCGGCCGGGCCGCCAATCCCATTCATGGAAGCACGATGAGCGGAATGATCCGCGTCCGCGGCGCGCGTGAGCACAACCTCAAGAACCTCGACCTCGACATTCCGCGCGGCACGCTGACCGTGATCACCGGACTGTCGGGCTCGGGCAAGTCGAGCCTGGCCTTTGACACGATCTACGCCGAGGGCCAGCGGCGCTATGTCGAGTCTCTCTCGGCCTATGCGCGGCAGTTCCTCCAGCTCATGCAGAAGCCGGACGTGGACTCGATCGAGGGCCTGTCGCCGGCGATCTCCATCGAGCAGAAGACCACCTCGCACAACCCGCGCTCCACCGTCGGCACGGTCACCGAGATCCACGACTACATGCGCCTCCTCTGGGCGCGGGTCGGCGTGCCCTATTCGCCGGCGACCGGGCTGCCGATCGAGGCGCAGACCGTCTCGCAGATGGTGGACCGCGTGCTCGCCATGCCGGAGGGGACGCGGCTGCTGATCCTGGCGCCGGTGGCGCGCGGGAAGAAGGGCGAGTTCCGCAAGGAATTCGCCGAATACCAGCGCCGCGGCTTCGAGCGGGTGAAGGTGGACGGCACGCTGCACCTGATCGGCGAGGTGCCGAAGCTCGACAAGAAGCTGAAGCACGACATCGAGGTGGTGGTGGACCGCATCGTGGTGCGCGAGGGCATCGCGAGCCGGCTCGCCGATTCCTTCGAGACCGCGCTCGGCCTGGCCGACGGCGTGGCCTATGCGGAAAACGCTGACAGCGGGGAGCGAACCGTCTTCTCCTCGCGCTTCGCCTGCCCGGTCAGCGGCTTCACCATCGAGGAGATCGAGCCGCGGCTGTTCAGCTTCAACTCGCCGCAGGGCGCCTGCCCGGTCTGTGACGGGCTCGGCACCCAGACATTCTTCGACCCGATGCTGGTGGTGCCGGACGATACGCGCAGCCTCAAGGACGGCGCGGTCGCGCCCTGGGCCGGCGCGCAGTCTCCCTACTACGACCAGACGCTGGAGAGCCTCGCGCGCCACTTCAAGGTCGCAACGACAACGCCTTGGGGCGAGCTGCCGAAGCAGGTGCGCCACGCCATCCTGCACGGCACCGGCGAGGAGGTCGTGACGCTCCGCTACAAGGACGGCCTGCGCGCCTACGAGGTGAAGAAGCCCTTCGAGGGCGTCATCCCCAACCTCCAGCGCCGCTACCGCGAGACCGACAACCCCTGGGTCCGCGAGGATCTCTCGCGCTACCAGGCCGAGAAGCCCTGCGAGGCGTGCAAGGGCTACCGCCTCCGGCCGCAGGCGCTCGCGGTGAAGGTCGCGGGCTGCCACATCGGCGAGGTCTCGGAGCTCTCCATCCGCAAGGCGCGCGAATGGTTTGCCGGCGTGTTCGATACGCTGACGCCGCAGCGCCAGGAGATCGCGCGCCGCATCCTGCGCGAGATCAACGACCGGCTGCAATTCCTCGTTGATGTCGGTCTCGATTACCTTTCGTTGTCGCGCAGCTCGACCACGCTCTCGGGTGGGGAGTCGCAGCGCATCCGCCTCGCCAGCCAGATCGGCAGCGGCCTGACCGGCGTGCTCTACGTGCTGGACGAGCCCTCGATCGGGCTGCACCAGCGCGACAACGAGCGGCTGCTCGGCACGCTGCGGCGCTTGCGCGACCTCGGCAACACCGTCCTCGTCGTCGAGCACGACGAGGACGCGATCCGGGCCGCGGACCACCTGGTGGACATCGGCCCGCTCGCGGGGAAGAACGGCGGCCGCGTCGTCGCCCAGGGCACGCCGAAGGAGGTCGAGGCGAATCCCGCCAGCCTGACAGGCCAGTACCTCTCCGGCGCGCGGCGGATCGAGATCCCGGCGCAGCGCCGCAAGGTGGATCCCGAGCGCATGCTGCGCGTGGTGGGCGCGAAAGGGAACAACCTGCGGGACATCACCGCCTCCTTCCCGCTCGGCACCTTTACCTGCGTCACCGGCGTCTCCGGCGGCGGCAAGTCAACGCTGGTGGTGGAGACGCTCTACAAGGCCGCGGCGCGCCGCCTGATGGGCGCGAGCGAGGTGCCGGCGCCGCACGAGCGTATCGAGGGGCTGGAGCACCTCGACAAGATCATCGACATCGACCAGTCGCCGATCGGCCGCACCCCGCGCTCCAACCCCGCGACCTACACCGGCCTGTTCACGCCGATCCGCGACTGGTTCGCAGAGCTGCCGGAATCCCGTGCCCGCGGCTACGCGCCGGGCCGCTTCAGCTTCAACGTCAAGGGCGGCCGCTGCGAGGCCTGCCAGGGCGACGGCGTGCTGAAGATCGAGATGCACTTCCTGCCCGACGTGTACGTCACCTGCGACACGTGCAAGGGCAAGCGCTACAACCGCGAGACGCTGGAGGTGAAATTCCGCGGCAAGTCCATCGCCGATGTGCTGGACATGACCGTGGACGAGGCGCTGGAGTTCTTCTCCGCCGTCCCTGCGATCCGCGACAAGCTCAAGGTGCTGAGCGAGGTCGGGCTCGGCTACATCCATCTCGGCCAGCAGGCGACGACGCTCTCCGGCGGCGAGGCGCAGCGGATCAAGCTTTCCAAGGAGCTGTCCCGGCGCGCGACGGGCCGCACGCTCTACATCCTCGACGAGCCGACGACGGGCCTGCATTTCGAGGATGTGCGCCGCCTGCTCCACCTGCTGCACGCGCTGGTCGCGCAGGGCAACACGGTGGTGGTGATCGAGCACAACCTGGAGGTCATCAAGACCGCGGATTGGATCCTCGACCTCGGCCCGGAGGGCGGCGACGGAGGCGGGCGGATCGTGGCGGAGGGCACGCCGGAGCAGGTCGCGGCCACGCCAGGCAGCCACACGGGGCGGTTCCTCGCCCCGCTGCTGGCGCGGCAGAGGCAGGCGCCAGCGGCCGAGCCAGCGATGGAGGCGCCACCGAAGCGCCAGCGCAAGCGGGCCTGACCGCGGGGCGTTCCCGTTGCGACCGGAAAAGAGTCGGGCAGCGGTGCGCCGCTGTCCAGCGCAGAGATGCGCGCAATGGAGACCGGGCGGATGTGGGCCCTTTGAGGATCTCTTGGCTTCCGGCCGACAGGGAATGGCCGGGCAGGACGGGGTGGCGCGGGCGCGCCGGTGTTCCGCTCAGAGAGCCGGGGAGGGGCGGCCGTCCGGGTTTGCCGCCAGCCCGCCGGCTGTCAGGCGCGTCCGCGCAATGCCGCCCAGGTCACGGCGAGCCGGTCGGCGAGGGCTCGGCCCGGCTGCAGGGCCCCGGCCGCTGCGAGGCCGGCGCGCCGGAGGCGCCGCGTGTCGCGCCGTGCGAGGACCGCGGGCAGCGCCGCAGCGATCCAGGCCGCCGGCAGGCGCTCGGCCGGCACCGCCGCCAGTCCGCGGCCGTCGAGCAGGTCCCGGGCGAAGGCGCTCCAGGCCGATGCGCCGGGGTCCCGCGCAGCGGTCTCGACCGAGAGGCCATGCGCGGCGAGCATGTCAGCGGGGAGCAGGCAGCGCCCATGGCGGGCCAGGGCCGGCGCGGCGCGCAGCACGCCGGCGGCGCCATACGCGACTCCGCGTGCCTCCAGCCCGGGCAGCGCCTCGGCTGGCGCGCCGAGCAGGCGGCCCGAAGCGATCGCGAGGCGGCCGGCGGTGCCGCGCAGATAGGCGTGGAAGGCCTCGAAGGTGGGAAAGGGATCGTCCTCTGTCTCCGCCTCGCGCGCATCGGCCATCGCGGTCAGGTCCGCGGGATCGAGCGCGCCGGCGCGTATCGCCGCGACGAGCGGCCCGGCGACCTCGTGGCGCGGCGGGGCGCGCGTGGGCGCGGCGACCGCCTCCGCCACCGTGTCGCGCCACCATTGCAGGCGAATGAGAGCCGCCATCGGGCGTGATGCCACGGCGCGGGCACGGGCGAGTTCGATGTTGTACGCGATCAGTGCGAACAACGCCTCGCGCCGCTCCGCCGGCGCGAAGAGCGCGCAGAGGAAGCGATCCGGGTCCTGCTCGCGCGCGATGCGCGCGACCGGGGAGAGTTCGGGGGTGGCCATGCCGTGCCGCTCATGACTGCGCCGCGGCTTGGGCGCAAGCGCCGGGTAGGGCCGGCCGGGGGGCGAGCAGGGTAGGGGGGCAGGATGGACGCACTGCCGGTTTTTCGCGCAGTGGCACGGGGTGTGCCGCGGCCGCGTGTCTCGGCGCGTGGGCCAGTGCGCCGCTGCGCCGCAGGCTGCGCGTGATACCCGCGGGCGCACCGGGCGAAGGGTGCTTCCGGCGCTCCACGCGCGCGGGCTTTGCTTGACGCCCTACCGGGTGACGCCTAGCTCTGGCCGCGGCGGTCGGGGGAGGGCGCGATGTCCATCCTCCGGCGCGCATGCAGCAGAACACGGGAGAGACACCAATGCCCTTCAGCCTGCCGCCCCTGCCCTATTCGCACAACGCGCTGGCCGCCAGGGGCATGTGCCAGGAGACGCTCGAGCTCCATCACGGCAAGCACCACCAGGCCTATGTCACGGCGCTGAACGGCCTGATCGAGAGCAAGGGGCTGCAGGGCAAGACCCTGGAGCAGATCGTGGCCGAGGCCGGCAAGCAGGGCGCCGATGGCCTCCCCGTGCTGAACCAGGCCGGCCAGCACTGGAACCATTGCCTGTTCTGGCAGGTGATGTCGCCCAATGGCGGCGGCGACAAGCTGCCCGGGCACCTGGCGAGCAAGATCGACCAGGACCTCGGCGGCCTCGCGCAGTTCAAGGAGGCGTTCAAGCAGGCCGGCGCGACGCAGTTCGGCTCCGGCTGGGCCTGGCTGATCATCGGCCCGGACGGCAAGCTGAAGGTGACGAAGACGGCGAACGGCGCGAATCCGATCTCGACCGGCGAGGGCACGCCGATCCTCGGCTGCGATGTGTGGGAGCACTCCTACTACCTGGACTTCCGCAACCGCCGCCCGGACTACCTGCAGAACTTCCTGGACAATCTGGTGAACTGGGAGGTGGTGGCGACCTTCCTCCAGCAGGGCGGGATGAAGTCCGGGCAGACCGCCTGAGCCACCCACCCGCGGCGCGTGCCGCCGCCGGAGGCGGGATGCGCGGAAACGAAAGGGCCGCCCGGCTTGCCACCGGGCGGCCCTTTTCCTTTGGTCCTTGCGGGCCGGTCGGCCGGGGCGGCGCCGGAACGTCCTGCCGGTGCCGCCCGCTCCTTAGCCGGCCTTCGCCGGGGCCGAGCTGCCTTCGGGGCGGATCACGCTGCTGATCGTGCCGCGCACGACGATCACCCGGACGTTCGGCGCGATCTCCACCTCGATCTCGTCGGAATTGTCGCGGACATTGGTGATCCGCCCGACGATGCCGCCCGCCGTCACGATCCGGTCGTTGCGCTTGAGCGAGAGGAGCATCTCGCGGTGCTCCTTCATCTTCTTCTGCTGCGGGCGAATCAGCAGGAAGTAGAAGACGGCGAAGATCAGCACCAGCGGCATGAGCTGGAGCAGGATGCCGCCGCTGCCGCCGGCCGCCGCCTGCGCGTGGGCCGGAGCGATCCCGAGCGGGAACCAAGCGAGCATCCAGAGGGGGAGGGTCCACATGGCGGGTCCGGCGTCCCTGTCGGTTCTGTTGTCGCGCCGCCGGAGGCTTGTCGGCGCGGTCGGTTTGCGGGGAAAAGGCGGCGCACCCTAGCCATCCACCCCTCTCCGTCAATACCGCCCCATCTGGATGCAGGACGAATGAACGATCACCGACACGGCCAGGCCCAGCACGGCCAGCCATTATGCGATCCCAGCCTCCTCCCCGCCCTCGAACGCATCGCCGCGGCGCTGGAGCGCCTCGCGCCGCCCGCGGCGCCCCGGCCCGACCTCACGGCAGCCGATGCCTTCGTGTGGCACCCACAGCCGGCGCCACGCCTGGCGCCGGTGCGTCGGGTCGCGGCCGTGCCGATCGAGCTGCTGCAGGGGGTGGACCGGCAGAAGGAGTTGCTGCTGGAGAATACGCTGCGTTTCGCGCGTGGCCTGCCGGCCAACAACGCCATGCTCTGGGGCGCGCGCGGGATGGGCAAGTCCTCGCTGGTCAAGGCCGCGCACGCGGCATGCAACGCGGAGGTGCCGGGCTCCCTCGCGCTCATCGAGATCCACCGCGAGGACATCGCCACCCTGCCCGAGCTGCTCAACATCCTGCGCGAACAAAGCCGCCGCTGCCTTGTGTTCTGCGACGACCTTTCCTTCGAGCGCGAGGACGCCGACTACAAGGCGCTCAAGAGCGTGCTCGATGGCGGCATCGAGGGGCGGCCGCCGAACGTGCTGTTCTACGCTACCTCTAACCGCCGGCACCTGATGCCGCGCGACATGATCGAGAACGAGCGCAGCACCGCCATCAACCCGGCGGAGGCGGTGGAGGAGAAGGTCTCGCTCAGCGACCGCTTCGGCCTGTGGATCGGCTTCCACAATTGCGACCAGGAGACCTACTTCGCCATGGTCGAGGGCTATGCGCGCGCCTTCGGCCTGCCGATCGAGGGCGAGGCGCTGCGCAGCGCGGCGAACGAATGGGCGGTCACGCGCGGCGCGCGCTCGGGGCGCGTGGCGTGGCAGTGCGTACAGGACCTCGCGGGGCGGTTCGGCGTCCGGATCGCGGCGGAGTAGCGCCGGCGCCGGTGCGGGGCCTCAGCCGCCCCGCGCCAGGCGTCGCTCCAGGAAGTCGAGCCGGTCCTGGCCCCAGAAGATCTCCTCGCCGAGGATGCAGGTCGGGGCGCCGAAGACGCCGCGGGCGATCGCCGCCTCGGTGTCCGCGGCCCGCTGTGCGGCCCAGCGCGGATCGGCGGCGAGGTGCAGCAGCGCCGGCGCGTCGTGGCCGGTTTCGGCGATCAGTGCGGCGAGGGTGGCTTCGTCGCCGGGGTCTTGGTCCTCCTTCCACACCGCCTTCAGCACGCGATGCGCGAGGCGGATGGCGGGCGCCTGTCCCTGTGTCTCGCGCAGGGCGATGACGCAATGGGCGGGGAGCGCCTCGCGCATCGGGAAGAAGCGCGGCTCGAGGCGGATCGGGATGCCGAGATGGTCGCGCCAGCGCTTCAGCTCCATCATCCGGTAGGCTTGGCGCTGCGGGGAGCGCTGTGGCAGGGGCAGGCCGCCCGTCGCCTTGAAGATCGTGCCGTAGTCCACCGGGAAGACGCGGATCGTCGCGCCGTGCCGCGCCGCCATCGCCTCCAGCCGCGCGGCGCCGAGATGCGTCCACGGCGAGTTCAGGGACATGAAGTAGTCGATCTGTGGGGCCATTGCCGTGTCTCCTTCGGCTCGCCGGACCTTTTCCAAGGCAGCGATACGCGCCCTGGGTGTTTCCACCCGGGGCCTTCGCGGCCTAGCCGCGCGGTGCCGGCGCGGGCGGAGCGTCCGGCGAGGCGTCGAAGCCGCCCTGCTCGGCCGCCGCCGCGCCCCAGAGGCGGAACGCCTCGGAGGCAGGCACCTCGCCTGCGGCGATCATGCCCTGCCAGACGGCGCAGGCGTCCACGAAATTCGGGATGCTGCCCGGGAACATCGCGTAGGAGATCCCCTCGGCGAGCTCCAGCTCTGGCACGCCTGCCGCGTATGCGCCGCGGATGTGCAGCGTCAGCTCCCACCAGGCGCGGCGCGTGGTCTGCACCGCGGCCATCGCGACCTCGACTAAGCCGGGCGCGACGGTGCTGCCCGCGACCGCTGCGGCGAGGGCGGCGCGGTAGGCGCGCTCGCGATCGTAGGCGGGGAGGTGCCGCTGCCACTTCTCCGCCGCGAAGGCGAAGCGTGGCGCGCCCTCCGCGAAGGCGGCGAGGCGGATGGCGAGCTCGATCTCTGCATCGGTGCCGCCGGCGTCGCGGAACTTGCGGATGTGGTGGGTGGCGATCGCCTCGTCGCAGGCAACGAGCACGGCGAGCCAGACGAATTCCTTGTCGTGCTCCGCCATGTGGCGCGGTTCGAGCGTCAGCGCGGTGTAGGCGGCGTCGTATCCGGCGAGCAGCCGCGGCGCGGCGATGGCGAGCAGGCCGTGATGCGGCAGCAGGAAGCCGCGCTTGGCGCGCACCTCGGAGAGGCGGCGCTCGACCTCGGCGGCGGAGGGCAGGGGTGCGGTCATGCGGCTTTCCTCAGGTCTTGCCGGCGGCGCGGAGCGCGGCCTTGGACATCTCGATCTTGCGGAAGCGGTGCTCGCCGGCGCGGATCGGCGCATGGCGCGGCGGGTTGCCAGGGCCGTGGCAGGTCGGCAGGCACTCGATCCACAGCGCGTCGTTCGGGTTGCAGAAATAGGCAATCGAGAGGCGCCGGCTGGCCTCGCCCGCCTCGGGTGGCGGGTTGGCGACGCGGTGCATGTTCGACAGCCAGCGGTCGTTCGACCAGGTCATCATCAGGTCGCCGATGTTGATGACGAAGGCATACGGCCGCGTGCGCACCTCGATCCATTCGCCCGAGGGCGTGCGGACCTGCAAGCCGCCGGGCCGGTCCTGGCCGAGCAGGATGGTCAGGGCTCCGTAGTCGGTGTGGGCACCGGCGCGGAGCTGGCCCGGCTCCGGCGGGCGCTCGGGCGGCGGGTAGTGGATCAGCCGGAGCGTCGAGTTGTGGTCGGCGAAGCGCTCGGCGAAGAAGTCGGGCGGCAGGTCCATGCCGATGGCGAAGAGTTCCATCAGCCTCTGCGTCAGCCCTTCCATCGCGCGGTAGTAGCGGGTGATGGTGTCGCGGAACTCCAGCGGCCGCTCGGGCCAGACATTCGGCGTGTAGGTCGCGGCGATGCCCTCGATCACGGCGCGTTCCGTGTTGACCGTGAGCGGCCCCATGCCGAAGCCCTCCTTCAGGTCCGGCGGCGAGGCCTCGCCCGTCGTGTGCGCCAGCGTCTCCAGCCCATAGTCGAGATAGCCGCGCGGCGAGCCCTGCGCGGTGCTCCTGATCCGCATCTTCTCCGCGAGCGGCAGGTCGAAGAAGGCGGTGGCGGTGGCGATGGCCTCGTCGATCAGCGCGGGCGGGACACCATGGTCGGAAACGACGAAGAAGCCGAGGCGGCGCAGTTCCGCGTCGATGCGTTCGGCGACCGCGCGCTTCCTGGCGAGCGGGGCGTCGGCGAGGCCGGCGAGGCTGATCTCCGCGAGCGCCTCGGTCATGCGGCGGTTCCTCCTGGGCGCGGATGAGAGCGGCCCATGCGATCCTAGGTCCGACCGGCGCGCCCGGGGAAGACGCCGGAATCGCCCGCCCGCCGCGTTGCCGGCCCGGAGGCGGCAGGCTAGCATCGCCGCGAGCCGTCCTGCGGGACGCGCACGGAGGAAGCCGCGGATGAAGGTGTACCAGGCGATCGCCGAGGCGATCGTGGCGGAGAATACCGGCCCGATCTTCGGACTGATGGGCGACGGCAACATGTCGCTCTGGAGCGTGCTTGGGAAGGATCCGCGCGTGCGCATGGTCTCCTCGCGGCACGAGGCGGCGGCGGTGTCGATGGCCGACGGGCATTTCCGCGCCACCGGCCGGATCGGCGTGGCCGCCGTCACCTGCGGGCCCGGCCTGACGCAGTGCGGCACCTCGCTCATCTGTGCGGCGCGCAACCGCTCGGCGCTGGTGCTGATCGCCGGCGAGGTCCCGCAGGGCGCGAAGAACCGCATGCAGGGCCTGAACCAGCGCCGCTTCGCCGAGGCCTGCGACACCCGCTACTTCACCATCACCGGCGCCGACAACCTCGCCGAGGAACTCGCCGAGGCCTTCTACGCCGCGCGGGTCCATCGCGGCCCCGTGCTGCTCAGCCTGCCGATGGACATCCAGGAGCGGAGCTTCGACTGGGACTTCGAGTACCGTCCCTCGACCGACTTCCTCCCGCCGATGGCGCCGGCGCCGAACGAGGAGGCGCTGGAGGCGGTGGTCGAGAAGCTCGCCGCGGCCGAGCGGCCGGTGATCGTCGCCGGGCGCGGTGCGCGCTACGCCGGCGCGAAGGAGGAGCTCATCCGCCTCGCCGACCGCGTCGGCGCGCTGCTCGCCACCTCGCTGCAGGCCAAGGGACTGTTCGCCGGGCATCCGTGGGATGTCGGCATCGCCGGCACCTTCGCCAGCGCGCCGACCGAGGAGCTGCTGGCCGAGGCGGACTTCGTCCTCGGTGTCGGCGCGGAGCTCGGCTACTACACGAGCGAGGGCGGCCTGCTCTTCCCGCAGGCCGAAGTCGCGCGCATCGACATCCGTCCGGCGCCGGAGGAGATCGGCGTGCTGCCGGGGCTCTATGTCCGTGCCGACGCGAAGAAGGCGGTGGCCGCGATCAACGAGCGGCTGGAGCAGCGCCAGGTCCGCAAGGAGGGCTTCCGCACCGCGGCCGCGCGCGAAGTGCTCGACGCGCCCCCGCACCAGTATCCGACGCCCACCGACGGCCTCGATCCACGCGCGCTGATGCGCAACCTGGGGCCCGCCCTGCCGCAGAACATCCTGGTCACCTGCGGCGTCGGGCATTACTTCTCCTTCCCAGCGATGTATCTCGCCGTGCCGGAGGGAGGCGACATCCGCTTTTCCTCCCAGTTCGGCTCGATCGGCCAGGGGCTCAGCCTCGCGATCGGCGTCGGCGTGGCGACGCCCGACCGGCCGCACCTGCTGATCGAGGGCGACGGCAGCCTGATGATGTACCTGCAGGAACTCGACACGGTCGTACGCGAGAAGCTGCAGCTCACCGTCCTGGTGATGAACGACGCCGGTTTCGGCGCGGAGGTCCACAAGCTGCGCGCCAAGGGCATGGACCAGACGCTCGCGCAGTGGCAGTCGCCGGATTTCGTCGCCCTCGCGCGCGCCTTCGGGGGCGACGGCGTGCGGCTGGAGCGCGAGGCCGACATCGGCGCGGCGGTGCAGCGCGGCCTCAAGCAGGGCGGGCTGTTCCTGATCGACGCGCGGGTCTCGCCGAGCACGGTCAGCGATCCCTACAGCAAGATCCATTTCGGCAAGCCGAACACGGCGCCCCTGCTGCGCCCGGCCGCGGTGGCCTGAGACGTGGAGTTCGAGGGCGAATTCCGCGTCCCTGGCCGGCCGGAGGAGGTGATCCTCCGGTTCGCGGACGTCGAGCGCATGGCCCGCTGCATGCCGGGGGCGGTGGTGGAGGGGCGCGACGATGAAGGCGCCTGGCTCGGCGCCATGGTCGTCGCCTTCGGGCCGAAGAAGATCAAGTTCAAGGGCAAGCTGACCGCGGAGACCGATCCCGCTTCGCTGAGCGGCTGGCTGCAGGGACGCGGCAACGCGGACCTGCGCGCCGCGCGTGTGGGGTTCCGCGTGGACTACACCGTCCGCGCCGATCCCGACGCGCCGGCGGAGCGCCCCGCTTCGATCGTCGCGCTCCGGTCGAAGGCGGAATTGACTGGCGTGCTGGCGGATTTCGCGCGCACCGGCGGCGTCGCCTTCGCCAACGCGCTGATGGAGGATTTCTCCCGGCGCGCCGCGGAGGAGTTCTCGCGCGACTTCGCGGCGACGGAGACGGCGCCCGCCGCGACGCCGTCGGCGGAGGATGCGCCCGGCGCTCCCGCGCCGGCATCCGTCGCGCCTGCGCCGCCATCGCCTGCACCGGCGCAGCCCTTGCAGGCGCACAGCCTGCTCTGGGCGGTGGTGAAGGCGAAGCTGCTCGCGCTCCTGGCCCGCCTCGGGCTCGGTCCGAAGGCGTCCTAGCCGCAGGTGGGCAGGCGGGTGCGCGGCTGCCTGCCGCTTGGCCCCGCGCTGTGCCATCCCGACGGCCCGGTGATCTGCACCGTCGGCGATGGCGGCGCGATAGCCGTCGCGCGGTGGGCGGGACGCGGCCTTGCGCCTGCTCCGGCCCACTCTCCCGCCTGTCGCAGCCGATACTACTCCAGCCGGATGTTGTTCTCGCGGATCAGCCGCCGCAGCGGCTCGGCTTCCTCGCGCATCATGGCGGCGAAGGCCTCCGGCGGCGCGGGCCGCGGCACGACGCCCTCGCCGGTGAGCCAGGCGGCCATGTCCGGCTGCCGGAGGATGTCCTGCACCACGGCGTTCACCCGGGTCACCACCTGCGCCGGCAGCCCTGCGGGGCCCATGATGCAGAGCCCGTCCACGAGCCGCGCTCCCGGCACGCCCTTCTCGCTCACCGTCGGCAGGTCGCTCAGCACCGGCGAGCGCTCGGCGTTCGCCACGGCGATGGCGCGCGCGCGGTTGTCGTTCATGTAGGGCCGCGCAAACAGCAGCGTGGCGAGCGTCGCGTCCACGCGTCCGCCGAGGAAGTCCGTCATCGCGGCCGCGCCGCCGCGATAGGGCACGTGCACCATGTCCAGCCGGCCGAAGCCGATCATCTGCTCGATGAGCAGATGGTAGGAGCTTCCGATCCCGACCGAGGCGAAATTCACCTTCCCCGGATTGGCGCGCACATAGGCGACGAATTCCTCGATCGTGCGGTAGGGCCGGTCGGGGCGGACGAGCATCACCACCGTCATCGGCCCGATCATCGCGATCGGCGTCAGGTCGCGCTCCGGGTGGAAGTCGAGCCGCAGGTCGGCCGCCCCGGCGATCAACAGGTTGCCGTAATTGGTGATGAGGAGCGTGTACCCGTCCGGCCGCGCGCGTGCGACATAGGCGGCGGCGACGTTTCCGCCCGCTCCGCCGCGGTTCTCGATCACGACCGGCACGCCGAGCGCGACGCTCATCCGCTCGCCGACACGCCGCCCGACCGTATCGGTGATCGCGCCCGGCGGATAGGAGACGACGAGCGTGATCGGCCGGTTGGGCCAGGGCGGATCGGCCGCCGCCGCACCGCGCGGCGCAAGCATCGCCGCGGCCGGCGCGGCCGTCGCTGCCGCGAGACCGGGAAGCGCCCGCCGGGTGAGGCGGAGCGGTGCTTCGGCTGCAACAGGCGGCGGCGAGGCCCGGCGGACGCCGGGCAGCGACTGCGTCATGGCGAACTCCTCTCGCGCAAGCGGTTACCCGTTGCGGGTTGCCCCACGCTGGCCCTCCTGCGGTTCTGCGTTGGGCGGGACGCTTAACGCGTGCGGCGCGAGTGTCGAGGGGGCAAAAGGCCAGCGCACGTGCGCGCAGTCAGCTCGGCGTTGTCGCCTCCGGTCCCGCGGGTTACGGTGATACTGCATCGTACACGCCGGACGAGCCGTGCCCGCGTCGCCACGCCGTAACCGCGCCGAATTTCCACCGCGCTCCGCGTGCCGTTGCGCAAGCCTGTCGCGATCGCCGCGCTGTGGTGGTGCCGCTCGGCAGTCCTGTCGCAGGGCCACTGCCGGATGAAGTCCGCGAGCGGGCTGGCCGCCGCACTCGTGGCGACCACGGGCGGGCAGGCGCTCGCGACCCTTGCGGTTTACGTCCTGCCGGTGCTGGCGCCCGCGGCGACGCGCGACCTCGGCATCGCGCCACACTGGATCGGCTACCAGGTGGCGCTGATCTATGGGGCTGCCTCCACCGGCTCCGTGCTCTCCGTCGGCGCGCTGCGCCGTTTCGGGCCGGCACGGTGTACGCAGATCGCGCTCGCCGCAGCCGCGGCCGCATGCCTTGCCATGGCGCTGGGCGGGGTGGTCGCGGCGGCGTTCGGTTCGGTCGTGATCGGGCTCGGCTACGGGCTGACCAATCCTGCTGCCTCACAGGTGCTCACCCGGCTGGCGCCGCCGTCCCGGCGCAACATGGTGTTCGCGGTGAAGCAGATGGGCGTGCCGATCGGCGCCGCCCTCGCGGGCTTCCTGCTACCGGGGGCGAGCCTCGTCCTCGGCTGGCGCGGAGCAGCGCTCGCCGTCGCCGTGGTGCTGCTGGGCGCAACGGCCGCGCTGGGCGTGTTCCGGCCGCACTGGGACGCGGAGCGCGACCGGCGGTTCCCGCTGCTGCGCATGGGTGCGGGCGGCAGCGGCATCTCGGCGCTGCGCGAGCGGCCCGGCCTCGCGGCGCTGGCCGCGGTCGGCGGGCTCTACTCCTCGATCCAGCTCGCCTTCGGTGCCTACGCGGTGACGATGCTGGTCGAGGAGTTCGGCTGGGGGCCCGTGGCCGCCGGCGCCGCGGCGGCGACCACGCAGGTCCTCGGCGCCGTGGCACGGCTGGCCTGGGGCGCGGCGGCCGATTTCTGGCGCAGCGGCCTCGGCGTGCTCGCCGCGATCGGGTTCATCAGTGCGCTGGGCGTGCTGGCCCTGCCGCTCGCCGTGCACTGGCCGGAAGCAGCGGTCCTGGCGCTGTTCTGCGCGCTCGGCGCCTCGGCGGCGGGGTGGAACGGCGTGCTGATGGCCGAGGCCGCGCGGCTCGCGGCGCCGGGCCGCGCCGGGGATGCGGCGGGCGGCGTGCTTGCGGTGACCTTCGGTGGCGTGGTGGCCGGGCCGTCGGTGTTCGCGGTCGTGGTCGGGCTGATGGGGTCCTATGCGTTCGCCTTCGCCACGCTAGGGGTGCTGCCGCTCGCGGGAGCCCTGGTGGCTCTGCAGACGCGCCGGCGAGAGGCCCAGCCGGAGGCGGCCGAGCGATCCTAGCGGCGCGGTGACGGGGAGGGCGGTGCCGCGGGCGCGCCCGCGCCGGGTTCCTCGGCTGGGGTGGCCGTCTCGGGCAATGCCTCCGCGATGGCAGTGCCGCCGCGTTCCTCTTCTTCCTCGTCCTCCAGCGGCTCCGCGAAGGGGGCGCCGCGCGCCTGGCACAGCCAGCACATCGCCTTAGCCCCGGTCCGCCGCACCGAACAGGCGTTGCGAGGCGATCCGCGCGCCGTCGGAGAGCGCGCGCAGCTTCGCCCAGACGACATCCGCTGCGACGCGTCCGCGCCCGGCCGCGGTGTCGAAGCCGCAATCCGTCCCCGCGAGCACGCGGCGCGGGTCGCCCACCACCCGCGCGACGCGCTCGATGCGCTCCGCCACCACCTCGGGGTGCTCGACGAAATTCGTCAGCGTGTCGATGACGCCGGCGACGAGGATCTGGTCCTCGGCCAGCGGCATGCGCTCGAAGCAGCGGTACTCGTGCGCGTGGCGCGGATTCGCGAAGGGCAGCACAAGCCCGCCGACCTTCGCCGTCAGCAGCACCGGCAGGATGTCGGCGAGGGGCACGTCGGCGTCGTGCGGGCCCTCGTAATTGCCCCAGCACACATGCAGCCGCACCCGCTCGCGCGGCACATTCGCGAGGGCGCGGTTGATCGTCTCGACCACCCGCTCGCAGAAGCCGATGAAGTCGGCGAGCGGCCGGTCGCGGTAGGCCGAGTGGCGCTCGAGCGCGAGGTCCGGGCAGTCGAGCTGTAGCAGGAAGCCGGCGCCGACGATCGCCTCGTACTCCACCCGCAGCGCCTCGCCGAGCGCGTCGAGATAGGCCTGCTCCGTGTCATAGTACTGGTTCTGGACGGTCGTCGCGACGATGCCGGGCGAGGGAGCGGTCAGGAAGGCCTCCGCGTAGCGCCCTTCCACGGCCGCCAGGGCGGCGCGGAAATCGGCGCATTCCGCCTCAACCGCGCGGGGGTCGAGATAGGCGACGGGACCGATCGCGGCCGGAAGGTGCTCGGTGTTGCTCACCGCCTCGCGGGCGGCGGATTGCTGCTGGAACGCCGCCTTGAACTCGGGATAGGCGTCCACATCGGCCCAGCCGCGCCGCTCGCCCCGTCCGCCGATGCCGCTCAGCCGGCGGCGGAGGTAGAGCGCGAAGGCCTCGCGTTGCTGCTCGCCGTTGTTGATGACGTCGAGGCCGCACTCGATCTGCCGCGGCACGATGGCCTGCAGCGCCTCCCGCCCGGCGGCGGCGATCGCCGCCTCCTCCACCGGCTCGCCCCGTGCGCGGCGGGCATAGAGGCGCGTCAGCTCGCGCGGTCGCGGCAGGCTGCCGGTGTGGGTGGTGAGGATGCGATGCTCGCTGCGTTGCATGCCGGATGGCCTCTGGGACAGGAAGGACTGGCTGCAGCCCGGCGTCCGCGGTGCCGTACCGCGAGGGCGCGCGCACGCCCCCGCGGCGTCGGACGCCGCCCGCTATTCGACCGTGGCGCCCGAGATCCTCACCAACTCCGCGATCTTCGGCAACTCGGCGGCGTGGAAGGCGGCGAACTCCTCCGGGCTGGTGCCCACGGGTTCGGAGCCGAGCTCGACGATCCGGTCCCGCAGCTGCGGCGTGCGCAACGCCGCCTGGACCTCGCGGCCAAGGCGCGCGACCGCGGGGGCCGGTGTGCCAGCCGGCGCGAACAGCCCGACCCAGGCGGCGAACTCGAAGTTGGGAATGGTCTCGCCGATCGCGGGCACCTCAGGGAGCTGGGTGGCGCGGTTGCGGGTGGTGACGCCGAGGGCGCGAAGCTGCCCGGCGCGCACCTGCGGCAGAACCTCGATCACCGCGTTGAACACGAGCTGGATCCGCCCGGCCACGAGGTCGGCCGCCGCCGGCGCGCCGCCGCGATAGGGCACGTGCGTCATCTCGATGCCGGCGCGCTGCGCGAACAGCGCGGCCGAGAGGTGCTGCGTGCTGCCTGGGCCGGCCGAGCCGTAATTCAGCTTGCCCGGATTGGCCTTCGCCAGCGCGACCAGCTCGGTGACGCTGTTGGCTGCCACCGAGGGATGCACCACCAGCAGGTTCGGCGTGAAGGCGACGAGCGAGACGGCCATGAAGTCGCGCCGCACGTCGAAGGGCAGGTTGCGGTACAGGGCGGCATTGGTGGCGTGCGTCGTGGTCGTCCCCATGATGAGCGTATGCCCGTCCGCCGTGCCGCGGGCGACATGCTCGGAGGCGATGTTGCCGGCGGCGCCGGGCCGGTTGTCCACCACCACGGGCTGGCCGAGTCGCGCGGCCAGCGCCTCGCCGACCAGCCGCGCCGTCACGTCGGTGCTGCCGCCGGCCGCGAAGGGCACGACGATGCGCACGGGCCGGCTGGGGCTCCATTCCGCAGTTGTCTGGGCGCGCGCCGCGAGAGGGGCGATCGGCGCGGCGCCGAGGCTGGCGACAAGTGTCCGTCGGTGCATGGGGTTTCCTCCACTCTGGTTGTTTGTGTTCTTCATTCCGCATTGCGCGATCCGCCGCGACGCGCGCGAAAGCAGCAGGCGCGGACAACCCGTCTGCCTCCGCATCCTGGCAGACGCGTAACACGGGGCGATCGGCGCGGAACGCGCACCCCGGCCCGTCAGAGGGGCGTTGGTCGTTCGATTGACGGCAGCGGTTTTGCAGAGCCTAATGCCCACCCATAGGCGCCGCAAGTGGCCGTACAGGACGACGAGATGCCGCTTCGGCGGGGCGTCGGCTAGCGACACGCGCGCGCGTACCGCCATCCAGACCGGGAGGAATACCGTGCCGAACGACGACAGCCTGGCGCAAACCGCCGGAGGCAAGCAGCAGCAACCATCACCGGCGCACGCGCAGGCTGGCGCGCTCGCCGGCCTGCGGGTGATCGACCTGACGCAGTTCGAGGCCGGGACCTCCTGCACCCAATCGCTCGCCTGGCTCGGCGCGGAGGTCATCAAGGTGGAGGAGCCGAGCCGCGGCGAACAGGGCCGCCGCGCCTCCGCCGACCGGCCCGACGCGGACAGCTACTACTTCATGGTGCTGAACGCGAACAAGCGCAGCGTCACCGCGAACCTGAAGAGCGAGAAGGGGCGCGACCTGCTGCGCCGCCTGATCGAGAAGGGCGACGTCTTCATCGAGAACTTCGCTCCCGGCGTGATCGAGCGCCTCGGCTTCGGGTGGGAGGAGGTGCGCAAGATCAACCCGCGCATCATCTACGCCCAGATCAAGGGCTTCGCCGAGGACGGCCCCTACGCCAGCTACCCGGCCTTCGACATGATCGCGCAGGCCACGGGCGGGGTGATGTCCATCACCGGGGAGCCCGACGGGCGCCCGCTCAAGCCCGGCGTGACGCTCGGCGACACCGGCGCGGGGCTGCATCTCGCGGTCGGCATCCTCGCCGCGATCATCCAGCGCAACCGCACCGGCGAGGGCCAGCGCGTCACCGTCGCGATGCAGGAGGCGATGATCAATTTCTGCCGCATCGCCTTCGCCGCGCAGCTCATCTCCGGGCGCACGGCGCAGCGCTACGGCAACCAGAGCATGATCGGCGCCAACGCACCGAGCGAGTCCTATCCCTGCGCGCCCGGCGGGCCGAACGACTACTGCTTCATCTACACCTCCCGCGCCGGCGAGCATCAGTGGGAGCGCCTACTGAAGGTGATCGGGCGCGAGGACCTCAAGAACGACCCGCGCTTCGCCGACCCGCATGCCCGCTTCCGCAACCACGAGGCGCTGGACGCCATCATCGCCGAATGGACGCGCCAGCACGACAAGCACACGGTGATGAAGCTGATGGGCGACGCCGGCGTGCCGGCGGGCGCGGTGCTCGACACGGGCGAGCTGGTGAACGACCCGCATCTGCGCCGGCGCGAGATCTTCGCCGAGGTGGACCACCCGGTGCGCGGCAAGTTCGTCATCCCCGGCTGGCCGGTGAAGATGTCGGCCTCGCACATTCCGGTCGCGCCGCCGCCGGTGCTCGGCGCGGATACCGAGGCCGTCTATGGCGAGCTGCTCGGGCTGAGCAAGGACGAGATCGCGGCGCTGCGCGCCGAGAAGGCCATCTGAACGGACGGACGAAGGACACCTGACCGATGAAGATCAAGGCCCATGACCTGGTCGGCCGCGCGCTCAAGAAGCAGGGGGTGGACACCGCCTTCTTCCTGATGGGCGGGCCGATGCTCGGCGCGATGGCGTCCTGCATCACCGAAGGCATCCGCATGATCGACGTGCGCCATGAGCAGGCTGCGGCCTTCATGGCCCAGGCCTACGCCCGGCTGCGCGCGCGGCCCGGCGTGTGCATGGCTGCCTCCGGCCCCGGCGCGATCAACCTGACGACCGGCCTCGCCAATGCGCTGATCGACTGCGCGCCGGTCGTTGCGCTCGGCGGTTCCAGCCCGATCAGTTTGCTCGGCCGCGGGGCGTTCCAGGAGATCGACCAGGTCGCGATCATGCGCCCGGTGACGAAATGGGCGGAGCGCGTGTACGACCCGAAGCGCATCCCGGAGATGATCGACGTCGCCTTCCGTCAGGCGATGTCGGGCAAGCCGGGGCCGGTCTATCTCGACCTGCCGGGCGACGTGCTGCACATGGATGTCGAGGAGGACGACATCGCCTGGCCCGTCCCCGCCGGGCCCGATTCCATCGCCCGCCCCCCCGCCACGCCGGAGGCGATCGCGCGCGCCGTCGCGCTGCTGCAGGAGGCAGAGCGGCCGATCGTCATCAGCGGCAGCGGCATCCTCTACAGCCAGGCCTCGCGCGCGCTGCAGGACTTCATTGAGGCCGCCGGCATCCCCTTCTACACCACGCCGCAGGGGCGCGGCGTCGTGCCGGACGACCACGAATACTCCTACCCCCGCATGCGCTCCACCGCGATGCGCGAGGCGGATCTGGTGTTCGTCATCGGCACGCGCCTCAACTACGTCATCGGCCACGGGCGGCCGCCGCGCTTCTCGCCGAGTGCCCGCCTCGTGCGCATCGACATCGACCCGACGGAGGCGAATGCGGGCGGGGCGAACATTGCGCTCGGCATCTGCGCCGACGCCCGCGTCGCGCTGACGCAGCTCACCGAGGCGCTGCGCGGCAAGAACACGCCGGCCCGCTTCGCCGAATGGCGCGGCCGGCTCTCGAAGGGCGACCGCGACCGCATCGCCGCGAACGAGGAGAAGCTCTCCAACCCCCAGACGCCGATCCACCCGCTCCGCCTGTGCAAGGAGGTGCGGGACTTCATGGACCGCGACGCGATCGTCGTCGTGGACGGGCAGGAGATCCTCAATTTCGGCCGGCAGTCGATCAACACCTTCTTCCCCGGCCACCGGCTGAACTCGGGGCCCTTCGGCACGATGGGCGTGGGCCTGCCCTTCGGCGTTGGCGCCAAGGCCGCGAAGCCGGATGCTCAGGTCATCGTGCTGCACGGCGACGGCTCCTTCGGCCTGAACGCGATGGAGCTCGACACGGCGGTGCGCCACAAGCTGCCGATCCTCGTCGTGATCAGCCTCAACGGCGGCTGGACGGCCGACCCGGACGGCAAGAAGCCAGGCCGCCAACTCGGCTACACCCGTTTCGACAAGATGGCCGAGGCGCTCGGCTGCTACGCCGAGTACGTGGAGGACCCGGAAGCGATCCGCCCTGCGCTCGAGCGCGCCAAGCGCGCCGTGGCCGAGGGCAAGGTCGCGCTGGTGAACGTGGTGACCGACAACAAGGCCCGCGCGCAGACCGCGGACTTCACCGCCTACACCACCTGACTCTGTCGCGCGCTTCTGTTGACGCGGAAGCGCGCCCTCAAACGCTGGCGCAGGGTTCGCATCGGCGAAACCTGGCTTCGTGCCTTAGGGTGCGGACCGCTTTCCCGGCCTCGGCGCGCCTGCGGCGCGCCGCACGGGGTTGGGGCTTATCCGGGCCAGAAAGGGGCCCTTCCCCGCCGGATTCTTCTTGATCCGGATCAAGGCGCGACCGACCCTCGGGGTGCAGCGTTTCCCCCGCGGGCCGAAGCCCGGGGTCACGGCGCGCGAAAAAATGCCCGCCCGGCTCCGCCGGGCGGGCCGGGAGGATGCGGAGATGCAGCTGAAGGACATCCTGGTCCACCTCGACGCCTCGCGGCGCAGTGATGCGAGGCTTCGCCTGGCGGTGGACCTCGCGCGTCAGCATGGCGCGCATCTGAGCGCGCTGTTCGTGGTGGACCTCGTCCTGCCCGTCGGGTTTGCCGGCGGCTTCGGGGACGGCGCCATCGGGATCGGCCCGGTGATCGAGCGGCTGCGCGAGGAGGCACTCACCGCCGCGGCGGAGGTCGAGGCACGGTTCCGCGAAACGGTGCGGCGCGAGGGCATCGATGGCGAATGGCGCCTCGCCGAGGGGATGTCGGCCGAGCTCGTGGCGCTGCACGCGCGCTATGCCGATCTCGCGCTTGTCGGGCAGGAGGAGCCCGAGGGTGACCAGCCCGCCGCGACGGCCATCATCGAGCGCGTCCTCTTCTCCTCCGGCCGGCCGGTTCTGGTCGTGCCCTTCGCCGGGCGGTTCGAGACCGTGGGACGCCGGGCGCTGATCGGCTGGAACGCCAGCCGCGAGGCCACCCGCGCGGTGCACGACGCGCTGCCGCTGCTCATGCGGGCGGAGACGGTGACCGTGTTCTCCGTCAATCCGCGCAGAGGACCGGACGGTCCGGGCGAGGTGCCGGGTGCCGACCTCGCGCTGCACCTGGCACGGCACGGGGTCAAGGTCGAAACGGCGCAGACCGTCTCGGCCGATGTCAGCGAGGCGGACGTCCTGCTCAACCAGGTCGCGGACATGGCGGCGGACCTCCTGGTGATGGGCGCCTACGGCCATTCGCGGATGCGCGAGTTCGTCATGGGCGGCGTCACGCGCTCGATCCTGGAGCGGATGACGGTGCCGGTGCTGATGTCGCACTGAGCCTGGGCCGCGCCTGGCGGGGCGGCGCCGGCGCTGCCTCTGCGCGCCCTCACTTCAGCGGGGTGGGGTCGTCCCGGCTGCCTCGCCGATCAGGTGCAGCACCAGCTCGCGCCGCTGTGGCGCCGTGCGGTGCTCGTAGAGGTAGATGCCCTGCCA
>ERZ777003.2012-NODE-2012-length-26305-cov-12.591924_pt1 | contig 26305 bp, 22 predicted proteins | sample MGYA00374956_ERZ777003 | MGnify/ENA primary metagenome ERZ777003 (study PRJEB29302, sample SAMN06268252) | bioreactor metagenome | isolation source: Joint BioEnergy Institute, California, USA | place: USA:Joint BioEnergy Institute, California, USA | collected... | reverse complement strand
CGCTGCAGGTCCCAGTAGGTCTCCACCGCGTGGGCGGCGAGCTCATGGCGAACCATGCGTCTGGTCGCGTGCGCATCGAGCCCAGCTGGCTTGTACAGCATCTCCGTGTAGCGATCGTCGATCAGCTGCGCGCGCTCGGGGAAGTGTCTGGAGAAGACCTCGGCGAGTATCGCATCGAAGATCGGCGCCAGCCAGCCGCCGACGCGCAGGGCGTGGTAGCCCTCGTGCGCGACCGTCGCCCGGACCTGGCGACGTAGCTCTGTCGGGCCGGCCGCCCCCAGACCTACCACGATGTGCAGGGGCCAGAGCTCGATCCGGCCGAGGGGGTGCTGGGTGTCGGGCGGCACGTACTGCGCAAGCGCGTACGGGTTATCCCCAAGCATGAGGGGCTGGATCGGAAGATCGCTCAGCCCCATCGTCGCGATCACATCGCGCGCGTCACTAGCGATCGTCTCGATGAGAGCAATCGCGGAGCGCAGCTCACCGGCCGAGACGACGCGCGCGCCGGCCGGCAGATCGGGGATGAGCGACGGGCGAGCGACGAGAGCGGCCGTACCCCGCCGGTCGACGACCAGCTCCGGACCCGCTTCGCCGACGATCGCCGGGCCACCCTCGTGATACGCCGTGCCGCGGGCGTAGCGCTTGACGCGCTTCTCGCGCAGCTCGCTCCGGATCTTCTCGAGGAGCTTGCCGAGCTGGTTCTCTCCCGTTCCCTGCAGGTCGACGCCCCAGAAGTGATCCCAGGCCCGGCCGCCCGGCCGCTGCGTCAGGTGGATGAGCGGGCGGTCGCCCGTCGCCAGCAGGCGCTCCTGCATCGCCTCGTCGGCGAACTTCGCCCGCAGGATGTACTCCATGACGCGCAGCTTCTGCGTGTCCCAGTCCGCGCGCACCGCCGCGCCGGCCGGAGCCGCCCGCTTCGCCTCCGCCCCTCCCATCGCGCGGAAGCGCTCGATCAGCTCCCGCGTGATCTGGGCCTGGTCGTGCTTGGCGAGCTGGTAGGCGCCCTCGGCGGTCTTGAAGGTGAACTCGCCCAGCTTCAGCTGGAGCGCGAAGGGGGTCTCGGCGAAGTTGGAGAGCCAGCGCCACTCGTCGGTGTAGCTGTTGAAGAGGATCGCATCCTCGGGGAACGGGGAGGCGCTCGGCGCACCGGAAGCGCTCCCTGGAGCGGGCAGCCCGCCTCCACCCTGCGCGTCCTGCTCGGCCCACTCCCGGAAGATCCGCTGCAGGACCATCAGGTGGCTGTCAGGATCGTCCGGTGCGAGTGGTCCCGGGGAGGCGATGGTCTTGCCGCGCAGCTCCCGGTAGTGCCGCCGCAGGTAGTTCCAGTTCTCCCGCGTCAGGGTCCGCAGGAACGGCCCGATCTGGGAATCGTTCCCGTAGCGTTCCTGGAAGGCCTGCCAGAGCGGATCGTCCGGGTTGCGCAGCCACCGCTCATAGAGCTGGCTGCGCAGCGCCGCTGACTCGAGCGACTCGCCCGTCTCGGGGTGGACCATCCCCGGCTGGAAGGGGTTGCCGAGCCGGTTGCGGAAGCTCTTCGGGTCGGGTGGATACTTCGAGCGTCCACCCCAGATCGCGCCGGGGCTCGCCCGACCGCTGCGATCGACGAGCTCCACCGTGAACCAGGGTTCGTCTGGCGCGTTAGGAGCGGGGAGCGTCTGGGTGCGCCCCTGGGGATCCTGTGCCCGGCGCGCCTCGTAGCCTCGCAGGTGCCGCTCGCGGAAGCGCTCCCGGAAGCGACGGGTCGGCGCGGCAAGGGAGGCCACCAGCATAGCGATCGCCTCCTCGGGGATGCCGAGGCCGCTGAAGCGCTCGACGAGGTTCCCCTCCCGGGCGATCCGGGCAAGCAGACTCGTCTCTGGGTCCCACCCGAAGAGGGTGTCGACGACCCTGGCGAACCACTCCCGCCTGTAAGGACGGTTGAAGAGATGGCTGCTGCGCCACTTCCCGTAGCTGGTCGGCGGGTTGTTGAGGACGACAACAGGCCCCTGCGTGGCGAGCTCAGCGAGTAGCTTCTCGACCGTATCGGGTTGATCGGGATCGATCGACCAGGTCACGCCCGGGTGGTCCGGGTCCGGGAACGACCGGCCAACCAGATCCCAGCGCAGGAGCTGGACCCCTTCCCGGATCCAGTCGAGGTCGAAGCGGATCGCGTTCGGATCTTGGCGGTACTGCTCGATCCCCCGCAGGGCCCAGCGCTCGAAGCGCTGCCAGTCTTCGACCGTCTGCAAGCCGCGCAGACCGATCCCCCGGCCATGCAGGCCACCTTCCTCGCCGAGGATCATCCAGTGGGCGAGGGTGATGAGCGGCTCGCCACTGCGAGCGCGCTCGAGGTTGAGTGCCTCCCACTCCTGGCGGGAGAGCTGGAACTGGGCGAAGGTACCGCGCTTGATGTTCTCGCGGTTGCGGTCGCGCTCGGTCAGGGGATAGAGCTGGTATGCCTGGGAGGCGCCAGCGACGATCTCGAAGACGGCGTTGAGGAGGGCAGCAAGCTCGAGCTGCGCCGCCGGCGGACCACGCGTCCGGTCGCCGCCCAAGAGGGGACTGACGGGCGCGCGCTCGTCGGCCGCCAGGAACGCCATCAGCCCCGGCGCGGCGCTGGCGACATCGTCGTAGCTCAGCTCGCGGCGCTGCTCCAGCTGCAGCGCCAGCGCGGCCAGGACTGCCTGCTCGGCCTCTTGTGGGTCGCGCCCGGCACGCAGGTCAGCTTCGCGCAGGAGGGGCAGGCGACGCTCGGGGTCGGCGGTGCCCCGCCAGCTCGGCACTCGGGTGGCGATGTCATCGGCCACCGTCAGGAGCCGGCGCAGGCGCAGCCGGTTCGTGAAGAGCTCGTCGATCGCGTTGCGGTGGCCCAGCTTCAGCTCCTGGCGCGCCGCCTCGATCGCCGTCCGGTAGGCGACCGGCCAGTGCTTCGGGTCGTTGACGACTGGGTAGAGAAGATCGTCGAGGATCTTGCCGCGCAGCAGCGCGACAGGATCGCTCGCGTAGTCGTAGCGCGACCATGGGTGATCCCTAACCGCGTGCTCGTGTTGCGGCAGGAGGAGGTCGCGGACGGTGAGCGGGCGACCGAGGCTGGCGCGGATCCGAGCCGCGATCAGGCGGGCGATCGCCCGTTCGCCTGTCTCCCGTGCCTGCCTCGGGTAGATCGTCGCGGCGAGCTCGCTGATCTCTCGCTCGAACGCGGCGGCGATCGCCAGCTCCGGCCGGAAGCGCTGCCCCCGATCGGTGAACGTCCGCTCGAGCCAGGCAGTGTACTCGGTGGGATCGTTGACGCGATGGCCGATGTCCCGGCCGAGCCGCCGGCGCAGCTGGGCGAGGATCTCCGGCGTCGAGACCGGGAGTGCCTCGGCGATCAGATCGGGACGCGTCGCTAGCTCTCCGGGTCGCAGCGGTCGCCGCCCGAGGCCAGCTCCGACCATCGGTGGACCCGCGATCTCGGTGATCTGGGAGAGCGCCTGAGCGAGGAGGTGTTGTGCCCCTTGGCGCACACGCCGGCTCCCGCCCGTCTCTCCCCCTTGCGCGAGATAGAGGGCGAGCAAGTTGAAGGGGACCGGCATCTGGCCGAGATACTCTCCAGAGCGCATCACGGCGAGGACCGACTCGTCGGCGATACTGCGGATCCCGCTCTCGAGCCGGCTCCAGAGCTGGACGATGCTCTGGCCCTCGGTGCCGTACTCGATCGGGGAGGTCCGGGGTGGCGTCCGGAAGGCTTCGCGCTCCGCCGGGGTCATCCCGAAGGCGCGCCACCTGTAGAGCTCGTTCTCCACCCCACCGACCGTGTCGTTGCCAACCTGCTGGCCGAGCATCTGCTGCTCGGCCGCTTCGACCGCGAGGAGCCCGGCGATCCCAAGATCGCGCTTGAGGACGTTCCCCTGCGCGTCGGTGATCGTATCGCCGTACTGGATCCATAAGCGAAGGCGGCGCCGGAGCTTCGCGCGCTCTTCCTTGCTGAGGGGACGGCCAGCCTGGCGCTGCCGGCGGGCCAGGATCTGAGCCCACTCGCGCTCTCCGATCAACGAGCGCGGTCGTCCGTAGAAGATCCGTTCGTCGCGCCGGCCGCCCGGCAGGGTGTAGGCCGTCGTCGTCGCTAGCGGGCGCGGACCTGGGACTGGTTCCCACGCCACGTCCCCGAGGTACGGGGTCTCCCAGAGCCCACGCAGCTCCCGGTAGATCCGTTCGCGCTGGAGCGGGCTGAGCGACTCCCAGCGACTCACCTGGTCCGCGATCCGTCGCACCGTCTGTCGCAGGAGCCGCGCTTGACGCTGAGCGAACGCGATCTGGTTCGGCGTCCACCGGTAGACCGGGTCGTGCTCAGCTTCGTGCCGGGCGAAGGGGGATGTCTGGCCGCCTGGTCGGCTCGTGATCATCGCGAGGTCGCCCGTCGCGTCACGCTCGGTTGGATCGAGTGGGGCACCAGCCTCCAGCTCCTCGGTGGAGAGCTGCGGGCCAGGATCGAGAAGCGCGTCGTGACCGAGGAGATAACGGAGTGGATCGTCCCCGCCACGCGCCAGGACGCGCGCATCGTTTGGGAGCTGCTCGATCACATCGAGGGTCTCCGGATCGATCGTCAGTGGCCCGGCGACGGTGTTGGTGCGCCGCCGCTCGCGCTGCAGCTCCTGCTGCGCGCGCTCGATCAGGGGACGGACCGCCTGCGCGAAGGCCCGCTGGAAGGTGGGGTCGGCGACCGAGCCAGCAAGCTGAACGCCTTGACGCGGGAGCCCCATCGTTTCCAGGAGCGCCTGCCGGACGAGAGCCGCCCCTTCCTGAAGCTGGCGCGCCACGCCGCGCTCCTCGAGGCTTGCCAGGGCGCGCTCCTCGGTCGGGCGGCGCACGGCCGTGCCGCCCTTCGGCTCGATCGCCTCGGCGGGACGGCGGAAACCACGCATCATCGTCAAGTAGGTCAGGACCGTCCGGACATCCGCGATCGTCGCGTCGATGCCGCGGAACGCCGGGTCGTTCAGGACGAGCGCCGCGGCCTGATCCCGGTATGGCTCGTAGGCCGGCTGCGTCAGATCCTGTGGGCTTCGTGGCCCAGTTCGCTCGCTACGCGCGAAGAGCGCGCTGACCTGGACGGAACCGCGTGGCGTCACGATCGACTGGCGCAGGATGCGCTCGATCGCGGCGCGGCGCTGCGTGAGCTCACGGGCAACGGTAAGCGCCCCCTGGAACTGGCGCTCGAGGCGCTCACGCTCCCCTGTCGGGGCTTGGGCGATCTCCGCCTGGGTGGGGTAGCCTCCTCGCCAGCCAGTAGCAGCTGGGGTGAGCACGAGCCGGGCAGCGGCAGCTCGAACCTCGGGGAGTGCTGCCCGACCTAGGACATCCCAGATCGACGTGCCCCGGTTGAGGAGCTCGGCATCGTGCAGGAGCGCGGCGTGTCGTTCGATCCGCGCCTCGAGCTGCCCGATATAACGCTGGGGTGCGAAGGCAGCTGGCATCGTCTGCCGTTGTGCGGGCGCATCGCGATGGGCCCGCTTTCGCTCAGCCTGCGCCAGGTCGGCCAGGACGAGCTGAGCTAGCTCCCGCTGGCGAGGATCGATGTCGGATCGGTTGGCGATCGCCTGCCAGCGCGCGGTGAGCTCCGCCAGCGCCTGTCCCGACGGAAGGGACACGGTCGTGGCCCCGTACCATCGTGGGGCGATGATGCTAGCCGGGGCGCTGGCGGGGCCGGCGGGGCGACGCTCGATCGCGGGCGGTAGCCCACCTGTCTGGCGCAAGCGATAGGCCATGGCGTTCGCCGGATCGTGCGGCAGGACGCGCGTCGGCGCCAGGATCTGGCGCGTGAGACGCTCGACCTCCATCACCGCGATCCCGCCGAAGCGGGCAACGAGCGCTGAGCGCTGCTCGTTCGTCCGGTCGGCGCCCCGGACCACCGCGCGGTGTGCCTCCGGGTCGCGCCAGAGGTTGGCCGAGCGCTTGATCCGAGGCGCGTACGGCATCGTGGCCCCGGCCGCGAGGCTGGGTCGTCGAGGCCGCTCGGCTCCCACGAGCATCTCGTCGAGCGTTGCCTCAAGCGCGTGCCGGGCAAGCTGCCGGAGCCGCGCATGCGGATCGGAGCCGCCGATCCGGCTGGGGATCTGCCCGAGCGCGCGTTGATACGTGCGCGGGTCGTTGAGTGCGGCGAGCAGCGCGTTCGTCTCTGCCCGGGCCGCGATCAGCGCCGCCTCTCGCTGGCGCTGATCGGAGACCGTCGCGCTGATCGTCGCCGTAACGGCAGCGCGACGGTTGATCAGCGCGTTGCGCGTCGCGCTGATCGCCTGCTGCAGCGCCGCGCCGCGCTCGCTCGCCGTGAACATGCGCTCGACCCCTTGGCGCGCGAGACGCTGGGCGGCCTCGATCCGCGCCTGGCGGGTTGCCGAGAGCGGCGGTTGCCGGTAGGTGGGCAGTCGCTGGCCCGAGAGCAGGGTCCGAGTCGGGCCAAGAAGCTTCGACGTCGTCAGCCGCGAGGGAGGCATCACCTTCCGGCTCGGCACCTGCTCTGGGCCGACCCAGACGGTCTCGGCCCGGAGCGCCTGGAGCTTCGCCTCGTAGATGCGCCGGATCTCGGCCTCAAGTTGAGCGAGACCTGTCGCGGGATCGGCCAGGCGAGCGGCGCGCTCCCGGGCGAAGGCGAGCTGGTCGAGGACCTCTTTCGCCAGGAGCTCAAGGCGACGCGCGAACTCCTCGGGATCGGCTTGCGCGAGCGGGACCCTGCCGATCGTTGGGGGTGGGATGATCGGGGTGCGGGGTGGCTCGGTGCCAGTGCGCTGCGCATGCGCACGCTCGGCCATCAGGTCGACGAACGACGCCGCATCGAGCTGGCCACGTAGATACGCCTCAAGTGCTTGAGTTGGTGTGATCGATCGAGCCACCCTCCTCCCCTGGGCCACCCCTAGCGAGGGCGTGGACCCTGCTGTCGTTGTTGATCGAGGATCTGCTGGCGTCGTCGCTCGGCCTCAACCAGCTCCTCGATGATCTTCAGTCCCTCACACTCCTCGTAGTCCCAGTCGAGCCAGCCACCGCTCCACGGGAGACATGGGTGCTCAGGACGATCCCAGTACTTCCAGCCGATCCAGATCTTGAGCAGGGGGTGCGGTTGTTCGACGCGTCCTTCGCGGAGCAGCTGCCGCACCTGCGGCTCTAGCTCGCGTCGGAGACGCGCTCTTCCCCCTCCTCATCGTCCTCCTCACCCCGCCACATCGGGTTGAAGTCCATGATCTTCTCGAAGAGCCAGCGCCGCTCCTCCGGCTTGAGGTAGTCAAGGAGCGTCTCCTCGTTGATCGGGTAGACCTCCCCCTGCTCGTTCGTGATGTTCCATCCCACCAGACAGAGCAGGATCGTCGCGATCTGGATCTCACCGACCGCCACGTCCCGTTCCTGGATCAGCTGATCGGGCTCGCCCAGGTTCTGGACGTAGCGGATCTTCGAGAAGAGTCGCGAGCGCTCGACATCCTCGCGGTTGCTCGCCTTCTTGATCGTGAACTGCACAGGATCGTTCGGATCCTCGCTATATGGCGAAACGATCGTCTTTGTCTTGATCAGACCCTTGACCCGAACCGGCATCGTCGGTCCTCCATGCACGTTTCCCCGGCGTCGCTAGCGCGATCGGCCGGTCTCGTTCTGGTCACTGCAGGACGCTCCTGCACTCCCCGGCCCCTGCCTGGGGCGGGAGCGGGGGGTGCGCCGGCCGGCGCACCCGCCACGCCCCACTGGGGCCCCGTGGGGTCAGTGACCCCACGGGATGCTCACGTCTTAGGAGATATCCTCATCCGTCGTGTAGACCCAGGTGAACGGGTCCACGTCCGGATCCTGGGAGAGGACAACGTTCGCGCTGAGCTGGTACTCAACGAGGTTGTTCCCCGCCAGGCTGATCGGCGCGGCGAGGTAGTCGAGCTCCGGGATGTCGATCACGATCTCGTAGCGGATCGACTGGCCCGGGATCACCGCGTTGGACGCCAGCGTCACGTTGAGCGCGCCCTTCCAGATCTCGGAGTTCCAGGATGCGCCGGCGCTGCCGTCGGCCGGCATGTTGCCGTGCGCGTACACCCGCGAGTAGATCTCCGCATCCCGCAGGTAGAGGCCGTAGGTCACCTGCGCCGAGCGGGAGATGTTCGTCACATCCTGCAGGAAGTAGCTGCCGACGACGAACTCGTTCTGGGTCAGCTCGTTGGCGAAGGCGATGTTCAGCCGGGTCGGGTTGTAGTTCGCGTTCGCCGCGACCGGCCCCGGACTGCCACCCACGTTCGTGTCGAGCTTGACGATCGCGTCGACCATCTGGAAGAACGGGCCGTTTCCTGCCAGTTGCTTGCCGACCTGCTGATCTCCCGTGCCGCCGTCAGTCAGGGCGATCATGTCGCACGACTTGGCGACCATGCTCGCGTCGATCTGCAGGATGTTCGTCGCGGACATGTCGAAGCCGAAGCTTCCGAGCCGGCCGTCGGTGAAACGCTCGATGAACTTGCCGCCGACGTTGCGGATGAAGGTGTACCACGGCAGCTCCGCGCCCGGGGTCTTCTCCGGGGCGAAGCGGTACTTGAAGACGCCTGTCGGGAGGCCGTTCGTGCCGTCGCCGACGAGCTTGTTGATCACGCCGTTGGCGAAGTCGTCCGGGTCCGTGCCCGAGATGATCTCGCCACCACAGAAGGCGTGGAAGAGCTCGGCCAGGCCGAGTCCACCACGGGGGATGAAGGTGACGTTGCCAGCCCCGAAGACGCCACCCTTGTAGGAACCGCGCGCCCAGAGCGAGCCACCGACCTCCGGCGGCAACGTCTGGGTGATCTGGTTCGGTTGGAACGCAAGGTTCGTCGCTGGCAGCCAGTACCAGAGCGGATCGTTGTAGGGCCCAGTCACGGGCGTCCCGACCGCGCTCTGGCGAGAGAACCCAAAGACACCACTTTGGCTCGAAACAGACATCGGTACCTCAGCGGGGGTTACCCGCAGCGCCCGCCTTCAGACGGGTCGCTTCCCGCGCTACGCGGGACTATCTGTGACGCGGACCTCGCCGCATCGGTCCCCTCCCGGGGACCATCTGGCCACGCACGGCGGCCCCGCGCACGCTCCCATCCTGTCATGCTGGCGTGGATGCTGTCGAAACACGGTCTCCTGGCACGACGGTGAACGGCGCGCGCTCGGGGAGCAACACTCGGAACGGGCGTGCGAGCTGTGCGATCTGGGCGCTCGCGGTCGCCCGCTGCGCGGCGCGGTAGGCACCCTGCATCAGGTGACGGCGCAAGCGCCGGTCCTCGATCACGCTGACGAGCACGCGTCGCCAGGCCGTTGGGTCTGCCTTCGGCACAACCTTGCCGTTGACGCCATCCCGGATCGTCCGCCCGTAGACGCGATCGACGATCGGCAGGCAGCCGCGTGCCAGCGCGGGCAGAAGGGGCGCGGCGCTCGCCTGCGTCGGCTGAGGAGGCGGCCCGGCGACGAGCAGATCGATCTCCGCGTAGAACCGCTCCGCGTCAAGCGGGTGACGGGGCAGCCACGCGTCGTCGACGAGCTCGACGCCCTCGCCGTAGCGCTCCTTGATCGCCGCGAGCGCGGTCGCGACTCCAGGGGCCGTCGTCTCCTGGATGGCGATCCGGATGGGACCTGAGACATCGCGCTTTGGAAGGGGTGGGAGCGGAGCGAGGAGAACCGGCGGCACGGTGAAGACGGTTGGATGATGGCGGCGCAGCTCCATCGCGACCAAGTCGGTCGGGACCAGGACAGCATCGACGTGCTTGAGCGCCTCGTGGAGGAGGCTCAGGGCGACTGGGTCGGCGATCGGCGTCGGGACATCGAGGATGAGCCGGGGTCGCGCGCGCTTCGACAGCTCGCGGTGCATCTGCTTGAGGACGGCGGGCGTCGTCAAGCTGAGTGGCAGGACGATCGCGTCGAGATCGGCAGCAGTCGCGAGCACATCGGGGAGCGGACCCCACCCCGCGAAGATCCCCACCCGGTAGAGTTCGCTCAGGACTGGGAGGATCCGCCGGGCACACCAGGGATCGAGTGGGTCAGCCAGGGCCGCGATACGACGCGTGAACTGGCGGGCCGGCGGCGCGGGAGGCGCCGCCGGGACCGCCGACCAAGTCGCTCCCCCATCGTAGGAGTACGCGACGACCTCTCCATCGGGACCATAGGCAGCAAGTGGAGTCTTCGGCTCGGTCATCGTCCACTCCGATCGAAGTACCGGAACAAGTAGCGCTCGTGCTCGTCCCGGTTATCCGTTGTGTAGAACCCTTCCCCCTTCAGGTGGAAGACGAACGTCCGTGGCGGCGCCAGCTCGTAGCGAGTCGTCTGGCCACAGGTTGCGCACCACCACTCCTGGGGCACGAGCGGAGCGTGGATGCTCTGGACGAGCTCAACCCGTGTGCCACAGACGGTGCAACAGTAGTCATAGCGTGCCATCACGCTCTCCAGTAGTCGTTGCGAACGCGCGAGTAGACGTGGAAGTGCAGCAGGACGCGAGCGTACCACTCGCTCTCGCCGCCGATCGTGTCGAAGCTGCTCTGCGATAGCGCGAAGGTCTGATCGAGTCCGGCCGTCGTCTCCATCTCGTCGTCCGTCGTGATGTCCGCGAACCCGCCGTCGCGCGCCAGGCGCATCAGCGCCGTCTCGACCCGGCGCAGGAAGCGTCCGCCGGTGAGATAGACAGCCTCCTTGTCCCCCGAGATGGGGGTCCAGCCACGGATCACGAAGTAGTTGACGAAGAGGAAGTCTCCGCCGACTTCGTAACGCGGGAGGTTGGCCCGCACGAGGTAGTCATCCTCCCGGACCGCGACTACTGGTTTGCGGAACCCACGCTCCTCATCGGGCGCGACGGTTAGGAACGTCGCGCGCATCGTTGGGTCATCCTGCAGTGGGCCGCGCTCGATCGAGGTCAGATAGATCGGATCGGTCGAGAGCAACCCCTCGTTGACCGCCGGGGGGAGACGCTCGATCAGGAGGTCGAGGATCGCGTTCGTGATGTCGGCAGCCATGCGCCCTCTCCTCAGCGGCGCCAGGGACGACGGACTCGTCGCCCAACGCGCATCGCGCCGCGCTTGGTCTCGATCATGCGCCGGTAGCGCGCCCAGAGCTCGGTATGCTGGGGCAGGACTGGGTTATCGTCCCGGCGCCCCTCTTCTTTCCAGCGGGAGAGGGCGGCGTCGTTCCCCGCCAAGCGTTGCCAGGCCATCGCCATCGCCGCCACGTAGACGAGCTCTTCGTCTTCGGGCGGGATCGTCACCGGCCCCGTCTCGGGGAGATCGTGGATCGCGTCGTACCGCACGCGGACCGTCAGGTTTCCGATCGGAACCCAGCCGAAGTGCAGCTCTTCGCCGACGACCTCGTACCAGCGCGTCCCCTGGTAGACGAGCGACCGCGGGTAGAGGAGCTCCTCGCGACCATCAAGACCGATCAGCGCGACCTCGACGATGCGGTCATCGAGCAGGTCGGCTGGCAAGTCGTAGCGACGACTCGTCCCATCGGTGGTGAAGAACTGCTCGCGCCGGCGCGGGAAGTGCATCGCGTAGTCGATCGCCGCCGCTCGCAGGTAGGCGAGCAGCTCCTCATCGCTCCAGCGGCGCTTCTGATGGTCGGCGAGCCGCAAGCGCAGCCCATCGAGGAGCTCGGCGCGCGTCGTCATCGGCGACGATCGACCTCCCGGGCGCGCGCGACCGCCGCGAGCACCACGTCATCGTTGTGCGCGCGAGCCCAGCGCGCGGCCCGCGCCAGGATCCGGGCGGGATCCACGTCGCCGTGGTGGCGCAGCTTGATCGCGGCCAGCGCGCTCGCCCGGTCGAAGATCGGGTAGACGCCACGACTACCCATCCCGTAGCGGCGGCGGGCCTCAGCCGTCACGTTCCCTTCCGCGGTCCGGTTCGCCATCGGTTCCCTCCTCCTGGGCTTTCCCCACGATCGACGGGAGCGGGGTCCCGGGAGCAACCCCGGGACCCCCACGGATGGGGAGCATCAGCTCCCCATCGCCTAGAACCCGAAGATGTACTTGGCATCCTGGCTCGCGGCGCACTCGACGACTTCATACGTCCAGTCGCGGATCGTGCCGTAGCCGAGGAGCGCGTACCAGCCAACATAGCTGATCCGGCGCAGCTTGTCAGTCGGCAGCGAGACGACCACCTGCGGTGGGATCACCACGCCCTTCCCGTAGGGCTTCTCCCCTCCGAGGAACATCAGCGGGTAGATGTCGATCGCCTTGCGGACCTTCGAGCCGCTGGCGTGCGCCCGCAGCGTCCCCTTCTCGAGGGTGAGGGTGTTGCCCGAGATCTGCTTGATGATGACGTTCTCCTCGTTGACGCCGGTGCCATCTGGGGCCGACTGCGCCGCGTCGTAGATCGTCACCTCATCGCCAACCGAGAACCCGCTCGCATCGGCAACCAACAGCGTCGTCGTGCCGTAGGCCGCCTGCGCGCTCAAGGTCGTCTCCGTCTCGTTGCCGCCAGCGTTGGCCAAGCGGGCGTTGTGCGACTCGACGAAGCGCACGCCATGGATACGTCCCACCTCGCCGGTCATCAAGCGCTGCGGGTCGCTGTAGACGCCCGCGTTCTCCCACTCGGAGTCTTCCTTCAGGTCGTAGATGACCGCCGGGTGGCAGACACAGACGTAGCTGCCGTTCATCAACGGCACGCGGTTGACCGCAAGGCGGAACGCTGCCTGCTTGATGACGTCGATCGTCGCCACGTCCGTCGCGGTCAGCGCAGCGCGGTTCGCCGCGCCGCCCGCGTACCGCTTCGGCGCGCCCGCCCAGGCCGCGTTGCGGGCGAGGGTATCGAGCGTGAGCGCCATCTGCGGGGCGAGCAGCTGGCGGACGATCTCCGAGATCGGGCCGTGGTAGGAGAGCGCATCGATCTTGCGCGTCGTGCCGACCGCATGCCCGTACTCCTGGACGGTGAAGCTGACCTGGAAGTCGCTGATCTGGCCACCTTCCACGTCCTGGTTCTCGGTTAGGCTGCCGATCGTCGGCGCCATCTGCCGGTAGATCGTCCAGACGACTTGCTGGCCGCGCTCTGCTTGGAAGTCGGTCTTCACCTCAGCGAACTGATCGAAGACCATCATCTGCCGGGCCGTGAACTCGAGCTGCGCGCTGTAGAACGTGCGCAGCGCATCCGGCAGGTTCGTCGTCGTGATCGTGTCACTATACGTCGTTGCCACGTGGTTCCTCGGCGGGGGTTACCCGCGACGCCGGGTGTACCCGGTCGTCCCGCCATCCTCCAGGTGGGCGGTTGGCGGCATCCTGCCCACGCAGGGAGTCCCTGCGGGAGGAGTACTAGATGCGACGCGACATCGCCTGCAGCTGCTGCTGGACGATCGCCTCGCGACGCTGGAACTCGACCGGGTCGTGCATCGCCTCGCGCAGGTAGGCCCCGATCGCGTCTGGGTCGGCCAGCGATGACTCAACGCGCGGCGGCGTCCCTGACAGTGCGGCGACGTGGCCGCTCACCGCGCGCGCCCGTACCGACTCGAGGTCGCGCTGACGCGCGGCTTGCAGCTTGGCGCAGGCCGCCCGGACCGCCTCCGGATCGGTGTTGGCCGGGATCAGCTCCGCGTACCCGAGCAGCTCCGGGAACTCGTTCGTCAGGATCTCGAGCTTCGTCGCCTTCGCCTCGGCCTCCGTGACGCGCCGCTCCAGCTCCTGCTTCTCGGTCGCAAGCGTCTGCGTGGCCTGCGACGCTTGCGCCAGATCGGCCTGGATCTTGGCGCGGAACGCCTCGTACTCCGACTGGATCCGACTGCGGTGCTCGATCTCCCGCGCGAGCGCGGTCGAGAGCCGGTGTAGCGCATCCTCGGTCAGTCGCCCGCCGTCCTTCAGTTGCTGAAGCTCGGAGGTCAGCTCGTTGATGCGTTGCTGGCTCTCCGCCAGCTCTCCCTCGAAGTTCCGTTCTCCCTGCTCGTCTTTCGCAGCGTCCGCGGCCGACGCGGCGCTGGTGAAGCGTCCCCGCTCGTCGCGGGCCGGCGTGCCCTGCTCGGGTCCGGTCTCCGGGTGGGCGCTCGCGGGCTGAGCGTCCTCCGGCAACCCGGCAGGGGAGGTCTCTGACGTGACCTGCTCTGTCTCCGTGGGACGCAAGAGCATCCCCTCGATCATCTCGGTGTTGTGTGTCATCCCTCTCTCACTCCTGACTCAGGAGCTCAGCATCAGCTGCTGGACGACGCCCGCCGTACGCGAGGCGCTGACCGACCGGAGCTTCCAGAAGTCGCTGAGGCGCCCGATCGTTCCGGGCCCCGTCGCATGATGGGATCATCCTCCCGGTCGATCCCGTCCCCATCACAGCATGAGCATCGCGATCCTGTCGAAACGTTTCCGGACCACTCACGAGTCGTACCACCGGCCGAGGCGCTCGATCGCGTCGTCGATCCCCAGCTCGGCGATGATCTTATGGCGATCGGGCCAGAAGATGACGACGGGCATGCGTGGGCCGCCATGGACGAAGCCGCCTTCGCGAGCGTAGGCGTCACGCACCTTGTACGAGCCAGTCGTGATGAACCAGCGGTACCGACCATGACGCATCTCGCAGGTGAGCGACGCTTCATGGTGATGCTCGGTCACCCCGACATCAAACGTCCGCTCGCCCCAGTCGTAGGCGCGCTTCGCCCCGGAGGCGCGATGGGTGCGCGAGGAGGCGATCGGCCGGTGCTTCCGGTAGATGACATACTCCTGCTCGCCGACCACGAGCTCGATGTACGTGTCTTCACCCGTCTGGATGACGGGGATCCCCTCGAGGGCCGCCTCGATCCCATCGATCCCGGCCACACGCTGAGTCCAGGCATCATGGTTGCCGCGACCGATCGCGATCAGGCTCGGTCGCAGCTTCTCGATGAGCGACCGGTAGAGACGCCACTGATCGCGTGGCGGCACGAGCTGTTCGTCGCGCGCGACATGACTGAGCTTCGCCGTCACCATGTTGTCGGTCGGGTCTCCACCGACGTAGGCAAAGAGTCCCGGGAAGGTCGCGATCGTCTCGACGTCAGCGAGGAGCCGCTCGTGGTCGGTCCCGCTGCTGCCGATGTGCCAGTCGGAGGTGAAGACCACGCCGATGGGACGGTCGGTCTCGATCGCGACGCGGATCGATGAGGGAAAGATCCGCCGCTCCTGACGTTGCAGGGCGATGATCGCTTCCCAGAGCTGGTCCGTCTCGAGGCTCGCCGGGATCGCCGGCCGGGACGATAGGTGGATGGCTGGTTGCGACGGGGGACGGCCGCGCAGATCGCGGACCTCGTATCCCGCCTCGCGCAGCTCCCGGCGGCGACGCAGGTAGTCGAGGTAGCTCGGGGGCTCGGGGAAAAGATCGGTCGCGGCGACGACCTCGGCGTACCGGTGCGCCGCGAGGTAGGCATCCTGCTCGGGAGTGAACGCCATCAAAGGACCTCAGGCGGCGATCCTGCCCGGTGGATGATGGTGAAGCCGCCCTCAAAACGGAAGACGCGGTCGTCCCCGATATGGGCGACCTCGAGCAGTCGCGGATACACCCCGCGCTTCCGGCTCGTCTCGCGCCACAGCGCGCTGATGGCCCCCACGGGACTGTAGGTATAGGTGTGCCCCTGGTACTTGATGCGGCCGAAAAGCCACTTCAGTACCTCGGGAGATGGTGTCTCTGACATGGGTTCCTCCGGTGGTGTCGGTGTGCGAGCGGCCAGGATCTGGCGCGCGCGGCGGACCAGCACCTCGACCGCATCGTTGCCGTAGCGAGCGATCAGGCGGCGCGGGCAGTTCGGGTTGGCGCCCGCCCAGTTGCGGTGGCCGACGACGCGGTCAAGGCTGAAGTGGTAGCGCTCGGCGCCGGTCCAGTCGAGTCGCGGGTCGCGCGTCACGAGTGCGACGAGCAGCTGCGCGGTGTGCTCCTCAATCGCCGACCACGGCTCGCGCAGCTCGCACATCTCGATCGCGATGCTCGTCTGGTTTCCCTCCACGTTCCCGGCGTGGACCCCTTGTTGCCAAAGGGGAAGGATCTGGGTGACGCCGGTCTCGTCGACGGCGAAGTGGTAGGCAACACCCTCCCAACCTCCACCACTCGCCACGAAGTTTCGCTCCCCAGCGCGAGGTGCGTTGTTCCCGGTGTTGTGGATCGTGATCAGCGCGTCGGTCCGGGTCAGCGCCGCTCTGAGATCAGGGCGATGCACGAGGGCCCGCTCGATCGTCAACGTCATCGGTATCACTCCTGCCGGGGCGAGATGCCATCGTGCGAGCAGCTCGCCGATCCGGCGAACGTAGGCCTCCTCGTCGTTTCCATCGAACGCTGGCGCGTAGACATGCACGTACTCCTCGACCGTACGGGTCGCTGCGTAGGCATAGTTGGGATCGGTGATCTTGCCGTACCAGTACCGGATCGCATCGGTCCAGGTCGCGAACCGGCGGAACCGCCCTTTCCCTGGGCCGAGGTCGATGACCGGTCCGGGATCGCCCGGCCGGGGGCGCAAGCCGAGCGGGTTCTTCGCGTCGATGAGCCCCCCCTCTGTGCCAGCGCGACTCTCGATAAGGCACTGCGCGAGGCACAGCGCGCTGTGCTCGCCGGCCGCGCGCCACGGCGCTTCCCCCTCGAGGAGGATCGGCGAGCCGAGCGTGCGCAGCTCGGCGCTCCACTGGGCGTAAGGCAGCGGTCCGATCGTGCGCCAGTCCATCGTTATCTATCGTCTCAGCGTTCCGCGTCCTCGTCGAAACGATCTGGGTCCCCAGGCCCGGACGCAGGCCGCGGGCAGCGTGATGCTGCCGTCCGCGAGGCGATACCCCTGGTGGTGGCACTAGCACTGCCAGTCCACCCAGCACTGGTGCTCGATCGCGACGAGCGTCTCGAAGAGCGTCGCGGTCATCTCACGCTCCTGGTGGATCGGCCGGGCCGCACTCGTAGCGTGGCGCTCCGTTGCCGACGTAGAGGACCGGCTCGGCAGTGGCATCGTGGTCCCCCTCCTGCAGCCGCTCGTGCGCGGCCGACCAGGTCAGGACCTGCTTGATCGCATAGGAGCGCTGATCGGGGTTAGCGGCAAGAAAGCGCGCGATCGCGCCGGCGACGTGCGGGGCCGCCATGCTCGTCCCCGAGGCGTAGCCGTAAGCGGGCTGGTAGACGCCGGCGTCATCTAGCGCGCCCGGCAAGGTCGAGAGGATGCAGGTCCCCGGCGCGGCGATGTCGACGCCGTCCCCGTAGTTGGAGAAGGCCGCCAGCTCGTCGTCGACGCTCATCGCCGCGCAGGGCCCCGCGGCGGCCAGGCCAGCGCCGCCCGGCTGCCCGTCGAAGTCGGCAAGAGCCGAGACGGTGACCACCTCCGGGTAGTTGGCGGGGGACGTCGTGATGACATCGCTCGTCTCGTTCCCCGCCGCCACCACGATCACGGTCCGCTCAGCGGCGACGCAGACGGCGTTGTGCATCGGGTCGCGCTCGCCGCAGGCGCTGGGGTAGCCGCTCCCGCCGAGGCTCATGTTCGCCACCTCGATCTCCTCGGCGTGTTCGACGACGTAGTCGAGCCCGCAGATCACCGAGGCGGTCGTCCCGTAGCCCTGATCGTCGATGACCTTGATACTCCAGATCCGCGCGCCCGGCGCGACGCCGACGACGCCCATCCCGTTGTCGCGCGCGGCGATCGTGCCGGCAACATGCGTGCCGTGCCCGACCACGTCACGATCCCAGGCCTGGGTCTGGTCGTGGCCGACGGTGCAGTCATAGCCGCCGACGACGTTCAGGTCTGGATGGCGAGCATCGACGCCGGTATCGATCACCGCGACGTCGACGTTCGAAGCATCCTCGCCGGGTCGTGGCAGGGCCGCGATGCGACTGATGCCGCTCGGGACGACCTGAAGGTCCTCGCGGATCGGGCTCTCGGGTATCAGGCTCGTGAGGGCGATCACCGGGATACGCATATCCTGTGAGAGGACGATCGCGCGCACGCCGGGGCCGCCGCTCCCGAAGAGACGCTCGGCTTTCGCTAGCTCGTCGGCGGTCAGGAAGACGGAGAAGCCGACGATCGCGTACATGTAGACGTGGTTGATCCGCTCATGGTGCGCGTCCGTGGGGACGCCGAGCTGCGAGAGGAAGTACGGGGCGTAGCTGGTCGGTGACTGATCTGGCTCGAGCTCGACGACGATCTCGTACTGCGGCTCGGGCGGATGCATCGGCGAGTGGTCGGCGACGACGGAACGGCCGCCAGCCAGGGTGAGGATCAGGATGACGGTTACAGTGATGAGACGCATCAGGAGATTCCTTCCAAGACGATCGGGTGCGGTAGACCGAAGAGGCGCACGAGACCACCGCAACGGTGGCGCAGCTCGCCGTCAACCAGACGGACATCGCGTGTCGCCTCCAGGCGACCGCGGGGGGTGCCAGACCGGCTGGGGCGGACCCAGAGGATGCAGCTGAAGCTGTCCCGACAGTCTTGGCAAACCCCCCAGGCTTCGACGGGACGACGACGCATACTGACGTTCACTCGACATGCTCCTCGCGGGGCGCGGGGGATCCTCGGCGCCCCTTATGGTTCAAGGGAGCCAGCGGCTCCGGCACGATCGCTGTTCTTGCCTCCTTCACGGTTCGGGAGGAGCTCGGACTCGCTCGCCTTCATCGCCAGAGCGAGCGAGCCCAGCTCGCGCAGGTCGGCGATGATCCGATCCCGCTCCCGTTGCGGATCGTCCTCCCCGAGGTCCTCGAGAGCGCGCAGAACCGAGCGCGCCTTGTTGACCAGGAGGGTGACGTTCTCGTTGACGATGTTGACGCGGTCGCGTGGCAGGATCGGCGCCCACTTCGGGTGGATCTCGACCTTATCGAGCTCGGCGAGACCGAACCCCCAGCGCTCGCGGAAGCGCGGCTCGGTCAGCCCCATCAGCTCCAGCTCCAGGAGACAGCGCGCCAGGCGCGAGAGACGGGGCGTCCAGGTTAGTCGCTTGCGACGGGCGACCTCGATGACGGGGAGCATCTGCATGACGAGGGCCGAGCCCGTCGTTTGCGACTGTCCGACACGGCCGAAGGCGACCGGCGTCAGGCTCGCCGTGTCGAAGAGGACGCGCAGGACGAGTTCGATGTACTCGAAGACGGACGGGGGTGTCCCCGACCACTGGAGATACTCCGCCTCCCCATCGCGGCCCAGGTCCCAGATCTTGTCGGGACCGACCTCGAAGTCCTCTTTGCTGCGCCCGAAGACGTTCTTGATGAGCGTGATCGGGTGCGCGTGGTAGTTGACGATGTCGCCGAGGTCCGCTAGGCGCAGGTTAAGCTCATCCTGCAGGGCATGGACCCCCTCGGCATCGCCGAACCCGTAGTACTCCCCGTTCAGCTGCAGGTTCGGGATATGGATGAAGGGGAGCCAGGCGGGGCGGCCCGGCGCCGCCACGTAGGGGTTCGCTAGATGGGTGACGACGATGTCATCGACCGCCAGGATCGTCTCCTCCTGGCTCCACCACTCCCAGACGACGACGAGTTCCGGATCGAGAGCGCCGTGCCGGTAGCTGCCGGGCGCGGCACCGCCCGTCCCGAAGAGCCGGCGAGCGGTGCCACGGTCGAGCGGATAGGCGATGCACGCCTCGAGCGTCTCGGAGACATCGAGAGGGTGCCAGCGCGCGTGGTAGTACTCTGGCAGCACCGCTTCGATGATGGCGCCGACTGTTGGCTGGAAGCGGAGCTTGAAGACGGTGTCCCCGTAGATCCCTCCGTCGAGACTTCCCCGGCGCAGGACGTCGTTCGCGTTCGTCCGGCGCATCAGCGCGTAGAGCGCGCGCCCGATGCGCTCGAGGATCTCCTCTGGCAGGTCGTCGTCGCGCGGAGTGACCGTCCAGTTGATGATGTCGCGCTCCCACTCGCCCCAGAGGTAGTGGGCATGTTTGTCGATGATCCGGGGAACGTAGCGGATGTCGAGCGGTTGCTGGACGTTCGTCGGATCGTCGTGCTCCCCGTAGTAGTAGCGCCGGTTCTCGAGGTAGCGCGCCTGCCGGTGCTGGCCACGCCGGCGGGTCTGGCTCTGCTCGAACGCCAGGAGCCGCCCGTAGTGGTCGACATCGGGCGGAACGCGGCTGCCAGGGGCCATCAGTTCCATCGGTGCCTCCGTGGGGTGAGATAGTCGGCGACCTCGAGGAGGACGCGCCCGAGTGGGGCACGCGCGTCGATCGTCCAGTCGCAGTCGATCGGCGCGATCGCATGCTCGCTGAAGTGCTGGCGCTCGCTCGGAGTCATCTCCGGGCGGCGCGCGCGCTGGGTCGGGCCGTCGATCGCCAGGTAGATGACGTGCCAGCCGCAAGCGCGCAAGGCTTGCGCTTCCTCGCGGAAACGCGTGTCGCCGTTGAGGCAGATCGGCGAGCTCAACCCTCGCGAGATCGTCTGCTTTACCCAGTACTCCGGATCGGCGGCGAGCTCTTTCAGGACAGTGCCATACCGCTGCAGTGGCGTCCGGAAGGCCGCCCGGTGGCTATCGACGAAAGCAACCTTCTCCGCGAGGCCTTCCTCGGGGCGAAGCGCGATGAACGGCTCGAGCGGCCACGCTTCGCGCTCCGCTACATGGACAAGTTCCCAGAGCGTCTCGAAGAGCGGACCGAGGAGCTCCATCAGATCGCGGTAGGCGATCTGCGGATCGATCCCCATAAACTCACAGAACCCATCCCAGGCCTCCGTTTCCGATCGGAAGGCGCGCGCGCCAGCGAGGAGAAGCCACTCGATGAGCTCAGCCTTCATCGGGTCGGCATGGTTGAGGATCGGGTAGCGCGCCGGCACCCCGGCGATCACCGAGCAGACGGTCGACTTGCCGGCGCCAGCCGGGCCAGCGAACGCGATGCGCGCTGGCATCGCCTCGAGCGCGGCGCGCACAGCGCGGGTCGCGAGCTCGAGCGGCGGGTCGTCGGCATCAACGACCGGGATCGTCATCCGTGACGCTCGCGGTTTCCCCCCCATCCTGGTGTTCCTCCTCACGGGATCCCGAGTCATCCTTGGTCGCCTGGGGATGCTGCTGGGAGGTTGTCTCGGCAGCCCGGCGACGCGATCGCGCCTTCGCCGGCTCAGCCGGCGCCTCGATAGCTGCTTCGGCGAGCGCCCGGATCAAGACCATCGCCTCCGGCCGCAGCGCCCCTGGGCCCCCATCGAGCGCATCGCAGGTGAAGCTGATCCCGTGGTCGCCGGCCATCACCTCAACCTGGTGGTCAACACGGATGGATCCTACCGGGATCTCCCGGACGGTCACCGTGAGTGGCAGCCCGGCGAACTTCTCGCGGACGCGGTCCGCCAAGACTTCTGCTTGTAGTCGTGTCGTGTGACTCATCGTTCCTCCTCAGGGAAGACTGTCCTCCCCGCGGTCGTCACAACCGCCGAGTGCGAGATCGGATCTCGCGCCGAGCGGTCGCACGTGGTGTCTCCTATCGTCATCGTCGTCCCCGCCCCATGTCGAAACGCGTGCGCAGCAGGGATGGGATCGCCATCAGGTTCGAGACGCGCCAGAGCTGTGGGTGCTCCGGGACGTGCGCGTTGTAGGGGGCATCGACGAGGAACACCGTGATCTGCGCCGCACAGGCCGCGATCGCGACCGCCGGCGCGGCATCGATCACGAAGCGACATCCAGCCGCCTGGCATGCCGCGACGACATCGGCCGTCCAGATAAGCCGGTGGGAAACGATCCCGTATCGATCGAGCCAGCGCCGGATCGTGGCGAGCTGCTCGGATGATGGCGCTTGTGGCCGGCGCACGATGACGAGCACGGGCTCGGCCAACCCGACGATCGCCGGCATCGCCCGCAACGCGTCGAGGCGGGGCGGCACGGAAGCGAGCCACTCCGGCCGCTCCCGGATCGCCGCAGCGCCCGGAACGCGCTCCCACCAGTCGCCAGTGAGCGTCGTCACCAGATCGCCCGCATCCGGACACCAGCCGAGCTCCCGGCAGCACGCGTCCAAGAGCGGCCCATGTGTCGCGGCCAGAACGTCATCGAAAGCGATGCCGATCATGAGCGCTGTCCGATCAGGATGTCAGCTAGGTTCCAGACCGTCTCTTCCTCGGCGTCGTTCCAGCGATCGCGGAACGCTTCCTCCTCGAACCGGTCGCGGACGGTCCCGCGGACGATGTTCATCAGGATGTGACAGAGCTCGTGGACGATCACCCAGTCGAGGTGGTGACGCGCGACTGTGATCGCTGGGTCATCGAGCCGCATCCGCTCTTCGAGGCGCAGCACCGCCTCTCGGGAGAACTCCCAGAAGGTGATATCCGCGCCGCAAGGGGTCGTGTACGGCGCGGCAGGCTCGATGCGGATCGTCCAGTTCCGCAGGACTGGCATGCGCTCCTGCCAGTAGGCAAGCCGCCGCTCGGCCCGGGCGATCAGTCGCTGGTGACGCTTGGTTGGCCGCCACGATGCGCTCACCGCTGGATCCACCCCGTCCGGATCCTTCGACGACGCGGCGGCGCCGGTCTTGGTGGCGGCTCGAGCCCGCGTCGTCCGGTGATCGTGGGCAACGTGAGGTTCTGTATCGCGTCGCTGCGCTCCCCGACGATCTCGCGGGCGCGGCGCAGCGCCTGGCAGAGCGCGATCACCGTGTCCTGCGGGATCTTCTTGTCGACGATCTCGTAGGCGGAGAGCTCGTCGAGGAGCACCCGGATCGGCGGGGCGACCACCCAGCCGCGCTCGAGCGCGATCTGTCCCGCGTTGATCACGTCGGGCTTGGATGCTTGCGAGTAGGTCAGCCCGGCGACATCCAGACCGTACTCCTCCTGGAGGATCTCCCGGACGACGTTGCCGGACCCTGTCGCGTCGATGATCGTCTCGACACTGTTCTGGCCGTGGTTGCTGTAGGTCGTGTGCCATTCCTTGATCCACTGGATGATCATCGGGTAGGTCGCCTGGCTCTCGCGTCGGTAGCCGACGACCTCCCACGGACGACGGTCGATACAGAGGACGAACCCGACGGTCGCGTTGCGCCCCAGGTGATGGGTCGCCTTCGTGCCGAGATCCCACGAGATGAGGTAGTGGTGTCCCTTGCCTGGGGGGAGCTGGAAGCGCGCGTAGTCGGAACGGTCGCGGTCGATCACCTTCGTCCCCTTTTCCTCCGAGAGGCGATCGATCCGCTCCATGAGGGCTGCGACCTCTGCCCGCTCCGGGTTTGACATCGCCTGGATCGCTTCCCACGGGAAGACGGATGTCTCGGGGTCGAGGAACTCTCCTTCCAGCTCCTGGCGGCGCTGGCGCTCGGTGTAGCCGGCGGCCAGGTCCTCGAACGCTCGCCGGGAGATGTGCGGGTTGTCGATCGTTCGCACCCGCAACGACAGGTACGACGACGGATCGTACTCCTCGTAGGCGGGATCGCCCCGGCGCCAGAGCTCCATCAGCCAGGGGAGCCGGCCACGCGGCGATGAGGTGATCGTGAAGATCCCCTCCCGGTGGAGCCCGGTCATCGGGTTCTTGCCGAGGAGGCGCCCGCGCAGGGTCGCGATCGTCGTCGCCGAGGTGATGTAGGCCGCCTCGTCGACGTTGATCCAGTCGAACTCCTGGCCGCGCCAGAGCTCGGCCTCATACCCGACAGAGCGGAACCACATCGCCGCCCCGTTGTGGAGAACGATCTCCGGGTAGGGGTGGGTGCGGACATCCTTGATGAACTTCGCGTAGTGTCCCTTCTCGGCCAGCTGCAGCGCGGTCGAGAAGACGATCTTCGCCTGGTCGAGCGAGATGCTGGCGTTGGCGATCCGGCACCAGGGGTGGAAGAGGGCGTAGTGGAGGAAGCCGAGCGCCACGCCGAACGTCTTGCCGGAGCGGATGCCAGCGATGAGGGTGCGCGTCTTCTGCGGCGCATGCAGGAAGTAGTGCTGCCACGGGATCGGATCGACCCCGAAGTAGTGCCGCGCGAAGAGCGTCACATCCCTGGCGGTGTGCGCCAGGATGCGACGATCGGTGTCGGTCAGGCTATAGCTGGTCGGCTTCTTCTTCGTGCGCTTCGATGCCACAGAGTGTCCGGAGTTGCTCGCGCAGCAGCAAGATCAAGTGCGTCGCTGATCGTTCGTCGAGGAGGAAGCGCCACTGCCGCCGCGCTATCGTCAACTTCATCTCCAGGAAGGTCGAGCGGGGCACGATCTCGATCTGCCCCATCCCGACCAGGTCATACTCGCTCATCCCATCCATCTCGCATCACTCGAGCGAGAACTTGCAGGCGCTCGGCCCGACGCTCAGCCTGCGCCAGCCACCCATCCAGCTCCCCGATCCGGCGCGACAACGCGTTGATCTCGTCGATCCGTTCCTGTCGCTCCCGGGCAAGCGCGTCGAGCCCGAGATGGTGGAGCTCGTCGATGCGGGACAGGAGTCGCTCGATGTCGCGCTCGATCCGGTCGCTCGTCGGCATAGCCGGCACAAGCCACGCCCACACCCGTTTCAGCCATGCTACCATGGTCGCTCGCTCACGACCGGTCGCCCCAGCAGCCGCTCGCCGAAGTAGCAACCGTGCTGCTCGAGGACCGGGCACGTCCGGCAGGAGTGTCCATCCGCGCGGATGAAGACCTGCCCGTGGACCGCCATATGACAGATCTCGCAGAGGAGCACGAGGTTCGCTGCCTCATCTCCTCCCCCATGAGATCGGAAGACCTTGTGGTGCCGGTGGAACGGCCCCACGCTCGTCTTGCACAGGAAACAGGCTGGTCGCTCTTCCCAGGCGGCGACTGCCTCACTGACTGGATCCATCATCCTCCTTGGCCAGCGCTGGCTCGTTGCCAGGCAAGGACCGCACGATCAGGACTGGCGGGATCCCGAGCGCGTGGAGCGGCGAGCACGCTGGACCGCGGTAGCGTCCATCGGCCGGCACGATCCGATAGCGGTACTGCTCCCGGCGCGCCGCTTTGGCCGCCGCGATCTCGGCGCGTCCCCGTGTTGGTGGTGAAGGGCGGAGCAGCCGCCAGAACCACATCGCTCGTTCACTCCCGTACGGCAGCCATACGATCGCACTGGTCTCCAGTATAGGGAGCCCAGATCGTCCATGTCGAAACGGATCAGCGCCCAGGGCTCGGTTCTGGGGAGGGGTTAAGTTTTGGGGGTGGGGTCAGTCCACCCCAAGGATGGCCGTATAAAGGAGTGGGGTCGCCACACCAGCCACGCGTTTTCGTCAACGCGTTGCCGGGGAACTCCCCCCCTTTCCCCCCCCTCCCCGAAGGGGAGGGGGGGCTCGCGAGCGCAGCGAGCGAGTGGGGGGAGGGGGAGCCCCCCCCCGAGGGGGGGGCGGCTCGCGAGCGTAGCGAGCGAGCGGGGGGGTTGCTCATGTGCGCGTTGCCTCGGTCTGGGAACGGCGTCGCCGGGGAGGGGCAGCCAGCCACAAAAAAAGGGGGAGAAGCCGCGGCGCGCAACCGCGGCTTCCCGCTACTGCTAGCTGATCTCGTAGGTGAGCCCGAGCGCCTCCAGGAGGCGTGCCAGTCGCCGATGAGCCCGGAACTCCCAGGGCTCATCAGCGACGGTGTCTCCGAGCTCCTCCTCCTCCTCGAGGGGGAGTGGGTCATCCCCTGGCCGCCACCGGCGGATGGTGATGCTCGAACCTAAGGCGAGCTGACGGATGATCTCGATCGCTTCTTGGGCTTCTTCGGGGCGCATCATCGTTGCTCCTTTCTGCTGCTACTACTGGACGATCGCCCGCTATCATCCTGGAAGGTGAACTGGTGAGATGCATCGGTCTGGCGGCAACGTGCCAGTCAGGGAGTGCTGTGGCGATCACACACGGATGGGTGATCTGCGGGGAGCGTGACAGGTGTCGTGACCAGCTGCCGCTGCGCGGGGCACCGTCGCTCCCTGTGGGAGCAGGAGACGGGCGTGATGGTGCAGCTCCAGACCCGATCGCCTACAACCCACACAAGGGCAGCGGACGTGCCGGCTGCGACCAGATCCCCGTCCCGGGTGCCGACGCACGACCAGCGGGGAAACTGGTCGCAACCCAGAGTGCGACCCGGGGAGCAGGTCCTCAGCTGATCTCGGATCGACTGGGGATCCAGACCCGACCCGGGGTTTCCTAGCCCGCTCCCCGCTGGCGACCCCCGGGAGGGAAACGGCGATCTCCCATCCTGGGGGCGACCACGTTCCCCCGAGGGTGAACCAGTACACCCTCCGGGGCGTGGTTTCATGAGCGGACGGCGGGTCCGCTAGGACACAACACTACCCCCCGGCAAGGGGGAGGAGGAGGCAGCCATGGAGACCATGGCCATCGGAACCAAGATGATCTGGAACGGGATCGCGGTTCGGGTGTTCGCCCGAACCGAACTCGGCTACCTGCTGGTGGCCGAGATCCAGCCCGGCGTGAGCCGGGCAGAAGTCGAGGGCAACACAGCGCTCAGGTATGCCGTCTTGCCCTGCATGGGCAAGGCACCGCGCGAGCGCCTCATCGTTCATCTCGGTGAAGCCGAGATGAACAGGCTCATGGAGCGGGGGAACCTCGCTCCCGCTCAGGAGGAAA
>ERZ777003.2011-NODE-2011-length-26310-cov-8.018815_pt1 | contig 26310 bp, 21 predicted proteins | sample MGYA00374956_ERZ777003 | MGnify/ENA primary metagenome ERZ777003 (study PRJEB29302, sample SAMN06268252) | bioreactor metagenome | isolation source: Joint BioEnergy Institute, California, USA | place: USA:Joint BioEnergy Institute, California, USA | collected... | reverse complement strand
CTGGCGCCGGACAGTGCCAAATACCAGAGGGCTCGCCTCGCCCCGACCGCCTCGACGATGCCCATGACACGGGCGGCCTTGCCGAGGGCATCCTCCTCGTATTTGTGCCACGGGACGGTTCTGGCGCGTCCCAGTGGGTGGCCGCCTAGCAGGTCGCCGACTCGGATTTCAGCGCAGCCGACCAGCAGAAGACGTGATGGGTCCAGCAGGGGGTGGTGACATACCCCACCCACTGAAGGCGCCGCTGCGGAGCCGACTAGCCTCCACGCCTAGTAGCCCAGTCCCCCACCACACCGGTCAGCAGGCTTCGGATGTCGGCTGCGGTGAAGGGTCGCCGCAGTCACTTTCCCAGAAATGCCGCCTGGTGAAACCTCGGGCAGTTAGAAGCAGCGCTGCGTAGTGCCGTGATGTGGACGTCAGGTGTTGTCACTGGCGGGCTGGGCGGTCTCGATGTTCATCATGCCGAGCGGGTACACGCGGCGCAGCAACTCGCCGGTGACTTCCTCGGCTTTCTCCCATCCGTGGGTTTCGATGGCGCGCTCAACCCATACACGGAACCGGGCGGCGTCCTCCGCAGACCCACGAGCCGCCAAAGCGAGAGCCATGGAGATGTTCGGATACTTCCTCACCGCCGCGAACAGGCGCCATATGGCAAGCGACTGGACCACACGGATCACCAGGTAGATGATCCCGGTCACCGCCAGCATGGCGGCGAACCCGGCTATGAGAATGTCGGTGTTGATGCTCATCGTCTCAAAGGTCGGCTGCCGTGGCTGCCGAGTTGCCGCCGATCGGAGATTTACCAAGATCTTGCCTGCCGGCCCCTCCTGTCTTCTTGCCTGCGTAGGCGATGCTGTGGACCGTCCCGCTTGCCGGCTTCCCCATACCCCCCACCATCTACGTCGTGGACTTCACTTCGTCTCTCCGCCGCCTCCGCGTTCTTTTGGCTGCCGTCCTCACCGGCGTCTTGCTGTCCGCCGCCCCCGCTCACGCCGAAGACGAGGATCCGCTGGCCAGGCATCTGAGCGGCGTGTTGGGACGTGTGGGGATCACCGCCACCTCCTCCGATCTCGCAGAAGCGCTGGCGTCCATCCTCCCTCCCTCCCCATCTGCCAGCGCTTCCCCGTCGGCACCGATCACCACCGTCGAGTCCGCCACCCAGCTGTCCACCACAGACGCCCCCTACGCGGCCGCGCCTACCACGGCAACTACCGAGCCCACTGCGGTAGGCCCCAGGTCCGCAGAAGAGTCCGTCACATCAGACGACAACATCGTCGCGTCTGATGGAAGGGTTTCGCCGCCGACCACCTCGCAGCCTTCCCGCCGGACCGGCAACACCCTCCCTCCTCCCATCCCGGTCTCCGAAGACGGGGCGACCACCTATCAGCCTTCGGACACCGTGCTTCACCACGATGATGACCCCGGGCCCTCCCTCCCGCCGGTCGACTACGACCTGCTCGTCGCCTCCACCCTCACCGCCCCGGCGTTCGTGTCCGGCGGCCCCGCCTCACCATCCGTCGGGATCATCTCCACCGACGTACTCGGCCTCACCCCCGGGATCTCCGCCACCTGCCCGGTTGCCGGACCCCACAACTTCATCTCCTCTTGGGGGTTCGCCCGCTCAGGCGGACGCAAGCACCGCGGCAACGACATTTTCGCCGACGAGGGCACACCGCTGGTGGCGATCGCCTCCGGGTCGATCCTGCGTGTCGACCCCGTTGACAACTACCGGGTCGGCTCGGGACGAGGCGACTTGGGAGGCATCACCCTCTGGCTGGTCGACGACGGAGGCACCGCCTACTACTACGCCCACATGCTCTCCATCGCCCCCGGCATCACCGCCGGAACCCGTGTCGAGGTTGGCCAGCTGGTCGGGTATGTGGGCCGCACCGGAAACGCCGCCACCACCCCACCCCACCTGCATTTTCAGATCCACCCGGGCGGCGGTGAGGCGGTGGACCCGTACCCGGTGCTCTCCCAGCTCTGCGACGGCGCCCGCTGAGCTTCGACATGGGCCGAACAGGCCCCAATGAAGCCCTGCCTGTTTCAGATCTCCGTCAGATACAGGCCCCCGGAGGGCACGTGGTCAGCGTTTCCGGCGCTGCCCCAGAATCACCTCGACATCCACCCCGCAGGCTTCGGCGACCGCTTCTCGCAGGGCTTCGCGGTCGTAGCGGAGGAACTTGTAGGCGCTCGCCACCGCCGCGACCCGCAACACCCCGTAGCGGTAGCTCTCCACCCAGGCGGCATTTGAGTCGAAGCCTTTAGAAGCCAGAAAGTCGTTGGCAGCGTCCAGCACCTTCTGCCGCTCCTCGATCGGGACCAGGCCGAGCTGGCCGAGAAGGTCCGGCCCGCCGTCGTCGCCGTCGTCGAACCGCTGAGTGTCGTCTGGGGTGACGTCTTCGGGACGGGTGGACTGTTGGGGCTTAGGGTCGGCAGACCCGCCCATGTCAACGCTCCTCATCAGAACGGAGCCCCTCCTCCGTTCCCATGTCCACGGGACGGACCGCCGAACATCCCGTTGCCTCCCTGCCCGCTCCCCTGCGACGGCGGAGGCGGGGTGTGGGTGGTCTGGGTGCGGCCCTTGTCTTTCCAGCGGCCCACCGCACCGTCGAACTCGACCTCGATCACACCGATCGGGCCGTTGCGCTGCTTGGCGATGATCAGCTCGGCGGGGCTTTTGCCGTTGACTGAGACTGCGTTGGGGTCGCGGGATATGAACAGGACCACGTCGGCGTCCTGTTCGAGTGAACCCGAATCCCGCAGGTCCGCCAGCGTGGGTCGCCCCCCGCGGTTCTCGACGGCCCGGTTCAGCTGGGAGAGCGCCAGGATCGGGATGTCGAACTCGCGGGCCAGCAGCTTCAACGTGCGGGACACCTCCGACACTTCCGTGTTGCGGTTCTCCCGCCGCTCACCTTCGATGAGCTGCAGGTAGTCGATGACGACCATGGCGATGGGCCGTCTGCGTGCCTCCCGCCGCAGTGCGGTCCGCAAACCCGAGATGGTGCGGGGCGGGTTGTCGTCGATGAGCATCGGGATGCTCTGGAGGCGGGTGGCATGTTTGGTGATGTCGGCTTCGGCCTCCGGCGGGAAGTCGTGGATCCGTAGTTGGGTCATCGAAAGCCCCGTGGCCGACGACAGCATCCTCATCATCAGCTCGGTGCGGCCCATCTCATAAGACTCGAAGATCACGTACTCGCCGGACGTTTCGGCGACGGTGCGGGCGATCGACAGGGCAAGCGCAGATTTTCCGATGCTGGGCCGGGCGGCGAGCAGGACCAGCTGACCGCCCTGCAACCCCATGGTCATGTCGTCGAGGGTGGCAAGCCCGGTCGTGTGTCCCACCAGAGTGGAGGTGCGGGCCTCGGCCAGCTCCGCCATGAGCTCTGCCACCGCTTCGGGCATCTCCACATACCGGTGCGCTTCTCGGCGGTCCCCCAGCCGGTAGATCTGCGACTCTGCCTCTTCGAGGACGTTCTCGGCTACGGCGTCAACCGCGAGCGCCGTGCGGGTGATCTCCTGGCCGGTGCGCGCCAGGTTGCGGAGCAGCGCCTTCTCGGCGACAAGCTTCGCGTACACCTGGGCGTTCTCGACGTCGCCGGTGGCGAGGGTGAGCTGCTCGAGGTACTCGCGTCCGCCTGCCTTGTCCAAGGTTTTGCGTCGCCGCAGCACGTCGCCGACGGTGATGACGTCGAACGGCATTCCCTCCGCGCCGCATTCGACCATGGCGGCGAAGATTTCCTGATGCTGCCGGGACGCGAAGTCTTCGGGCCGCAGGATGTCGGAGATGTCGTAGAAGGTGTCGCCGACCAGGAGGATCGCTCCCAGCACCGCAGCTTCAGCCTGCAAATCGACATGGGCGCTGCGCGGCTGCTTCTGTCCGTCTCCGGCGGGGATGTCCTCTGGCCGGTTGGCTATCCGCTTGCTCATCGGCGCACTCCTCTTGGGGCGGTCACCACGCCAGCCAGCCGCTGAGTGCGAGCGCCGCCCAGGCGAGGATCGGACCGGCCATCAGGTACGGGCCGAGAGCGAACTCTGCCGCCCCACCCTGTCCGCTGTCGCGGGTTGCGGCGACCCCCCAGATGGATGCCAGCACGAACCCGGCGTACAGGCCGTAGAGGGGAACGATCCAGGTGCCGGTGAGAGCTGCGGGCACGCCGACGGACACCAGCACCAAAAGCCCATCGCCGTATCCGAGCCCGTCACGTTTGCGGATCAGCTTGTACAGCCAGTTGATTCCCCACAGGGCGAACGCGGAACCGAACCCCCATACCACGCCGTTGAGGACCGCGTCCCATGTGCCGTTTATCGCTCCCCAGGCGATGGTCGCCGCCCAGGCGAGCGCACCCCACGAGAAGTACGGACCCCAGTAGATGTAGGTGGTCTTCCAGTCGATGCCGCCCAGCACCACCGCGAACGTGACCACAAACCCGAACGCCAACCCAGAGAGCAGATCCCCTGTCAGCCAAGCGCCGAGACCCCAGCCGGCCGCGGAGATCACCTCGATTCCCCACACCCACAGCGGGATCCGTGCCTTGCAGTGGGGGCAGCGTCCCCGCTGAATCAAATACGACATGAGGGGGATGTTCTGCCAGGCCGCCACCGGGGTGTTGCAGGTGTCACAGCGTGACCTGTGGGTGATCGGCTCACCTGCCGGCACACGGCTCACCAGCACCCCGGAGAACGACCCCAAGATGGCTCCCAGCAGGGCGAAGAAGGCGACATATCCCCAGCTGCCGGCCAGTTCGGAGAGGGCGTCGTACCAGAGGGCGGCGAACATGGGGGAAGATGTGACGGCGAGGAGGGAAATCGAGTTCATGGGGCACACAGTCCCCGTGTTTCGCGATCGGGCAGTCGGCCACACAACAAAGACGGCCAGCTTGGTGGGCTGGCCGTCTTCGATGTTTCGGCGTAGATCAGACCAGTGTCGGCTGGTGGACCTGGGGGGCGGTTGCGGTCTTCGTGACTCGCGTGGCGCGTCCCTTGGCGACCAAGGGGGTCACCACTCCTGCCCGTTCCTGATACTGTCGGCTTGCTGTCACCACGCTCAAAGTGAGCTCGGCTCGGCGGGAGCTGAACAGCGGCAGCTCGCCCTGGAACGGCCCGTTGCTGTTGGGGTCGTAGTAGCGACCCGTCTTGCAGCGGACACATCCGCGGTTCGCCATCTGGCGCGGCGGGTTCGGGAATCCACACAGACCACAGATGGCACGAGGGCCGGGGCGGTCGGTGATCCCGTTGACGGAGGCGATTAGCATCTCCGCCTCGTGCGGCTCGTAGGCGTCCCGCACCACGGCGTAAACCGCGTCCCAGTCGATGCCCGCAACGGGCACCCCTGAGCTTTCGGCTTCGTGACGCAGTCTGCGAACTTCCAGCTCGATGGGATCGCCGGCAGCCAAGGCTTCCTGCCATTCGCTGTCCATGTCGGAGCCGATGTCCTCTGCGAGGAGACCGAACTTTTCCGGGTTGGCGCGAACGTGGGCGACCATGGCCGCCTGGGTGCGCCGGCTCCGGATGCGAAGGCTCTCGGGGTTGGTTCTTCCCAAAGCCCGGCGCATCGAAGTCAGCGACTCCGGCTCTTCGCCGTGCAGACCGAGTGCGCAGACGGTGACGAAGAACGAGATCGGGTCGTACTTCTCCGCGTCGACAGCCATCAAGGCGTCCAGGAGAAGTTCCCGGTCTTCGGGGGACATGTCGACCTCGGAGGTGCGTTCGTCGGGGATGAGCTCACCCATCTCCGTCCCTCCGTCCTCGCCGACGACCTTGTTCATCGACGAAGGGGCTTGATATCCGCGCACCCGCGTGACCGCGGCTGCGGGAACGCCGATCAACTCGGCCAGCTCCTCGTCGGTGAGGTCGTCGTCTTCGTCTCCGACGAGCTTGCGCAGCTTGTTGCGGGTACGGAAGTCGTGCGGTGTCAGACCCTGGAAATCCTGGTGGGTCACTTCGGCGTGAAGCACCTGTTTGACATACAGGGTCACGAGCGCCGAAGCGGCACCTCGGGAAGGGTCGTAGCGGTCGACCGCCAGAAGCGCACCTTCCATCGCAGCCTGCTCGAGGTCTGCGATCTTGGAGGCTTCGGTGATCCGGAACTTGCGAACCAGCGAAGAGGTGAGACGACGTACAGCCTCGTACCACTCCTGTTCGATCCGCGCGAGCTCTGCGCCCTTCGTCCCATCGCGGCGTGCCTGCTGGTAGGCGAGGGTGGCGGCGTTGAGGCGCGCACCAGCTGACGTGAGCTGATGCTTGGTGGTCTTTTGTGCCATGGCGCACACCGTGGGTGCGCGCTGTCCTGGCCCAACCTGCTGCGGTCAACTGACGCGAGTGGGATGTCCCCTATCCCAGTGCAAACACCAAAGACCCCGGCCCTTTTGGGGACCGGGGTCTTTGGTTCGAACCGAGGAGAAAGTGCTGGGTTCAGTCGGTGGCGTAGTGACTTGCCGGCGGCTTGCCCCCGGAGATCAGGTACTGGAGCACCACCGGGTGGTTGAGCTTGGCGCGGGCCTTCGCCTCGTTCTGGCGGGCCGCCTCCCTCGAGATCCCCAGCGCACGTCCGATGGATTGCAGCTTCTCCGGCGGCTCGCCGTCCAGGCCGAAGCGACGGACCAGGACGAACATCTCACGCCAGTTGAGGCAGGCAAGCCCGTACTCTTGGAGCGCTTCCAGGCTCATGCCGGTGATCACCTGGTTCTCGACGTCCTGGGAGGTGTCTTCCAGGAAGTCGCCGATCTCCGTCTCCGAGTCGTTGGCGTTCGAGACGGACGCCTGCAGCGACAGCGACGGGGACGACTGGCGGACCCGCTGGACTTGAGCGACCCGGCAGCCGGCCCAGACAGCCACCTCCTCATCGGTGGGGTCGACGTCAGGGTGAAGCTGACGGAGCGCCTTGATGGCTTTGATGATCTGGTCCCGCTGGTCGAAGTCGGCGCGGGAAAGGTGGGGGTACTCATGCTTGTGGACGGCAGCCAGCACTTCACGCTTGATCGGCTGGTACGCCCACGAGGCGAATGTGGACCCCAAGTCGGGGTTGTAAGAACCGATGGCTTTGTAGAGCCCCACCATGCCAGCCGCGTAGAAATCCTCGGAGGCGTGCTGGTCGGAGTGGGACTTGAAACGTGACACGTAGTGGAGCACCAGCGGACGGTGCAGCTCGACGAGTTCGGTGTTGATCTCGTCGACACGGCGACGAAGCCGAGCGAGGCGAGCGGCCTTGGGGCCATCGAGCTCCCCCTCCGCCTCATACTTCTCAATCTGCTCGGTGATCTCCATGCGCTCCCGCACCAGTTGCTCTGTACGCTCCTGGCGGGCCAGCGCTTTGCTGGTCTTGCGACGTTCTGTGTTGGCCACTGTGTTGTTTCTCCTCGGTTCTCGCCGGCTCCCCCCTTGGAAGCTGAGACTTCCATCCAGTTACCCGGTGGAGGTGGCTCTTCACGATTTTCCGGGTCAAGTCATCGGCTGACTGCCCGGACCTCCGCATGAGCCGATCGCACCAAGTGGTCGGCCGGCGTTAGGTTGTTATTCCATTTGGTTGTGCAAGGTCAGAGTCGGCACAGCCGCCTGACCTTTTACTTACATGTGGGCGCCAGGGTCGCTGGTCCCAATCATGTTTTTCGGGTTTCCTCACGCGCGGCCCACTCGGGGCCGCATGCATAACGCGTGGCCCGCGGAATCCTTCCCGGCAATCGAAGAAGGGAAGAATCCTTCCCCTGGCTCACTCGTCGAGCTCACGCAGAGCTTCTTGCCAGCTGACCTCACGCTGCTTCGAGTAGACACGTCCCGTGGTGCGGGCACGTCCGTCGGAGTCGCCCAGGATGGCGTCCGCCAGGTCGGCTTTGTTCTCCACCCGTTTGAGGATCCCGCCTTCGATGGTTCCGCGCAGCGTCATGTTGATCACCAGATAGCGCGGATGTGTGCCGTCCAGACGGTGGATCCGGTTGGCGCGCTGCTCCAGCCGCCCCGCCGTCCAGGGGATATCCACGTTCACCAGAGTGGAGCAGGTCTTGCCCAGGTTCAGCCCCTCCGCGGCGGCGTCGGTGGCCAGGAACACGGTCACCGGCTCGTCCGGGTCGGTGAATCGTGCCACAGCGTCGTCGCGGTCGCGCTGGCTGGTGTCGCCGGTGATCAGCACGTAGCGGATGCCGTCCTCTTCGAAGCGTTCGGCGATCAGGTTCGCCATCCGCTTGAACGACGTGAACACCACCAGTCGATCCCCCGAAGCCTGATGTTCGGCCGCCATCACCCGGAGCTCATCCACTTTGGGGCCGTCGACGTCGGGCACCAACCCGGCGTCGATGAGGGCCGCAGCGGACGGCGAGTCGGAGCGGCGCAGGATCCTTGGAGACGAGCACAGCATCCTGAGCATCCCCACCGCTGTCATCCCGGCGGTTGTCTCAAGCGCCTCGTCGAAGTCCACCTCTCCGGCCTCGGCCTGTTTGACGGCGGAGCGGCGCATCGACTCCATCGCCGCCAGCTCCTCTTTGGCGTCCCGGTGGGCACGGCGCAGAAGCGCCGCGTACGCAGGGTCCGGATCCAGGGGCAGGTGCTGGACTCGAAGGGGCGGCAGGAAGTCGGCGACGTCTTTCTTGCGCCGCCGCACGAAGTGCACCGCCGACCGTCGCGCAAGCTCCGGGAGGTTCCTCGCCCCCTCATATCCGCCGAAACGGCCCTTGTACATGTAGCGTTCGGCGAACTCACGGAAGGACCCGAGGCAGCCTGGCACCGCCAGCCCGGACAGCACCCAGTACCACTCGTCGGGTGAGTTCTCCACCGCGGTGGCGGAGAGGGCGACACGTTTGACGGCCACCCTGCCCAACGCACGCACCGCCTTGGAGCGTTTGGTGGAGGCGTTGCGGATCCGATGCGCCTCGTCGACGACCAGCATGTTGCCCCGTGTCAGGTCACGGACCGCGTCGATGTCTTTGTGCAGAATCTCGTAGTGGACGATCGTCCAGCGGGTGTCGGCGGCTTGGCGGTAAAGCCGCTCCCGTTCCTTGGGCCCGCCGTCGATGACGGTGACGGACGTATCTCCGGTGAATTTCTCGATCTCGTCGGCCCACTGGGTGCGCAGGTGCGCCGGCACCACCGCCACCACCCGGTTGATCTCCCTGCTTTTGAGGGCCAGGTGCCCGACGCCGATGGCTTGGGATGTGTTGTGGGTGACGATGTGGTGGCGGGTGACATACAGCTGGTCGGGTGCTGCCACCTTGATGCACACCTGGTCTTCTTCTCCGTCTTCGCAGATGTCAACGATGAACCGGCTCGGTGGGTATTTGCTGCGCGGACGCCACGCATCGGCTTTCCGCCGCAACTTGAACGGACACGGAGAGTCGAAGGGAAGCTGGACAGAGATCCGATAGGAGACCAGCCGGTTTGTCGGCTTCTCTCGGATGCGTGCCACCCCGCCTAGGGAGTTGATGAGCTCGGCGACGTCTTGGACGAGCTGCGCCGACGACGTGGAGTATTCGATGTTGTTGTCGCCGCCGCGTATGTGGCCGTCGGTGTCGAGGAGCCCGGCCAGCAGGTCGCGGCGCTGCTTGACGGAGGCGTGCAGGTAGATGCGTGGGATGAACTTGGTTTCCGACCGGTGCCCCCACAGGCCAAGCTCCCGTAGGGCTTCCGTCAGCGGATTTGTCGCAAACTGAGGGCCCTCACCGCGCAAGGTGTACATGATCGAGCCATTGCTGCTCTGCTCGATGCCGACACCTTTGGGAAGCCGGCCTCTCAGCTCTTCGATGATCTCCGGATCTCCGGTGGTGAAGTAGGGCGAGTGGCGGGTGAATCCTCCGTCGCCGAGCAGGCAGCCGAGCAGGTACGGGTCGATGGGCAGGTCCGCTTCCGGATACTCGACCGGCGCGACGATGGGGATCCGCCAGCGGCGCTTGTTCCCGCTGCGCAGTCCCGCTTCGGCCAGTTCCCGGGTGGTGTGGATCCGCCACCGGTCGGGGTTGCGATGCACGTCGTTGGGGGTATGCACCGCCCACAAATGCTCCCATCCGACCCGCGTCCAGGTGCCGTCCGAGAACGTCACCTTGACGACCCGCCGATCCGTCTGGGGGAACACCCCCAGCACCTGGGTGGGTTTGCCGTCGCTGCCGATCACATAGTCGCCGGGGCGGAGGTCGCCTATGGGACGCCACCCGTCCGGGGTGAGAACCGGCTCGGAGACGGGCTGCATTTTACCGAGCCCCGGTTCGTCGGCGATGAGCAGGCCGGAGCGGACCAGACCCATCGCCACCCCCTGCTTCTGGTAGGGGTACAGTTCGATGCGAAAATCGTCCGGCTGAATGCCCTCTCCTGCTCGGGCGAGTTCGCCGCGGTATATCTCTTCGGTAAGCGGGTCGGTGAACTCGACCTCATGGCCTTTCTTCCTCCACCCGGCGACGACGTCGGTGTTGGGGAAGTACTTGTCGAACGCTTTCTGGGCGCGTTCGTCGGGGTGGATGACCTTGAAACGTCCCGCCCGGACGTCATATCCGACGGTGAGGACGTTCTCGTCGGGGGTGAGCAGCTTGTCTGGGTCCGAAAGCACCCCGCGTGTGACCAGCTCGGCCAGCGCGGTGGCGGCTTCGGGTCCGAACGTCCAGCCACGCGCCTCCTTGGAGTAGGAAGCACCGTGGAGTGACTTGATCTTGGCGGCTATCGGGTCGTCGCGCCGCGCCAGATGCACCACGTAGGGGCGGCGCTGGCTTCCTGCCCGCAGGACGGCGTTGGCGACACGTTGTGGGGTCTCACCGGCGGCGAGAAGGTCGCCGGGTGCGCGGTCCAAAAGCCCCTCCAGGTACATCTCGTTGAGCAGGTCAAACGACTGTGCGCAGACCAGGCACAGCCACGACTGGGTACGGTCGTCGTACACGGCGAAGGGGAGGTTGCGGACCCGCTCCACCATCGCCTTGTTGTATGGGAAGGCGAGGCGGAAGTGGTCCCCTTCACGGGTCAGGGTGACGAATCTGGTGGCGGTGGGCTGCATGTCAGACGCCCCCGTCTGGTCGGTGGCACGGGTCTGCGGTTGCCGGCATGGTTTTCACAGTCGGCGCTGCGGGGTGAACGCGCAGTCAACCCGGGGGTCGGGGTTTACGCCGCGGACCAGGTGCCCAGCTCTTGGCGGAGCCTCGCCAGGCCGCGGTCCCGGAGTCGGCGCACTTCTCTGGGGTCCATCCCCAAGGCTTCGGCGGTCTGGCGGATACTGCGGCTTTCCAGGATGGACAGTTGGATGACCTGGCGTTCGCGCCCTTCCAGCCTTCCTAGCCCGGCTTCGACCGCTTCGGTGAGCAGAGCCTCGATCGCTTCGGTTTCGGGTTCTTCTTCGTCAGGTATGTACCAGCGGAGGGTTGCCTCTTCGGGGTCTCCGCCTGCTTGCAGCTCTTCGATGGACGCCGGAGGCTGGTAGCGGGTCATCGCCAGTTCCATCTCGAGAAGCGTCGCGTCCACCTCCGCCGCCAGCTCTTCAAGGCGGGGGCTTCTGCCGAGCTCTTTGGTGAGCTCCTCGTCGGCGTTTCGGACATTGTTGAGCAGCGACACCAGCCGTTTCGGCAGGTGATGCTCGGAGCGGATGCCATCCAAGATGGCGCCGTTGATTCGCCGAACCGCATATGTGGAGAAGGCCGCCGTCGTGGGGTCGTAGGATTTGAGGGCGGCGCATAGGCCCTGCCAGCCCCATCCGAACAGGTCTTCTGCCACCCGGTTTTCGTTCCCTTTGGCCATTCGGTTGGCGACGGTCCACACCAGCCCCACATGGGTGAGGGATTCGAGCCGGGCAAGCGCATGTGCGAGCCGGTCGGCCAGCTCAACACCCAGACGTCCCTCTTCCACCACCCGCGGAGCCCAGGTGCGAAGCGACCCGTGCCCTTCCGCGCTCTGGAACACCTCGGCCAGATGTGTCCGCCAGCCTTCGTCGTCAGCGAGCACGATCAGGCCACGCAGCCGCTCATGTTGGGCTAGGAGTTGTCCCAGCGGGTCTGTGGCGGCCGCTTCCAGGGGGATCTGGGCCATCCGCAGGATCCGCTCCGCCGCCCCGGGCGCATGCAGGTCCACGACATGACCGGCGGGGAATAGCTCAACGATGCGGCGTTCGACTGACCTCAGTTCGATGCGGACGACGTCTTTGAGGGTTTCCGCAGCCGAGCCGGCCACCAGCCGCGCCGTGTCGGTGGGTGCGTCCACCGACTCCAGCCCTTCGACGATCCCAAGAATGATCCGTGTCCGGTCGACTCCGACGATCCCGCGGGACAGGGCAAACAGGCGCACCGTGTCGGCGACTTTCCAAACGCCTTCGGCTTGTCTGACCATGTGCGGGCGCGGCGCGTCCGAGTCTGCGTATCGTCTTTGTCTGGGCGGCATGTCCCGTACGGTCCGGTGTGTGACCGATGGCGCAGTGAGGCGCGCGCAGACTTGACGCCCAGCTCAACATCTCCGCCTGCCAGGGCTCACATTCATTTGGCGCACCTGCCTGTTGTGAGCGTCTCCCGAGCCGCGAAAGGTCTCCTTGTGGCCAAAGGGGCCACGAGCAAAGGAGACAACCGCGCATTCGCGCGAAAGGAGATATCCACGATGAGCACTCAGAAGTTCCGTGCCGGAGCTTGGACCATCGAGGCCGTCAAGTCGAAGAAGCACCGCAACGCGGCGCTCCGGTTCCGCAACACGCAGGGTTTCGCGTTCACGCGCCCTGTGGATGCGACCAACGTTGAGGAGGCCACCAAGGTCGCCAAGAAGGTGGCCCGCCGGATCTCCAACAACGGAGCGTTCATGGTCCGCCGTTTCGACGGTGAGGCCGGCGACGTGCGCATCTTCGTGACCGCCAGTGGCGCCTTCGAGGTTCGTGTCAAGGCTGGTGACGCCGACGCGTTCACCGCTTTTGTCACCACCAACCTGAAGGCTGCTGCTTCGGAGGCGGAGCGTCTGGCGCAGGCCGGTCCGCTCCCCGCCGAGAAGATGAGCCTGCCGGGTGTCGTCCGGGTCCTCACGGGCAACCGTTCCGAGGTCACCCTCGACACGCGTTCCCGCCACGACGGCGTCGACGTCCGGGCGAAGGTTCTCCGCCACCGTCCCCCGGTGACGGTCAAGACCTTCGCCAGCGAGAAGGAGGCTGCTTCTCTGGTGAGCACGCTCGCTCGCCAGGTGGCCGCGGGCAACATGCTCCCGCTTCTCGCTGCCCGGTTCAACGGCTGAAACGGATCCAAAAAGAGGCCCTACCGCTTGCGGTAGGGCCTCTCATCATTTCTGTTCGTGATTTTCAGCGGGCGAAGGCGCGGCTGAGCCCAACCACGAACTCGGCCAGCACACCTCGGGTGTCGCGTTCGGTGCGGAGCCTGCGCTCCACCATCCCCAGCTCTTCCCACGCTCGGGAGACTTTCTCGGGTGTGGTGCGTGCGATGGTCCGCAGCATTTTCTGGGCCGGGAAGGGGTGGCGCATGTTGAGGAGTTTTTGGATCTCCTCGGCCGACTTGGCGCCGGCCTCCTGCACCAAAGTGATGTCGCGGAGACGCGTGTACAGGTACGCGAAGGTGGCGAACTCGTTGACGCCAGCCATTTTGCCCAACACCTCCAACGCTCCCGCAGCATCCCCTTCTTCGATCCGATCCGACAGGTCCCAGGGCGGTGGGGTGCCGCCAGCGAGGGCTTGCAGCTCGGCCAGCTCGGCCTGTCCGACGACATGAACGCCACGGTCCGCCAGATGGCGGAACCCCTCATCCAGAGCGGAGAGGTCTTCCAGTTTGGCGTTCGCGAGCTGGCCGGCGTCCCTGCTGGAGATGGACACACCATGGGTCTTGGACATCTCGAGGATGCGGGGCACCAGCTTGCGGCCCGTGCCAGCTTCGAACACCTCGACTTTGGCGACGTCTTGGCCGAGTTTGGAGAGGAGAGACTTGGTGGGTTTGCGGGTGGTGCGTGCCACCATCAAACAGTCCCCGCCCCTCAGGGCCTCTCCGAGTCGTTCGGCGAGCCGCTCCGGGAATTCTTCGAACCCGTCCACCCACACGACGCGTCTGCCGCCGAACAGGTCGGCGACACCAGCTGCGTCTACGATCGCGGACGGCTCATCGACCGCCAGGTTGAACCTTTCAGCCAGATCCAGGTCGGCTTCGGCTTCGACCAGCAGCTCGTTGCGCCGGTCCGCCAAAGCGGGGGTGTCCCCTACGTCGACGAGGATGTGGATAGTTCCCCCGGGGGAACCCGTTTGTGAACTCATACCCCTCAACCGTGGCTGTCGGCTGCCAGTTCACCACCCCGGATCACGACCACCGCCTGCGGGTAAGCCACTTCGGTGCCGTCCAAGGTTTCCACGATCACCCGCTCCCCTTCGGTCCGCACCAGCCGTCCGAGCTGGCGTCCGCTCTTGGCGAACACCCACGCCTCCCCGCCTGGGTCGGCGTCGACTATCGCGCCTTTCCCACACTCCGCAGCGATGCGTTCCACCCGCACCCGGATTCCGATGTTGTCCCCACCACCCAGAATCTCATCGACGGTTCCTTCCAGCCGTGTCATTCCGGCAGCGACAAGTCGCGCGGCCACCGGTGCCGGCAGGTAGCCGATGTGGGATCCGTCTTCTAGGTGGACGCCGATGGCGTTGCGGTCATGCGGGTTCTGGGGATGGTGGCGGAATACAACCCGCATCTTGGGCCGCGCACGTTTGGCGTCTGCGAGACGGAAAGAGATGCCGTTGACCGGTGCGATGAATGGCAGCTTCATGCCCAACACTGTGTGCGCTCCCACAGCCCACAACAGTTGACCGGTCCGGGCCGTATCTTCGAGTCGGACACAAAAGAGAGGGCGCCCACATCCAGTGGGCGCCCTCAGGGTTAGTCGCTTGTCGGGCCGCATCCACGGCCGCAGGGAAGTTTTCGGTTCTCGTGCTGCCAGGCCAGCTGGTCGGCCACGTCGCGGCCTTCCGGCCAACGCGGCCCAGGGACCAGCTGCACACCAGCCTCTGCCAGGACGGCCTCCACTTTGGCGATGCTTTCCTGACCTGCTTCGTCGCCGTCGAAAGCGACGGCGACCCGGCGGCCGCGTAGCACCTCCAAAGCCTCTTCGGAGATTCCGGCGTTGACGCCTGCCAAACCGATGGCGGGCCGCTTCATCGACCCGGCAGCCAGCGCGTCCTTGTAGCCTTCGACCAGCCACACGACCCGATTGACGGGGAACTTGGCGACGACGTCGAGCCCGAAGCCGATCCGCGACCCTTTGGCGTTGCCGATCAGGTTGCGGGTTTTCGGCACGAACGGGCGCTTGCCTTCCTTGTGCTCCTGAGCGAGTTTCGCGATGAACGCGTTCCCTCGCACCTCGAGTCCTACTGGGGTGCCGTCAACCGCCTTGTAGAACTGGAGCACGTTGTAGTCGGGCGGGTACCGCTTCGACTTGTCGGTGATCTTGCCTCCGGGGACGGTCCAGATCGAATCGTCGTCCAGACGTTTCGCCAGACCAGCCCGGATGAGCCGTTCCTCGCCGAACGTGGACACCAGCTCACCCCAGACACGAGCCCACGGGGTGTTGATGACCCGCCCGTCGAACGCACGCACCACTTTGGGGTCGAAGTGGAACTGGGCCCAGTAGCGGACGCCGGCTTCCAAGTCGCCGAACTGGCGGAGCGCCTCTAGCACCTCGGAGTCGACGAAGGTTTCCGGTTCGGGTTCGGGCATCGGGACGTTCCGCACCTCGAAGACCTTCCGGCCACCGAACGGGTCGCAGCCACGCAGGATGTCGAACACCTGCCGTTTGGTCAGCTCGCCTTGCCCGTAGACCTCCGCCAGCTTCATGACAGTGGAATACGCCGCGAAGCTGCCACCGGTGGACATCTCACCGCACTTGTAACAGGTGAGCCCGCCATCGGGGCGGATCTTGGTCTTCTTCGGCTCAGCCTTGGGTCCGCACATGGGGCAGGTGAACTGTCTGCCGTCGTTGGGGACACCGAAAAAGTTGAGCGCAGCCAGAGCCCCCGCATAAGGGTCGATCGGGTCGCGCTGAACTCTGGCAGCGTTTCCCGCGCGGGGTTCTGCGTTTGTCTCAGTCATGTCGGTCACCGTGGCTGCGCTCCCCCTCAGGGCAAGGACACCCGCCACGGTGGCTTCCAAAACCCCCCTTGCCAGTCGCCGGCTGACTGCCTGCCCCATTCGAGCCGGCCACCGATGGGGCGTGGGTCCCAACTTTTTCGAGTCGCGATTGGGACCCATCGGACTACCCCCACGGTTAGCAACATGCTCTATGAAATCGACGTCGTCTCCACCTCCGATCGCGCTGCGGCGCTTGCCCGCGAGCTGATCGACAATTTCGATCCGGAGACGACGGTCATCGCCTTCGACACTGAGACCGAGGTCGTCCCCGACTCCCGAGTTGGGTTCGCTGGCGACATCGTCACCGCCCAGTTCGCGGCCGTGAACCTGGAGACCGGATGGTCCAAGGTCGCAGTCGTGGAGGTGTGGCGAACAGGCACCGAGTTTCTCCAGACGCTCGCCGACGCCAAACTCCCCTACGTCGCCCACAACGCCCAGTTCGACTGCCTGGTTCTACGCCGCGCCGCCGGTGTCGCACATCCGACCTGGAAAGACACCATGCTGGCCGACGGCCTCATCAACCTGGGCACGCTGAACTACACCCGTAGCTTGGCGGAACTAGCCAGGACCCGTCTGGGATGGACCCTGGAAGGCAAAGACGGTCTGCGTCTTTCGTTCAAGGTCGGTGAGACCTTGGCCCGTGACCAGCTGTCGTATGCCGCGTTGGACGCCGTAGCGACCCTGCATCTGTGGCTCGTCTTGAGAGATGAGCTCGAAGAGCGGGGCCTGGTAGAGGCGTTCGAGCTGGAGATGGGCGCTCTCCCCGGTCTGGTGGAGATGTCGCTCATCGGCCTGCCATGCGACGCTGACGCCTGGCGACGTGAAGTCTTGGATCTCGCCCATCAGAAGATCGCGGAAGCCGAAGAAAAGCTCGACCGGCTCACCGGTGGTGGCGGTCAGCAGTCCCTCTTCGGAGGTGTGGCCCTTTCGTGGTCACCTGACTCGGAGAAGGATCTGCGCAAGGCCCTCAACACCTACGAGGACCCTGAGCTCCTTCGGGTGATCTTCCCCGACCGGGAAAAGCCCCGGTTCGGTGCGGACGACCCTGCGGACAAGACGACCATCAAGCGTCTCGCCAACGCCGGGTCCGAGATCGCCAAGACACTGCTCGAGTGGCGTGAGTGGCACAAGATCCTCACCACCTACGGCGAGGACTTCTTGGCCCTGCGTCTCGAAGACGGGCGGTTCCACCCCAACTACAACCAGGCGATCGTCGCCACGGGACGGTGGAACTCCGACAGGCCGAACGGTCAGAACCTGTCGCCGAAGCTCAAGAAGTACATGCGCGCACCTGAAGGCCGGTCCATCATCATGCTGGACTACGCCAACATGGAGATGCGCGTAGGTGCCGAGCTGGCCAACGACAAAGCTCTCATCGACGCGTTCAACAGCGAAGCCGACATTCACTCGGCCACCGCTTCTCTCATGTTCGGGATCGACCTGAACGAGCTTTTGGAGAAGGTGGCGGCCGGTGACAAGGAAGCTTCGATGCAGCGCAAGAAGGCCAAGCCGGTGAACTTCGGCTCCTTCTACGGGATCTCCGCACAGAAGCTGTGGGAGGGGTTCGTCGCCGAAGGAATCGAGATGAAGCCGGAGGAGGCCAAGGAGCTGCTGGATCGTTGGTTCGCCGCGTACGCGGACGTCGACCGCTGGGTTCGCAGCCGTGACGCTTTCGTCGAACAGTTCGCTCAGGAAGCCGCCAGCCAGGTCGACTACGACCTGGTGGTCCGTCTCGACGAGACGGCCAGCAAGGTGTATGCGGCCATGGGCCAGCTCAGAAGGTCCCTGGGTCGCCGCGCCACTCCTGAGGAGATCGTCGAGTTCGACTCGTCCCTAAGCGTCGAAGAGGTGCTGTGGGTGTGGTCGTACGGCAACCCCGTGCTGGTCGACCACCAGGGCACCCCTGTCGAGTTCGTCTCCGAGACGGTGTCAGGCCGCAAACGGCGTTTCCAGTTCACTATTGAGAACTGGTACACCACCCAGCTGCATCTGGTGTGGTGCTCGCCGCGCTCCGATCCGTTCACGATCATGGAGGAGTGGCGGGCGTCCGGTCGCGGGAACATCAACATTTCCCCGCGGAAGGTCATCGACCGGGATGGCAACACGCGCTATGTGGTGTCTAGGAAGGCCGCCGAGCGAGCCTTCGCCAAGAAGTCACTCAAGCGCCAGTTCATCCAGTGGATTTGGGAGAAGTACCCGGCACGGGCCGAGTATCTCAAGTCCAGCGCCACCGTCCAGGTGATCCGCAAGATGGCCAACGCCTACCGGAACGCGCCGGTACAGGGCGGTGCCGCAGAGCCGATGCAGGCTGCGATCGGGATGCTGTGGCCTCGGATTCGTGCCGAGTTCCCACAAGCACACCTGATCCAGACGGTGCACGACTCGCTGGTGTTGGAAGCACCAACTGAACAGGCCGAGGCTGTGGCAGAGCTTGCCCGCCAGGCCATGAAGGACGGTTTCTACCGCTTCTTCAAGAAGGTGCCGATCGGTGTGGATGTCGAAATCTCCCCGAGTTTCGACGCGTCGGAGGGTTACAAGCTCCCCGACCCGGCACATGCCGAAACCGCCGCTGCCTGAGCACCACTCGGTTAGCGCACAAATATCGAAGGGCCGTCTCCAAGGCGGCCCTTCTTACTGTGTGTGGGTGACGCTCAGGCGGTCACGGAAGGTCGACTTCGGCGAGGCTGATGTGAGCCTCGACGGACGCTTCCCAGCCCTCATAGGCCCCTTCGAACACTTCCGCCACCCCAGAAAAGAAACTGTCCGCCCCGACGACGTTGTCTGGGGATTGCGTCGTGCCACAGTCTCCGACCGCAAGGCTCACGAGTATTGCGGCGACTACGGCGGCGGTGACACCGCATGCCTCGACCGTTCGTGCTTCCGCCTCTGTTGGGGAGAAGGGAACGCCTGCTACGCGGCCCCCGACCCCACCGCTGTCCCTTTGGTGTGAGGCCCCCGCCGATCACATGTAGTTGGATCGGGGGTCCGCCAGATAGTCGACTGATAGGGGCGACACCGAACCGTCCGCCGGATGGACCATCACCGGTTCGTAGCGCGGCTCCTCCAAGACGAGCACCACCATGGCTGCCCTGCCGGGCCGGTTCAGCATCCACTCCCGCACAGCGGTCACCGTCTCGTCCAGCGCCCCGGGTGAGCAGACAACCGCACAGGTCGCCGCCCCGGCCCGTTCGAAAACGCCGAGCGGCCCGTCGGTGGAGATGATCGCGGACCGGTCCGGGTACAGGACCACTGGGGCCGGGTTGCGGTGCACATACACGGAGAAGATCGGAGGGTTGGCGACCGGGCCGAGCCCGGCCACTGCATGGCGGGGCCGCGCTTCGATCGCCCAGCCGCACGCTTCCATCTCACGGATGAGCCGCCACACCGCGTACGCCCGGGCGGCGGGAAGGCGGGAGCGCAGCACCTCCCAGAGATTCGGGGCGATCGAGTCGTTCAGTCCGCTGGCTCGGCCCCTGGGTGCGGTGTGGATGAAGATCTCCTCCCCGAAGGGGTCCAACGCCAGCGTCTCGTCTTCCAGGAGGGGTCGCAGGACGGTGAGCAGGTCAGGTACGGTGAACCCGGTTGCCTGGGCGTACTCGTTCAACGTGGCGAACCGTGCGTACGGGTCCGCCAACGCCGCTGCCACCTCGTCGGGAACTCGGCGGGGGGTGGGGCTGGGTTGAGGCAGGGCACCAGTCCAGTTGCTCATCGGTTCGTCTCCTCACGAAAAAGTGTGTTGCTGCCCAGCCCGCAGCGGTGCGCTGTCACTGGGCTGGTGTCTCCCCGTCCAAAATGCGGTGAGCTTCGAGGATTTGGCGCTCCCGCTCTTTGGGGTCCTGCGCCTCAAGCGCTCGCATCAACGTGAGCTGCGCCTCTTGGATGCGGATCACGAGCAGCCTCTCTGCCCGCGCAGCGTCCGCGGCCTTCTTCTGCGCCGCCTCGTTGGCGTACTGGGCCAGCACTTCTGGGTCGACGTAACGGATCGCCAGTTCGGGGTCCATGTTCGATGCATACCCCTGGCCGGCGGCCAGGTCGGCTTGCAGCGCGATGTTGAGGCCATCCAGCTCACGTTGCCGTCGCTGCATCTCTTCGAAGGTGAGACGCACCCGCTCCAAGAAGTGGAGGACCTTGCGCCGATCCCCGATGAAGCCCTTACCGCGGCTTTCGATGAGCGAGCGGATCTCGGTGAGGGTGAGTGGCTGGTTGATCTTGGCTGGGTCTGCGTCGTAGTTGGCTCTTCCGAAAACCATCTTTGTTGAGCTCCGTGATCTCTGTTCGCTCCCGGGCGGGACGCGCTCATTCACAGCGTCGTCCCGCAACTAACCGTCCTTTGGTTTTGCCTTTACGCAGTGGGGTGGGTTGTGTCGGCGAAGATGGATCTTCAGTTCGACCCCCCAGCCGACATGGTGAGGATCATGAGAAGCTCAACCGCCCCCAACATCAGCGCCCCCGACATCATCTACGCCCGCCTCGGTGACGTGGTCACCATGCCCGACGGGCGTACCCACACCATCCGTGCCGCCTCCCGCCTACCTTCCGCAATCGGGAGCGTCGCCGGGTTTGCGGTTCTCGGGGAGCTCAACCAGCTGCTCACGCTGCCCGCCCGTTGGGGCGAGCAGTTTGGGGTGTATGTGGGCCAGACCTCCTCTCCGTTGACCCCCGCTTCCGGTCCCCGCCAGCGTGCTGAAGGTGCATTGCGTTACTGGGCGCCGCATCTCCCGGCCGTCACTTCGGCGATGGGCGAGCTTCTCTACCGGGTCGTTTCGGTTCGCGGGTCGATCGACCCTGTGATCGTGGTTTTCCGTTCCGGGGAGCCGATCTATTTCACTCGGGCCGCTCAAGTCGACCCGTACCAGATCCGCGTCACCCCGCTCCAGGGCGCCGAGGACTTCGGGAACGCCCGCCGGGAATCTTGGATACCGCTTCCCGCCAGTCAGCCGGCGGAGGTGCCCGCACCGGCCACAGCGGGGCTGTGGGAGTCCGTGTTCATGAAGTCCGGCTCCTGATAGCCGCGCTTCATCTCGCTGGCGCTTCTACGATATCTTCTCGCGCAGACGGCCGCGGGTTCACCGACGGACCCAACAGCTCTTCGAGGTGTTCGTAGTCGAGAGTTTCCATCTCGAGCAGCTTCTGGGCGAGCAGATCCAACTGGTCCCTATGCTCCCTCAGCAGCTGACGGGCACGGTCCAACGCTTCGTCCATGAGGCGGCGAACCGCGGCTTCGATCTTCTCTGCTGTACCGGGCGGTGTCTGCCCGTCGCCATACCACACCGGGCCGATTTCGGGGACCATACCGAAGTGGGCGACCATGGCCCGGGCGAGTTCCGTTCCTTGCTGGATGTCGTGGGCCGCCCCGGACGTCACCCCTTCTTCTCCTGCTACGAGCTCTTCTGCGGCCCGTCCCCCCATTCCAGCCACCAGCGAGGACATTCCGGCACGTTCGGACATGAAGCTTCGCTCGGCGGGGATCATCCAGGTGGCTCCGCCTGAGCGCCCGCGTGGAATGATGGTCACCTTGTGGGGGGTGGCCGCCCCGGGAGTGAACCAGGCACACAGGGTGTGCCCTGCCTCGTGGTAGGCGGATATCCGGCGGTCCTCGTCGCCCACCTGGGCGGATCTTCTCGCGGGCCCCAGTAGCACACGGTCCAAGGCTTCCTCCATGTCGACGTTCTCGATCACGTCGGCGTTGCGTCTGGCCGCAGCTAAGGCTGCCTCGTTGAGGACGTTCTCAAGGTCCGCTCCGGACAGCCCTGTGGTTCGGGCGGCGACGGTTTCGAGGTCCACCCCGGGATGTAGGTTGAGTTTGGCGGCGTGGATGGCCAGGATCTCGCGGCGGCCTTGGCGGTCAGGGAGCGGGATTACCACTCGCCTATCGAACCTTCCGGTTCTGGTGAGGGCGGGATCCAGTACGTCGGGGCGGTTGGTGGCGGCGATGACCAACAGTTTGGCGTCGGCTTCGAACCCGTCCATTTCCACCAGCAGCTGGTTGAGTGTCTGGTCGCGTTCGTCGGAGCCGGGGACGGACCCGGAGGATCGGCGCCGACCGACGGCGTCGATCTCGTCGATGAAGATGATCGCCGGCGCGACGGACTTGGCTTGCTCGAAGAGGGCACGGACCCGGGACGCCCCCACACCTACGAACATCTCGACGAAGTCGGAGCCCGACAGCGAGAAGAAAGGCACGTTCGCCTCAGCTGCGACGGCACGTGCGAGCGCCGTCTTCCCACATCCGGGTTCCCCCACCAGCAGCACCCCTTTGGGTGGGCGTGCGCCGATGCGCTGGAACCGCTCTGGGTGGCGCAGGTAGGTGACTATCTCTTGCAGGTCGCGGACGGTCTCTTCGATCCCGCCCAGCTCCGAGAAACCGCCTGACGGCCGCTCGACCGGGACGAGTTTGCGTCCACCCAGCACCCCGAATCCTTTCGCACCACCGATAGAACGCGACATGACCCACCAGATGAGGACCAAGAAGAGCAGCAGCGGCAGGATGGTCATCGCGATGTCGCCGAAGGTGCGCCTCACCGGAGGTTGGGCTTTGTAGGTGACTTGGGCTGCGTCGAGCTGTTCGATGAGCTTCTCTTCGTACGCGGCCGGGTAGTAGGCGATGAACGCGAACTCGTCTCCGCCTGCGACGACCTTTCCGGTGATTTGCCTCCCTCCGGAGGATACGACCACATCGGCCAGTGTTTTCTCCCCGATGACCGACTCCAGTTCGGCGATGTCGAGTTCTCGAGGCTTGTCAGCGGTCGTCATCTGCCAGCTTGCGAGCAGCAGCGCAGTGGCGGCTGTCAGGTTCACTAGGGCGGCGACGCGGCGGTTCTTGAGCGGTGCGCGCATGCTTTCCCACGGTGCCCACAATTCGGTTACGGCACGGGGCCTGTCGATGGCGTCACCGAAAAACTCGACCCACTCGACTGGTGGGCCATGCCCACCTGCCCACGCTCTGGTCGTGAGCAAGTCAACCCGTGTCAGCAACACCAAGCGCGCATCCGAGCACGCACCAGGCTGCATCGAGCCGACCCATGTCATCTTCGACCTGGCGTCGCTTCGGTTCCGGATCGAGGGGGGTGTGGTGGTCGTGTTTTCCCCCACCGGGGAGCAACTGGGGTCTGCGGTTGTCCCAAGCCCAGATGCGGAGCGTGAGGGATGTCTGGCTGCCCTCGACGACGCCCTCCGCACCCGCCTTTGGCGACTGGGGCATCGAGTGAAGGTCGGCTACTACAACCCGCACACCGCCGAGATTTCACTCACCCCATCTGAACGGGGGGCGGCGTTCTCGGCTTCGAGACCGATCCCTATCGACTCCGGTGGGCTTTTGGCGGCGCTGGATGCAGGCTCAGAGCCGGAGCGGCTCGTCTTGGCCGACGGGACGGTGGCCATCAGACAGTCCCCCACGTACCGGGATATCACCCGCCGGCTGGTGGAGATACGCGACCGCCACGGCGTCGACCCCACCATCAGGCCGGGTTTCGCCGGCTTTCGGTGAGTCGCGCGGCGTTGAAGATCAAACTGGGAATCTTTGACGGAAAGTTGACACCCGCCCGCCCACACCCCCTTGTCAGTTTCCCGAACGCGGGCACCGTTTGTTGATGTACAGCCCGGGTCCGTGTGGCTCCGGGGACCACGTTGAAGGAATGTCCATCATGATGCTTCGCACACTTGTTGCTTTGCAGAGCGTCCGAACCAGGCTGCCGCGTACTCGTGGTGTGACGATGCTCGAGTACGTTCTTCTGGCGTTGCTCGTCGTGATCATCGGTGCCGCTCTCTGGGCCCTTTTCGGTAACCAGCTCCGTGGCGCCTTCCAGGATCTCGGCCGAGCGATCCGCGATTCCCGGCCCGCCTGATCTCTATCAGGACGCCAACAGGAGAGGACCTACCCTGTGAGGGTAGGTCCTCTTCGTTTGCCACGTGACTGATGCCGCTTTCCGGTGGAGCCGAACGCTACTTGACTGTCGGCCTGTTACCAGAGACAGCCGACTTGGGACGTCAGCGTCGAGCTGGTCTTACCCAGCGAGTCACGCACCCGGAACTGCACGGTTCCGTGGATGGACTCCTCTCCCTGACTCATGGAGGGGCACGACTTGTTGGATTTGGCGATGACGGTCGCTTTGAGGTCGCTGGTGGAGCCTTGGTTGATCGTGATCGTCCACGTGGCTTTCGCGGTTGTCAAGGTCCCCCCGGTCGTGGACCACTGACCGGAGCCAATCTTCACTTCCAGGTACCACTGTTGGCTGGGAGCTCCTAACACCGAGTCGATGTCAGTCCACGACGGGTTGAACTGACAGTTTGTGTTGGCAGCGCTGGGCCAGTAGCACCCGATCTTGTGCAGGAATGATGGCTGGCTTGGGCTGTCATTGGTGCAGTTGACCGTGCCGGTGAGCGTCTTGACCGGCGACCACAACGCACCATCGGTCACGCGCACGTCGATCTGGTACGTGCCGCACCAGTTGTTACCAGGGTCGACAATGATCTCGGCTTGCTTGTCATCCAGTGAGCCTTGGTCGATGGAGACATTGGTTTTGCCGACGTTGTTGTCCAGAGGCGGGTAAGCGTAGTTGAACCCGCTGGACGTCCACGTCCCCACGCTGCCGACGATGCGCCAACGCACCTGGAACGTCCACTGCTCATCCGGCTGATTGCTGGCGTCGGTGGTGGAAACGGTGAACCGGGCGACAGGGCCGTCCTCATCGACTGTGGGGATGCTCCCGGTCGGGGTGGTCGGCGCTGCCGTGGTGCAGTAGACGTGGATGTCAACCGTGGTCACGGAGGACTGCAGACCGCCGGTATCGGTAGCCCGGTAGGAGAAAGATGTGTCGTAGTTGCAGCTGCCCTGCTGGGGGCTGTACATCCACGTCCCCGGCACACCGGTCGGAGTGAGGCTGCCCTTGTCGGGAGCGCTTGTGATAGCGAAGGTGAGCTCATCTCCCGGGTCAGGGTCGGCACAAGCTGCGATCACCGCGGTCGACGTGTTGTCGGGCACTTCAATCGCCTCTCCAATGCACATCGGAGCGGCGTTGGTGTTGGAGACGAGGATCTCCGCGGTCCGGTCTGTCGACCACTCCCCGGGCTCCGGATGCCCTTCGTCGAGCACCTGATAGGTGAAGTAGATGCCGCCGGTCGACTGTGAGTCGCTGTGGGGGGCGTCGCCCGGTATGTAGCGAAGCTGCGGGTTGGTGAATTCGACCGGCTCCTCCCCGTCGAACAGCACCCAGTTGACATCTGGTGCTTCCACGTTGCTGTAGTAGAGCTCGCCAACCTCCGGGGCACTGGTGAGCCGGTAGCTGGCCGTACCACCCTGATATCCGCTCCATCCTGCGTCGGAGGGGTCCGCTCCGTGGATGGTGAACACGACCGGGGTTGCGCCAGGACCATCCTCTGCCCCTTCGACAGCTTCGGCTACCACACCTCCGGAGGTGCCTACTGGGCGGTCGTTGAACGGTTCGATGGTCCCGGTGATGGTGCGCGGTTCGGAGCAGTTCTCCATCGCCGGGTACTCGCAGGCGCGGATGACGAAGCTGTAGTCACCGTTCACGTCGCCGGTTAGTGGGCGCACCGTCACGGTCGTTTCGTTGGCCTGCGTCGAGTCCGCGTGGGTGATGGCGACCAGGTTGTTGCCGTCTTCGTCGACGCCGACGACGGCGCGCCGTGCTGTCTCGTAGCGTGCGCGCATATCGTCTGTGGTCAGCTGACCGTCGTAGATGACGATTTCGTCAAGTCGACCACGGAAGCCTGTCTCCACTGGCCCGCCGATGAGCACGTCGCCGGAAGCTGACACCTCTGGGTTCACAGATCCCAGCACCGGTACGAGATTTTGACGCACACCGTTGACCCATAGACGCGACTGGGAGAGGACGCCGTTGTGGATCTCGGCTGTCACATGCGCCCACTGGTCGGACAGTCCTTCGTGGGGTGTCCCACGCATGGTTCCGGTGTTGACGTCCCACAGGCCGATCATGCCGTCCATGAACCCGACGGCAACGTCGCCGAGTTGAAGCGCTACGACCGCGTCTTCTGGGCCGGTTCCGACGTCGGCGCCTGTGCCGTCCCAACGCATCCAGAACTCGACGGTGGTGATGGCACCGTCTTCGTTTGAGATTCCGGGGACGGTGGCTTGGAAGTTGTTGCTGCCCGAAAAGCCGATCGACTTGCCTTGCGGCTGCCTGTTCTCGTTGAGGAGGGCCCCGTCGAGGCCGTATTCGATGACACCTAGATGGACTCCGACGGTTTCGACTATCACAAGCCCGTGTGCGCCGTTGCCGCCAGCGGCTGC